>ERZ795057.2637-NODE-2637-length-13162-cov-8.316396_pt1 | contig 13162 bp, 13 predicted proteins | sample MGYA00375141_ERZ795057 | MGnify/ENA primary metagenome ERZ795057 (study PRJEB30186, sample SAMN05720163) | activated sludge metagenome | isolation source: Anaerobic digester | place: Hong Kong | collected 2015-01-26 ... | reverse complement strand
CCGGGAAGTCCGGGGAGGCTGCTTTTTCCCTTTTCAAACAAATTAATAACGAATTACCCAACAGCGAGTCGTGAATAAATTTTAATTGGGCTTGCATATTAAAAATAAATTGCCGTATATTTGCACTCATTTTTGGAAAACGCAACTACTAAATACCTAAGATAATGAGCAAGAACGCATTAGTGAAGTTTGTCGAGGACACCTTCGTTCAGATAAAGGAATTCCCCGTGTTTAAAGCCGGCGATACCGTGACCGTTCACTATAAAATCAAAGAAGGTGATAAGGAGAGGATTCAGCAGTTTCAGGGCGTAGTACTGCAGCGCTCAGGCAGTGGAACCTCTGAAACATTCACCGTTCGTAAAGTTTCGGGCAATACCGGAGTTGAAAGAATTTTCCCCGTTGCATCACCTTTTATCGAAAAAATCGAGGTCAACAAACGTGGTGTTGTGCGCAGGGCCCGCATTTTCTACCTTCGTGAACTCAAGGGTAAGAAAGCCAGAATCAAAGAAAAAAGAGTTTAGCATTGTTTTCATAAGTGTTGGATTAAGTCTGTCCCCCGTGGCAGACTTTTTTTTTGCATCTGAGCCAGGGACATTGCCGGTAAACCTCTCTGTTTTTAAAAGATACAGGTTATCTTTACAGAAGTTTGTCAGGAATAAATGAATCAAACCCGCCGCATATCACCATTTCATCTGCCAAAGGCAACGGCTCCGGTTCACAACCGTATGCTTTTGTATCTGAGCCGGGCACTTATCCTGTTGTTCACCGCCTTATTTCTTCCTTCAATGGCACAGGTGCAGCCCGACACCCTGAAACCCGGTCAGAAAAACAACTCAGTGAACCGGAAAGGAAGTGCCGGCGTTACCGACAGTGCTGCATACCATAGCAGGGCCCGGCAGATTTCCCGTTCCAGGGATTTTTACGGCCGGCTCGAAAAGCGATCCGATACCAGTTATTTTCTGAAAAACCTTTATCCGCTGCTTTTCAGAAAACCACCCTCAGGGCCTTCGGAAGCCATCATTAACCTGCCGTCCAACCTTCCGTTCGCCGGCGAAAAGGGTAAAATTATCCGCCATATCAGTATCCGGAAATATCCGGCTTTCGGACCTTCCTTATTCGACAGCCTCCAGGACAAACAAACCCGCGTGCAGCAGATACTGAACAAGACTCATTTTTACACCCGCGATGCAGTGATCATGCGCTACCTGATGGTTGAAGAGGGAGACGCGCTCGACCCGGTGAGGCTTGCCGACAATGAGAGGGTCGTCCGCGATGCCGCCGTTTTCCAGGATGCGCGCTTCCTGGTTTACGCTACACCCGGCAACGATAGTGTGGACATTGTGTTGCTGGTAAAGGATGTTTTCCCTTTCGGCTTTGACCTGAAGGTGAATGAACCTGACCGAAGCCGGCTGCGCTTTTACAACAGGAACTTTCTGGGGCTGGGGCACCAACCGGAACAATGGCTGGATATCGACCTGAAAGGCAGCCCCGCAATCATCCTGAGCCAGGGGGCTTACCGGGTGAGGAATATCCGGAGTTCCTTTACCGATGCATACGCATACTGGCAAAGTACAGCCAGGCGCAAAGGCGTTGGGATTGAACTTTCCAGGCCATTCATCACGCCCGAAACCAGATTCGGCGGCGGACTGAAAACGGAAAAATTCAATACGCCCTACCCATTGAATAACGAAGAATACATAAAATCAGCAGGATATTCCCTGATTGATGTCTGGAGCGGATATGCAACCATCATCGAAAGGCCGGCGGGCGCCAAAGCAGAACGATTGCAGGCAGCCGTAACCGGAAGGTATTACGACCTCAGATACTCCGGCCTCCCGCCCATGGTTGACTCAGGCACTGTCAGGCTGCATTCCGTTCAGCGCCTGAGCGGTGAAATATGCCTGATCCGGAGCGGTTTTTACCTGAACAACATGATTTACGGCTTTGGCAGAACCGAAGATATCCCGACAGGATATCATGCCGGACTGATCCTGGGATATGAAAACTCCGTCCTCACGAAGGCGCCATATGCCGCGCTCAGATTTTCATCCGGAACAAAACTCAATGGAGCTGGATACCTGTTCTCATCGTTTTACCTTGGCGGATACCGGGATAAAGACAACTTCAGTAATGGCCTGGCAAATATTTCAATCAACTATATTTCAGGATTGGTAAAAGCCGGCACATACCGGTTCCGGCATTTTGTAACTGCCGACATTCTTTCGGGAATCAGCCGTACTTCTCCCCTGACCCTGAGCCTGAACAGAAACGATATTACGGACACTTACAGGAAATATGAACTTACCGGGCTTCACCGGGCCACCTTCAGGTACGAAATTGTCGCGTTCACTCCCTGGTATCTGCTGGGATTCAGGTTTGCCGGCTACGCATCAGGAGAGCTGGGCATGATTGCCCCGGACATGAAACACCTCTTGAAACAGGCGGTATATCCAGCCATAGGGGCAGGGATCAGGATACGGAATGAAAACCTGGTATTTTCCACCTTCCAGATAAGCCTGATGTGGCATCCGCGACCCTTAAACGGATCCCGGGGCTGGATTTTTGAGCTTGAGGAACCCGATCAGGCCGGATTCAACCGCTTCGGCATCAGCCCGCCTGATTTTATGGAATTTCGCTGAGAACCTCAGGCATGCCTTACAATCAAAAGACTTATCCGACGGTTACTCTCCGGAGCCGGCTTGTCAGAAAACATCCAGTATCTCAAACTTCCGCCCGTTAAACTCAACCTGATCTCCCGCTTTTTTGCCCTGTACCGCTTTGGCAAACGGAACCGCCGGGGAAATCGCATAATATTCACTGCCATCGTCAAGTTTGATCCTGCCTATGCCGATCGAAATAAACACTTTCTGCATGCCGGTGATTACCACTGCCCCAAATCCCCCGTATTCACATGTCCGGGTAAGATCAATCTTGTCGAGCAACACGATTTCCTCCCTTATTTTGATCAGTTGCTGGGCCAGCATATCGCGCCTCGACGATAGCTGTTCCCTGTAGGAATCATACCTGTCCTTCGGCTGCCCGTATTCATTGGCACTCTGCTGGGCTTCAAGCACGGCAGTCATAAGGTTGGCTTCCGCCCCGATCTTGATCTTTTTGCAGACCGAGGCGATGTTTCGTTTCAGGGAAAGTTTGTCCATTACTTATTTTTAATAATAAAATGTAATTATTTATAAAACAACCCTTTGCAGAAAAACCTTAACACCCCGCATTTCCGGCGATATCCGTTCATCCGGACATTCTCCCGGTAACTCTGAAATAAACCTGCTGCAGATTATGGCTCTATCAGGCTGATAATACAATTGAAGGAGCAACAGAAACATCAATTTCCCGGCAGGATGTTGCCCGTTGTGTAAATATATATAAAATCTGGTTCAAAATCCAATCTTATGCATAACTTTTATCAGGGAAGAAAACGGCAAGCCTGCCTGATTTTGATTCTCAGCGTTTCCTGCGCCTGTTCCGCTTATCAAATCAATCCATTCTGCCGATTTAAGTTATTTTTGCAGCATTAAAATTTACGCGATGAATACACAGCCCAATGACCCGGTTTACAGCAAACAGGTGATAGAAATGCTCACCGTTGCCAATGAGTATTGCCTGTTTATGGAAAAATGCGATGACTATCCGAAAGAGGATATCCTCAACTACTGCCGGCATATCCTTCCGTTGATATACCTCAAAGGCTCGCTGGTGAAACCCCTGATCCCGGCCGAACCGGATGATGCCGAACGCTTCGTAACCGAAGAAAGCTGGGAAAGCCTGTTCAACACGCTGCGCAACAAGTTTTATCCCGACGACCATTTCTGGATGTGCCAGGATCCGCGGGATGAAAACACAGAGATCGAAAAGAACAGCCTGGCAGAACACCTGGCCGATATTTATCAGGATATGAAAGACTTCGTGATGTTGTATCAGAAAAACCGCCATTCCGCCCGCGAGAATGCCATTGCCGGCATTGCATCCTACTTTATGGATCATTACGGCCCGGCCATAACAAAATCACTCTACGCCCTGCACCTGCTCGAAACCCGGGATTAAACCCGGTTTTGTAACGAACATTTGTTCATTACAGATTTTTATTTCTCTCTTACGCCCCCATTAACAAAAAAATCCGATATTTTTGCGGTAATTTATAATGTTTCTAAATAAGAAGTCTTGACACTTGCAGATCTCTCACCGGGCGAAAAGGGCGTAATCACCAAAGTTAAGGGTCACGGTGCATTCCGTAAACGTATCCTGGAGATGGGTTTTATTTCCGGAAAGCAGGTCGGGGTAATCCAGCGTGCACCCCTGATGGACCCCGTAGAGTACAATGTGATGGGTTACAATGTGACCCTGCGCAACAGCGAAGCCCGGCTGATTGAAATTCTTACCGAACACGAAGCTTTCGACGGTCATAAACTTCCGTCGAATGGTTCGATGGCAGGCGATCTGATCAACACCGCCAGAAAACAAGGCAAAATTATCAATGTCGCCCTGGTCGGAAATCCGAATTCCGGTAAAACCACCCTGTTTAATTACGCTTCCGGATCGCGGGAGCGGGTCGGTAATTACTCAGGGGTAACCGTGGATGCCAAAGAAGCCAGATTCCGCAAGGGCGATTACACCTTTATTGTTACTGACCTGCCCGGCACTTATTCCATCAGTGCCTACAGTCCTGAAGAACTATATGTAAGAGACCACATCACCGAGTCTTTCCCCGATGTCGTGGTCAACATCATCGACAGCTCCAACCTCGAGCGTAACCTCTACCTCACCACCCAGTTGATTGATATGGACATCCGGATGGTGGGCGTGCTGAATATGTACGATGAGCTGGAGAAGGGAGGCAACAAACTGGATTACAATCAGCTTGGCAGATTACTCGGCATCCCCTTTGTACCTACGGTCGGATCAAAGGGCAAAGGCATTGATGAGCTTTTCCAGAAGATTATTGATGTGTACGAAGACCGCGACAAAACACGCAGGCATATCCACATCAATTACGGAACTGTGATTGAACCGGGCATCACACACATACAATCGAAGCTCCGCCAACCGGGAAATTTCCATCTGCTCGACAAGGTATCCTCTCGTTTTATTGCCATCAAACTGATCGAGAAAGACCGGGCCACCGAGGTGCTTACCGAACAGCTCGGCAATTTCGGAGAAATCATTGAAGCGGTCGACCAGCAGATCACCCGGATCGAAAATGAGCTCAAACAGGATACCGAAAGTCTGATTGCAGATGCCAAATACGGGTTTATTGCCGGGGCGCTGCGCGAAACGTTTTCGGCAAATCCCGTTGTGCAGCGAAAAAAGAGCGAGGTGGTCGACACCATCATCACGCACAAGGTGTGGGGGATTCCCATCTTTATCTTTCTTATGTACCTGACATTTTACGGTACTTTCAAGCTGGGGCAGTATCCCATGGAATGGATTGAAAGCCTGGTGGAGGTGACTTCCTCATGGCTCGAATCCGGGCTTCCCGACGGGATGCTGAAAGACCTTTTTATTCAGGGGATTGTAGGTGGCGTTGGCGGCGTGATTATCTTTTTGCCCAATATACTGCTGCTCTATCTCTTTATTTCGCTGATGGAGGATACCGGCTATATGGCCAGGGCCGTTTTCATCATGGATAAGATCATGCACCGCATCGGCCTTCACGGAAAATCGTTTATTCCCCTGCTGATGGGATTTGGCTGTAATGTTCCGGCCATCCTCTCCACCCGCATCATCGAGAGCCGCCGCGACCGCCTGATTACCATGCTGATCAATCCTTTTATGTCATGCAGCGCGCGCCTGCCTGTTTACATCCTGTTTATCAGCGCCTTCTTTGTCAGTCACCAGGGAGCCATTCTGTTCTCCATGTATACCATCGGGGTATTGCTGGCGATCGGTTCTGCCCTGCTGTTCAAGAAAGCCATTTTCAAGCAGCCCGACATGCCCTTTGTAATGGAGCTGCCGCCCTACCGCACCCCTACCCTGCGCACCATCCTGAAGCACATGTGGAGCCGTGCCGAGCAGTATCTGCGCAAGATCGGCGGGGTAATTCTGGTGGCATCCATCATCATCTGGGCGCTGGGTTATTTCCCCCGCGAAACAGCCGAAGACTACAGATACGATAACCGGATATCCACCATCCGCGATCAGTATTCGATGCAGATCCTCCAGACTCAGCAGCCTGAGGAGGTAATTGCCCGGCTGAAGGCGGAAGAAGATACGGAGGTAAATCAGGTGCTGAAAGAAAAAGAGAGCCACCGTCAGCTGAACTCTTACATCGGCCGACTGGGTCACTTCATCGAACCGGTAATGCGCCCGCTGGGATTCGACTGGAAGATGAGCGTTGCCCTGCTTACCGGCGTTGCCGCGAAAGAGATTACCGTCGGCACACTCGGTGTTCTTTACCAGGCCGGCGATGATACGGATGAACATTCCGCCTCCCTCATCACCAAGATACAGCAGCAGACCTATCACGATGGTCCGCGCAAAGGCGAAAAAGTATTTACGCCCCTGGTGGCCTTCAGTTTTATGCTGTTTATCCTGATCTATTTCCCTTGTGTTGCCGTGGTGGCCGCGATCAAAAAGGAATCCGGAAACTGGCGCTGGGCACTGTTTATCGTTGTTTACACCACCGTGCTGGCTTACCTTGCCTCTCTGGCAGTATTCCAGATCGGCAACCTGCTGCTTTGATCCGATGAAAGCGGTTATGCTGCAACTCAACGAAGCGCAGGTGTTTTATGCCACCCTGCTGCTGGCGGTCATCCTGATCAGGATTCCGCTGATCGGCGTCTATTTCAGAACCGTCAACACTCTTTTCCATGAAAACGGACATGCCCTGGCGGCCATCCTGCTTAGCGGTGAAGTAAACCGCATAGAGTTAAAAAATGACACCTCGGGTACCGCGCTCACGAAAACGCCCTCCGGGAGCAGGGCCATGCTGGTTGCCTTTTCGGGATATCCTTTTGCCATCCTCTGCGCGGCCCTCTTTTTCTGGCTTTCGGGCAGGGGTTACGAAAAAACAGGTTTGCTGATCCTGATTTCACTGGCATTGATCAACCTGACCCTGTTTGTCAGAAATACATACGGAATTGTCTGGCTGCTCACTTTTTCAGGGATAATCCTGCTGGTAAACTGGCTGAGCGAGCCGGTACTGACAAAGATTTTCTTCCTCTGCATCAGCCAGATTGTCTTTGCCGAAGCAATCTTCTCCACCCTGGTTGTCTTTTACCTGGGCCTTGCCAAACCCAAGAAAGCGGGGGATATTACCATTCTTGCCCGGCTCAGCCATATCCCTGCAGCCATCTGGGCAATACTGATTACAGGAATAGTGGCAGGCATCGCGTGGTTTACCTTTCTGCGCTTTTTCCCTGCACCGGCTCAACTTTTTCCCTGATTTCATGTTGAATATAAACAAACGCTGACCTATGGAACAATATCAGGAAATCATCGCGCTTATCATCGTCGGGATTGCAGCTTCAATCGGCGGCTATAAGCTGTACCGGAAATTTACCAACCCGCTCAGCGGTTGTTCCGGTTGTGCCAGTGATTGTTCCGGGTGCCAGCTGCAGGACCTGAAAAAGGAAATTGAAGAAAACAAACGCCGGAAAGAAACCCGGGACCGGCAATTTCAGGTAACGGAATAGAACATTGCGTGTATTGATTCTTCTGCTAAATTTGCATCAGAAATCTGTTGACGGGTTTCTGTATTCTGAAACGACAATATGGTAAACAAACAAGTATTCCTCGAAACCTATCATTATTTCGATAAATCGGTGATTATCGAGATCATAGATATTTTTCTGGATGAATATCAGGGAAAGCTGGAAAAACTTTACAACGATGTAAAGGCAAGGGATTTTACCGGGCTCCGTTTCACCGCCCATAACCTGAAGGGGGTGGTTGCCAATTTCTCGGCACCGTCGCTGCTTGAGATGGTTAAAAACTTCGAGAAATCAGCCGCGGAACTGGTTGAGCAAAACGGTGCCGGTTTCGATGAAGCCGGTGTGACGCAGGTTATAGACAATATCAGGGCTTCACTGATCGAAATGGCCGGCGACCTGACACAGATCAGGGCTGAGCTGGTGCAGGAGGGTTAAGCCTGCCTTCAATTAACGTTTATTGCTTCAGTGCATCCAGCCTGTTCAGGCCTTCTACGGCTTTGTCGTCGTTGACCTTCATCCGCAGCACCCTTTCATAATCTTTCCGGGCTCCGGCCAGGTCACCCATCAGCTCATAGGCGAAACCACGGTTATAGTAAGCGTCGGTGTACTCATTGTCGATTTCGATGGCCCGGCTGAACGCGCTTACGGCTTCGGCATACTCTTCCTTGTACACCAGGTGAACGTAACCCTTGTTATAGTGCGCCAGCTTGTAATTCTCATCGATGATCAGGATTTCACCATAAACGCTGAGCGCTTTGTCGGGCTCTCCGTTTTCCTGGTAATACATACCCAGAACATACAGGGGATCGGGACTTCCGGGTTTCACCCGCGCTGCATTGCGCAGGTAGTCAACAGCGAGTTTGTTTTTCCGCTCTGCCATAATGATGCCCAGTTGCTTGAGGGCATCATAGTGATTCTGATCCTTTGCCACGGCCATCTGATAACTGTCAATGGCTTTCAGGGTATCCCCCATCTCTTCATTGGCAAGGCCGCTGATAAAAAACGCTTCGGCGTTATCCGGGTCTTTGCGCAGACCTTCGCGCAAGGCATTGAAAGTCTGCTTGTAATCACTCATGGTAAGGTAAAGGCGGGCCATCTTAACATCATAAACGCCGGCGCCCGGGGCAAGCTCCTTCGCCTTCTTCAGGGCATCCAGCGCCCGCTGCATCTTGCCGGAATACATATATACATCCGAGAGTGCCGCGTAAACATCCGGATTGTTTTCGTCGAGCGTAAGCGCCCTGTTGATATCCGCCAGGGCCTCGTTTTCCTGCCCCTTGCCGGCAAAATACCTGGCCCTTTCCATATAGGGTCTTATAGCTGATGGCTCAGCATCGACCTGTTTATTCAGGCGGGTAAGTTCATCGGCGATGGTATCGGCCACCTGCTGCTCCGCAACGGCAGCAACCTTTCCGGACCTTTTACATGATGAACCAAAAAGGAAAAGACACGCGGCAAACGCGGCAATAACCAGGAGTGACCTGTAAGAAAAAGCTGGCATAACAGTCATTAAGTTACAATACGCGGCAAAGTTAAACAAAACAGCCCTTCCCTGAAAAGAAAGAGCTGACTTGAATGCGGTTATCTTATAAGGGCAATTGCTAGCTTGCCGGATTCTTCAGCGCATCACGCACCTTCCCTTCCAGTTCTTCGGCAAGTTCGGGATTGTCGAGCAGGAGTTTCTTCACGGCATCGCGGCCCTGACCAAGCTTGGTATCGCCGTAGCTGAACCAAGATCCGCTTTTCTTGATAATATTGTAATCTACGCCCAGGTCAACGATTTCACCTGTCTTTGAAATACCCTCTCCGAAAATAATGTCAAATTCGGCCTGCCGGAAAGGCGGCGCCACCTTGTTTTTCACAACCTTTACCCTTACCCGGTTTCCAACGGCAGAATCATTCTCTTTGATCTGCGAAACCCGGCGGATATCCAGCCTGATGGAAGCGTAAAACTTCAGTGCATTACCGCCCGTGGTGGTTTCGGGATTACCGAACATGATTCCGATTTTTTCGCGCAACTGGTTGATAAAGATGCAACAGCATCCTGTTTTGCTGATGGTAGAGGTCAGTTTGCGCAACGCCTGCGACATCAGCCTGGCCTGCAGTCCCACCTTTGAATCGCCCATCTCGCCCTCGATCTCGCTGCGGGGGGTAAGGGCCGCCACGGAGTCAATCACAATGATGTCGATGGCGCCAGAACGGATCAGGTTCTCGGCAATCTCAAGGGCCTGCTCCCCGTTATCGGGCTGCGAAACCAACAGGTCGTCAATATTTACGCCCAGTTTCTGCGCATAATACCGGTCGAAAGCGTGCTCGGCATCGATAAACGCGGCAATGCCTCCCTGCTTCTGCGATTCGGCCACCGCATGCAGGGCAAGGGTGGTTTTTCCGGATGACTCCGGTCCGTAAATCTCCACCACACGGCCTTTGGGAAGTCCGCTCACCCCCAGGGCAGTGTCGAGCGCGATGGAGCCGGTCGAAATGCTCGGCATCTCTTCAACCGGGGCATCCCCCAGTTTCATGATGGTTCCTTTACCGTATGACTTTTCAATCTTATCAAGGGTCAGCTGAAGCGCCTTTAACTTTTCCAGATTGTTTTCTTTCTGATCTTTACTCATGGTATCAATGATTTATAAATATTAGCTGATGATTCTTATGATCTTCAAAGATAAGGAATAGGAACAAACAGGTGAATGCCCGGCAAAAAAAATATAGCCGGGGAATACAGCTATTTGTCATTTATATCAGCGTTCAGATGATAGGGCCTTCAGGAAAATTCGCCATAAAAGCACGGAAACACCAAATTGCACGGAATATTTTCAGATCCGGTAATCGTTATTGTCCGATAAACCTTTGAAAGGAGTTATGAGATTACCTTCGGTGAGCTCTCCCGATAGCCTTTAGATCGGTTCTTCACTTCACTTCGTTACGTTCAGAATGACAATACATTAACGAAAATTAAAGGGGGCTTGGTGGCGGCTATTCCGCCACCAAGCCCCCTCCCCTTCAAATCCATGTACGTCAAAGTCATTATGATCCCGCAGCATCTTATAAATTAACCGGACAACAGCGATCCGGTAATCGCACCAAACAGATGATTCACCGGAAAAAATACAGCCAGGGAATACAGCTATTTGATAATTTATATCAGCGATCAGACTATCGGGCCCTAATGAAAATTCGCCACAAAAGCACGGTTCCGATGGAATACAGATCTACTGTTTAAGAACGCCGGTTTGATTAACAAACAGCCTTGGTTTTTCAGTCCTTCAGCACCTGAGCCGCGTGGTTTTTGGTATCCACCTTTTCGATCACTTCCTCAATCACGCCTTTTTCATCAATGATAAAAGTGGTGCGGATCACGCCGTCGTATTCGCGGCCCATAAACTTCTTGCGGCCCCATACGCCGTAATCCTGAAGGATCTTCTTTTCGGTGTCGGAAATCAGCGGGAAAGGCAGTTCGTATTTATCGATAAACTTCTGGTGCGATTTTTCGCTGTCGGGGCTAACGCCCACCACTTTGTAACCGCGGGCCAGCAATGCCTCATAGTTATCGCGCAGGCTGCACGCTTCGGCCGTACAGCCGGGGGTGTCGTCCTTGGGATAAAAATACAATACCACTTTACTGCCACGGAAGCTTTCAAGACTTACCACATTCCCTGAGTGATCCTTTCCACTGAAGGCCGGCGCCTGATCGCCGGGTTTAAATTTGCTCATAATATTCTGTTTAAAGATTTTTCTGACTGTTTAAACATTCCGGACAGTCGAAGGTTTAGCCAAACCTGTAATTTTTCCCGGAAAAGTTCAGGGAACAAATTTCATGGCATCACACAGGTATTCTTTAAAACCGACATCACGGGAAGACTTGGCGAAAGAGAAGATCTCACGGGAGATCATTGTCCTCAGGGAGTTAGAAGGGCATGCGAGCGGACTCCGATACTGTCCGTTATAATGCTTACTTCCCCTGCATCCAGCGCCTGAACAACACATCATAAACGCTGTAAAACATCTGTCCTTCTTTGATATAATCCGAATAAATCATTTCCTTTTGCTGTAAGGCTTGCAATGACCTCAATACAGTTGCCGGGCTTCCCAGGTCATACTTCGAAATAAAATCTTTTGAAGTGGGATAAAAAACCTTGCCTTCATGAGCAATGGCTTTGAGCAGTGCCCATTGCTGCTTCGTAAGCAGATCCCGGTATTTGAAGAAAACAATCTCCTGTTCACGGAGCAGGCGGGCGGCCTGTTGTTTCCATAGTTCATCATCCACATTTTTACCGGCAGATGCAAACACGCGGTTACAAAGCAATTGAACATAATAGGTATGAAGGTCGGCCCACTCCATCATGGCGCGAATGGTTTCATCTTCAATCTTATGGCCTCTGTGCTGAAAGTGATGACGAATAAAAGCAACATATTCATCAGCGTCAATCTTATCAATTTTCAGAAAACCGGTACTCTGGTAAAAAGGCCGCGAAGGATCGGCGAAAAGTTGCATCATCAGATGCTGCTGGCTTCCGGAAAAGATAAACCGGACATTGCGGAGAGACTGGATAAGGCTTCTCAGAAAAGCATCCGTATTTTTTTCGGGATAATTCATGATTTGCTGAAATTCATCAATGGCAATGATGACTTTCTCCGGATAAGCCTCAAGGCATCCAAGCACGGACCGGATGTGCCGTTCAGCCTCACCAGGCCTTACATCCACGGTGAGCTGAGGAAATCCGGTCAACGGGTCAAAAACAATGACCGGTCTCAGTGATTTTATGAAATCAAGAATCAGTTTACCAGGTTTCGACTGTTCCGGAATGGTGGAAAAAACAGCTGTGGCCAGCGCGTTTAAAAATTCCCTCAGGCTTTCTGTAGGAAGAATATCCAGGTAGATCCCCGTGTGACCAGCAGGGAGTTGGGCCAGCAAATGCCGGATCAATCCGGTTTTGCCTATCCTGCGAATGGCAACCAGGGTGGTTGATTGTCCGTTGACCAGGTTTCTTTTAAGAGTCATGGTTTCTTCTGTGCGGTCACAGAAGTATTCACTCCCCTGATACCCGGTCGTAATAAATGGATTTGAGATGGCTGCCATTTTATCTTAAACAATTTATATATTACAAAATGTAAATTACAATTTGCAAATATAACTGAATTCAGCGAAAATATCAAGTGTAATGACCGGAAAAGTGACCATCAGGGGTATTGTAAAGGAGTTCAGCATCCCATTCAATGACTTTTTCCTGCATGATGAAATGCTTATAAGTCAAAAATCCGGTTCAAAAAAGAAGATAATGCAGGAAAACATTGATCTGAAGGATAACAAGGGGAATGCCAAGGGGACATTGGTGAGGTTCTTACTGCCGCTATAAATTCCAGAAGCCAGGAGCCAATGACTAATGACGAGTGACCAGTGCCCGGTGACCGCCAAAATCATCAGATAAAATAATAATATCTGAGCCAGGTTGAATACACCGGGTCAAGAATGATCAGACCGCCGGGTTGTTCAT
>ERZ795057.2636-NODE-2636-length-13163-cov-7.823848_pt1 | contig 13163 bp, 11 predicted proteins | sample MGYA00375141_ERZ795057 | MGnify/ENA primary metagenome ERZ795057 (study PRJEB30186, sample SAMN05720163) | activated sludge metagenome | isolation source: Anaerobic digester | place: Hong Kong | collected 2015-01-26 ... | reverse complement strand
TTTCGACTATTTCTCTTTCAAGCAGGTATTTCAAAGAATTTTTATTTAAATAATTCGATAACATTTTACTATATCTTTCATCAGTGAATAATAAATGACATAGATGACACATAGAACTATACTCCTCTGGTAATTCGCAACCATTGGCAATTAAAAACTCTACGATTTCAGAAAAACCTTTTACAGATAATAAATTATATATTGGTGAACATACCCCTTTAGTAAGAATCGTTTCAAATTCTTCATTTCTAATATTGCCTTTTATTAGTGTATGATTCGTAATAAAAGCTCCACAACAAAATGTAATTTCTCCACTAAGAAAAAGATGGACGATTTTTAAAGAAGACAAGCAAATAGAGTTAACCTCTTTATTTTTTGTATTCATTTTTCTTAATGGCAAATTTTCCTTGGAAATCATATCTTGTGCACGTCCAAAAATAAAACACGGTTGACTTCCAACAAAAATTTTATCCTTTATTTTCCAGTCTTTTGTATTTTTTATGATGTGAAATTTGTCAGGAGATAAATCAATCGTTATCTCACCAGTAATTGGTGTTAAAATTGAATCTTCTTGATTAAGATTATCATCGTCATCCCCAGCAAATACAAATGCTGCCAGAATTAATAAAACCAGCAATATAAGAACTTTCTTCATTACAATCCACCTCGTCATTCGTTACAGTTCGTGTTATAATTATAGTGAGATGTATATGACTTCTCAAGTATTTATTAGAGCTCCCTATCACTCTCAGATACAGTATTTTCTTTTTTATTTTTTTTTGTGATTTGTCATTAGTGGTGCACTTTATATTTGTAAGAATTGTGATCAACGAACTTCAGAAAATAAAATCGTTATTTTGATTTGTTTTTATTTTCTTTTTAATTTTTCGTTATCTTATAGGCAGTGGTGTAAATGTATATCAAACATATGGTTCCGGTTATCTCTTATGGCAAGTATTCGAAGACTTTTATCAATTACTTTTCAGAAAGAAACACAAATCAAGATCTATTAATTTATTTTAACGTTATAAAAAAAAGATGGGTACTAAAATCGGAAAAATTGTTGTTAGAAATTAATGCGGCTTTGAAAATTTGTAGGAATCAGGGTGTTTATTACCTATTATTATCGAATAAATTAGCTGTCTTAAAAACTCTGAACAAACAGAGTCAAATGAAAGATATCTATGACAAATTAAAGAGAGAATTTAAAAATATCCCTGCCCCTTATCGCACGATAATTGGTCAGTCTTTAACAAGCACAAATGCAACCCGGAAAGGAGAAAATTTAACACCTTTCAGGAAACGAAGCAAAACACATTTTGAAGATGAGGTTGCTATCGCTGCTGCGGTTAATGCTGAAGCCAGAAAACTTGTAAACAAAGGAAAGAATAAAGAAGCCTCTGGATTATTCCTCATCGTCTATGAACAGGCTTTAAAATATCCTCATCCCAGCAGCATCATATCTGGACTTAACAATGCCTCTTGGCATCTGAGAAAGGATGATCTCATAACATCCCATAATATTGTCCTGCAACTTGCCTGGCACTGCGGCTACTGGTTCGATGAGCCGGCGGCTCTGATGACTTACATGGATACGATTCTCGTTATCGCCAAGATGGCAAAGGATTATGATTTGTTTTTCAGTATGGCAGAGCTGATTGAATGTTATTATAAGAGGATGTTGTTGATAGAACCGGATTGTGACAAAAAGTATCATGAAACCATTCAACTTGTCCGAAAACATTATGGTTTGGTCTACAGCAAGGGCGGAAGAACGGATGAAATCTCAAACAGTAAAGGAATTCAGTCTTTTCTGTCTGAACAGATAAGAATTCCGAGAAGATTTGCCAGGAAAAACAATCTTTCCAACACCTCTTTGTACAGGATTATAAAAGGAGAGATGAAGCATGTCAAAATCTCCACGTTAAAGAAAATTCTGACTGCTTTGAATCCGCCTTATTCGTTTGAAAATCCAAAGGCTATCAATTATCTTATATCCCTTTTGAAAGAAGAGGAATACTTTCATGGAAACTGGAAAAATATCACTCAGTTTTCAGCGTTTAAGTTGAAGATGTTTTTTTTGAAGGCCTATATGTCGCTGGTTGTTTTGGACAAAATTAACATCTCAGAGTTCCTTCTCTTCGCAGAAAAAGACAAAAAACAGCTGTATGAATATATCGTTCAGGATAGCGAAAGAATCCGCTTTTTCAACTTCGCCTTTCAACTCGCCTTCGACGATGAAAAGGTTAATCCATTCTACAAGGCAAGATATAATCTGATCAACACCCTTTTCGCCGAAATGGATAAGATGCGTTATATCACGCCCCTCATTCGGCTCTACACTTCCATTGACTCCACAGCAGATCATGAAAGGCTCAACATCTATTTCCGGCAATACGTTCGTTATTCTAATACCCCCTGGCGTTTCGATGTTGAGGAAGTCATGTCCGAGCGATTTTTCGACCCGGATTATAAAAAGGTAGTCCGCTTCTGTAAAAAGACAAATCTTAATGAGCTGTACGCTTATCTCTGCCTCTGGTATTTCGATGAAGAAGAACGAAAGAGATCGTTTAATTTTCTTACACAACGGGTTATATAACTCTTAGTAAGCAAGTTCAGGCAAATTACATTGTACCGTTATACTATTCTCTCAAATTCTAAATCTTCAAATTTATTTAAAATATTATCGATATCTTAAATAAAAGAGCCGGATGAAAAAATTCATCCGGCTTGTGTTATTAGTTATGTTTAGTGCAACTCTATATTACTAACTATCTAAAGGAGACGATTAGAAGTGGTAATCGTCGACGTTGTATCTTGTGAAAACAAGTCTTTCAGGAAGAATGATCAATCCGTTGTTTTCGAGTTCGTCGTACTGTGCATCGTAACCCTGTGCGGAGTTAGGAAGAATGGTAAACATTCCGTTTGTTCCCGGCATAGCGAATTCGTCTCCAACGGAGAATTCTTTACCGTTAACGATCATTTCGTATGCCACGTAAACGGCTGCTGCACCCTGAACGCCACAATCCCAGAGTCCACCCTGGAGAACTGTACCAGATTCGATGTATGGCTTTGCAACACTCGGTGTTGTGAATCCGACAACTGCAACTTTTCCGCTCATGTCAAGATTTTCTACGGCCTTTGCTGTTCCCGGGAATGCTGTTGAGTCAGGACAGATGATGGCATCGATATCCGGATAGGTCTTTAAGATCTGTTCTGCAGTTGATACGGCCTTTGGGAAGTCCATATCGCTGTACTGTGTTGTAACGATTTCCCAGTTTGGATGCTTTTCAGCAATGATCTGTTTTGCATAATTCGTCCATGCATTCTGGTCTGTAACGGTTGGTGAGGAGTAATGGAAAGCAACCTTTAAGGTCTTTCCTGTTGGAACTGTACCGATCTGATCTTCTACCATCTGAACGAGAAGTGCACCAAGAATATCCGGTGTTCCCTGATTGATGTAGAAATCTCTGTATTCAGGGGTTACGTCTGAGTCCCAAGTGAGAACGAGAATACCTCTGCTCTGCGCTCTCTTGAGAGCCTGATTGAGTCCTGTTGGTGAATTGGATGAAATAAGAATCGCATCTGCACCCATGTTGATAGCGGTGTTGATGTATCTGACCTGTTCTGAAACGGAGGCTGCTGAAGGGCCATCGTAGATAACCTCTACGCCAAGCTGTTCTCCCATTGCAACTGCTGCACTTCCTGCAACTTCAAAGAAGTTTTCTCCGATTATCTTAGGGATGAAGTAAAATTTTGCTGCAAAACCTGCTGACATAACAACTAATCCAAGTACAATAACGAGTAATAAAGCCTTTTTCATGTTCATTTCCTCCTATTTTGATTTAGAGCTGTCATTAAAGCTCGTTTATTCCTGTAATTTGCCGAATATTTGGCCCAGAAGAACCTTGAAGAGATTGCCGCTATGAGTACAACACCAAGGAAAACCTGGGTCTCCTGCGATGTAACACCTATCATCTGCAACCCATATTTCAGATAACCTATGAAGAGACTCGCAATAAACGTTCCGAGTATACTGCCTTCTCCACCGTAAATACTGGCTCCGCCAAGGACCGCACACGTTACCACAGAAAGGGCCGAAGTCCCACCAAGGTCAGCTCTTGCCGACGTAAAGTAGGATGTAAGCATGATTCCGCTGAAAGCACCCATAATTCCCATGATCACATAAGTGATGATGATATTCTTTTTTATGTTGATTCCCGAATATTTTGCCGCATCCGGGTTGTTTCCGATGAGGAACAGCTTTTTCCCGTAATTGGTTCTGTGCAGGATGATATAAAACAGAACAGCCGCTATAAGCAAGATCCATACGGGGTTTGGCACGTTGAAGGTGTATCCGTTTGCCACATTGGAAAACTGTTCCGGTAACCCGCTGATTCCTTCAAAACCGGTTGCTCCCGCAAGCCCTGAAAGTATCAGTGAAACACCCGAGATAAGGAAACTGGACCCCAGTGTGATAACGAGCGGGTTAACCCCGGTGAGCAGAATGAGAAAACCGTTTAAGAGACCAGCAACGGCACCCGAACCAAGGCCAAATCCAGCAGCTATCCATATATTCATCCCTTTAGCCCATAAGAGTGCCGTCACGATAGAACCAAGTCCCATCGTCGCACCGACGGAAATATCCATACCGCCTGTGATGATGACCAGTGTCATCGGTAGTGCCGCAAGGGCTATATACAGAAAGTCTCCAACGTTATACAGAAGATTGTCCAGGTTTAAAAAATAAGGACTCATGGAACCAAATATGGCAAATTCCACTACAAGCATGCCAAGTAGCGCAAGCTGCCAGTTCAACATCTTTTTCAGTCTCATTATGCATCACCCTCAGTATAAGCGTTGTCCATATTCTGCTGTGTCTTGAAGAATTCTTCACGGATCTGTTTGTCCAGATTCTTTTCTCTTTCCCGCTTCATATATTTCTGAATCAATGAGGCGACAACGATGATTGCAAGAAGGAGAAAACCGGATATGGCGTTGTTCCAGTATCCCGGAACCTTCAGATAAACAAGCGAATAATTGATCGTCTGAAGCAGAATCGCACCAAGCAGGGCTCCGAGATAATTTCCGCTACCACCGGTAAGGCTGACCCCTCCGATAACCGCAGCGGCAATCGCCTGTGTCTCCATACCGTTTCCGGCAAGATTCGGTACGGCACCGATCTGTGCAACGTACAGGACCCCGGCAAGACCGGCCATAAGTCCTGACACGGCAAATGCACTGACGGTAATCAGCTTAACGTTGATCCCCTGCATTCTGGCCCCTTCGTTGTTGTTGCCAACCGCATAAAAATACCGACCTTTTGTTGTCTTTGAGAAAAACAGCCACAAGACGATGAGGACTATAACAACAATCCATATCGACCCCTGAATCCCAAGAAATCTGACCTTAGAAAAATCGGTAAAAAAGCTCGGGACATTCTGTATCCATTTTCCGCCGGTAAACATGATCAACAATCCTCTGAAAATAGCCATGGTACCGAGTGTCATGATAATCGCCGTAACACCGAGATAGGCAACACCGATCCCGTTGAAGATCCCTCCGGCAAGACCAACCAGAAGTGCCGCTCCGATACCGAGAAAGGCATTTCCCGTCTGATTGAGTACGGTTCCACCGATGGTTGCCGCAAGCCCCATCAGACTTCCTATCGAAACATCGATATTCTTTGTGATGATAACCGCGGAAATCCCCATCGTCATGACAAAGAGCATCGTTCCGTTGAAAAGAATCCTGATCAGTGTATCGATCTGAAAAAAGTCCTGATTAACAGCACTTATTGAGAAAAAATAAACAAAAATAATCAGTAAAGTAAAGATTTCCTGCCTCTTTACAAAGAGATTCATGACCTTTTTCATTTTGTGACACCCTCTTTCGTATAACCAAATGACGCATAAGTAATATTCTCAAGATTGATCTTATCTCCACTGAGTTCACTTATCGTCTTGCCGTTATACATAACAACAACCCTCGTGGAAAGCGTCACAATCTCTTCAAAATCGGAAGAAATCACAACGACACTGATTCCCCGATGAGATAGTTCGCCGATGATCTTATAGATTTCATTTCTGGCTCCGGCATCTATTCCTCTCGTCGGCTCATCCAGAACAACGACCTTCGGCTGTGTGGCAAGCCATTTTCCAAGGACAACCTTTTGCTGATTTCCACCGGACAGAGAAACAAATTTCTGATCGACATCATTACATTTAACGCTGAAACTCTTGATGGCCTCGAGTGTCGTTGATTTTGCCTTCCTGTTGTTCAGGAAGAATTTTGACAATCTGCACATGATCGAAGAAATAACGTTGTCGTTGATACTGGAATTGAGAAAACCACCGTGCTTTCTTCTATCTTCAGGAACATAGGCAATGCCTTTCTGGATGGCTTCCGCGGGGCTATTGACCCTGAACGGTCTCCCTTCAAACAGAATTTCACCTTCCACCATCTTCGACAAACCGAAGAAGGTCTCTGCAAATTCCGTTCTTCCCGCTCCGACAACCCCTGTCAGGCCAAGCACTTCTCCCTTGTGAAGATCAAAGCTGACATCGAAAAAGCCCTTCCCGCCTGCATTCCTGACTTCCAGTATCTTCTGATTGCAATCCTCACCGGCATAATCACTCTTTTTTATCTCTGTCATTTCCTTTGCATCGGGAATCATGATATCAAGAACCTTGTCCAGCGTGTAATCTTTGACATCCCCTGAAGCGGCTATCTTACCATCTTTCAGAATCGTCAGTTCATCGGAGAGTTCAAAGATCTCATTCATACGATGAGTAATGTAAACAAATCCGACCTTCTCTTCTGATTTTAATCGTCTGATGTTTTTAAACAGAGACTCGACTTCCTTATTGGTAAGTGCAGAAGTCGGTTCATCGAGTATGATGATCTTATTCTTTCTTATAAGTCCCCTTAAAAGCTCTGTCAACTGCTGCTTGGCAATTGTCAGCTCACCGGTCAACTGATTCATCGAAAAATCACAGTTCAACGATTCCATCAGCATCGCGAGTTGCTTTCTCAATTCAGCCTTATTACCACTCATACCAAGAAGAACATTCTCCTCCACGGTCATATACGGATAAAGCATAGGTTCCTGAGGCACGAGGTAAATACCCTTTTTATGCGCATCAGCTGGGCCATGAAAGAGGACTTCACCACCTTCACAGAATATAGAACCGGAATCCATCTTGTAAACACCCGTCAGTATCTTCATCAAGGTTGATTTACCGGCGCCATTCCCTCCTATTAAGCTGTGTACTGATTCAGGCTTAATTGAGAAAGAAACATCTTCTAAAACAGGTACTCCTGAAAAAGCCTTGCATATTCCTTTCATTTCCACTAAATAATTCAATTCACTTCCACCTTTATCGAGACATTTGTAATTCCATTTTACTTTTGTACACTAAAACTATTATATATCCGCGCACTGCTTCTGTCAAACGTCAAAAAACGAGAAAAACGGAAGATTTGCGGTATAATTGAATATATAGGGTTATAATCGTAAATAATCGCCTTTATTCGGAGATAATAAAGTTTTTTTAAAGCGTGCAAAAAAGGGCTTGACTTGTGAAAGATAAAGTGATATTATTCAAAAGAAGCGTTGCAAATGAAATTAATATTTTCATTTGTTCTAATAATCCGGTATTAAGATTTAGAAGAAGGTGTTCTGTATTGGGTAAAAACAACAAAAATAATTTTAATGAGATCATTGCAGACAGAGAATTAATGGTGAGGGTCAGCTGGTGCTACTATAAAGAGGGCATGACTCAATCCCAGATTGCTGAGAAATTCAAGACGAACAGGGCGAAAATCATGAAAATTCTGGAAAAGGCCCTGAAGGAAAATATCGTAGAGATAAGGATAAAGGACCAGAATGTCAATCTTCTTGAAATAGAAAAGACCCTCACGAATAAATTCAATCTGAAGGACTCGATAGTCGTTCCGGTACATTCAAGTAAGAAGGATGAAATAAGCCGGCAGCTTGGGATGGCCGCATCGCAGCATATCAATTATTTTCTCACCGACGGAGATGTACTCGGTATCGGTTGGGGGGAAACCGTTTCCCATACCATCAAAAACCTGAGCCTTGATCACATAAAGGATTTTTATATCGTATCTCTTTCCGGTGGCCTCTTGCCCCTGCTCTCCGGAGCAGAATTCTTCAGCCGGTATTCGGAGAAATTCAGAATCATTCCGACGCCATTACTCATGTCAAACACAAATGTAGTCAACGAAATGAGAATGGAACCGGAAGTCAGAGAAATACTGAATATGTGGGATCTCACCAACCATCTGCTCGTCGGTATCGGCTCGATGAACCTGAATGCAACCATCATCAAAAAAGGATATATGAAAGAAACGGATTTTGCCGCGTTAAAAAGAAAAGGAGCCGTTGGCGACATACTCGGCAGGTATTTTGATGAAAACGGTGAACTCGTAGATTTTGAAAGTAATGAGAGAATCATTTCCTTTGACATCGCAAAACTGAGAGATCAGCAGAATGTCATCGCAGTTGCCGGGGGAAATGAAAAGATCAAACCGATTAAGGCGGCCATAAAAGGTGGCCTGGTCAAGACACTGATAACCGATGAAAGAACGGCTCTTGAATTATTAAACGATGAATGATGAGGTGAAAATCTTGAAACATTATCTTGTAATAGACTGTGGCACGGGAAGTGGAAGAACCATCCTGTTTGATGAGGCGGGAAATGAAATCGCCATGTCGCAGCGCGAATGGAAACATATGAACTACTCAGACGTAGAAGGAGCCATAGATTTTGATACCAAGACAAACTGGCCGTTGATAAAGGAAATCATCAAGGAAACGATAGAAAAATCGGGCGTGGATGCCGAAACGATTGTGGCCGTCTCCGCCTCTTCTATGCGTGAGGGAATGGTTTTGTACAATGCCTCCGGTGAGGAAGTCTGGGCTTGTTCAAATATAGATGCCAGAGCCGGGATTGAAGTCGAAGAGCTCATCGCAACAGGCCTCGAAATGGATATCTACAATTATACCGGACAGACCTTTTCACTCTCCGATGCCCCGAGAATATTATGGGTAAAAAAGAATCTGCCGGAAGTTTATGAACAGACACATAAACTCGGAATGATCAGCGACTGGGTCCTGTTCAAACTGTGTGGGAAATATACCATAGAACCGACAAATGGTTCTACTTCCGGTATATTCGACACCTTCAGGAGGGAATGGAACGGCGAAATCATCTCAAAACTGGAATTAAAGGATGATATCTATCCGGAAGTCCATGAGCCGGGTGATATCGTCGGATTCATATCAGTTGAACTCTCTAAAGAATTAAAACTCTCCCCGGAAACAAAGATCATCGTAGGGGGCGGAGATGTTCAGCTTGGGACAATCGGTGTCGGAGCGGTTAAAGAAAACGATGCCGTTATCTTTGGCGGGACCTTCTGGCAACAGGAAGTGAACGTCAAAAATCCCGTTCCGGATAAAAACGCAAGGGTCAGAATAAATTCGCATGGGATAAAAACGCTCTTCCAGTACGAAGGGATCGCCTTTCAGGTAGGGCTGGTCATGAGATGGTTCAGAGATGCCCTGTGCCGAAGCGAAAAGAAAACCGCGGATGAATTGGGTATATCCGCCTACTCATTGCTGACAGAGATGTCAAAGTCCGTACCGGCTGGTTCATACGGAATCATCCCGATCTTTTCAGATATCATGAATTACATGCACTGGAAACATTCTACTCCGGCATTTATCGGAATGAATATCAACGAACCCGAAAAGTACAACAAGGCCGCCATGTTTAAAGCGTTGATGGAAAATGCCGCCTTCCTGAGCCTTGGCAACCTTAAACTGATTCAGGAGATCACCGGTTTCTTCCCCGAAACAATCACATTTGCCGGTGGTGCATCCTACAGTCCGGAATGGTGTAAGATTCTTGCCAACGTTCTCGGAATCCCTGTAAAGGTTCCAAAGGTAAAAGAGGCCACATCGTTTGGTGTTCTACTGACCTGCCTTGTCGGAATGGGTGAATACGAGTCCTTTGAAGAAGCCGCTGACACTCTCTGTACCACGGAGGCGGTATATTACCCGGACAGAGCGGCACACAAAGAATACAAATTCTATTATAAAAAATGGAAAGATGTTTACAAAAAAATGTTGAATATAACTGATACGGAAAATTTAAATCATATGTGGAAAGCCCCAGGAGAATAGGAGGTGTGGCTGAATGTTATTAGTTAACGAAAACGATAAGGAATACCGATTCGGAGATTCCGGACCAAAATACCTCATGAGAGGTCCCAACGTAGATTTTGGAATCGTCAGACTCAAACCGGGTGAAGGATTCCCAAATCATCTTCATCAGGTGATCGAAGAAGATTTCTTCATTCTCGAAGGAGAGATCGAATTCAGGATCAACGGCGAAAAATACGCCGTTCTGAAAAAGGGTGACTTTATTCATGTATCACCAAACAATGCACATTTTCTCAAGAATGTTGGAGAAGTCCCCGCAAAGGCAGTATTTGTAAAGGCGCCTTATGATCCAAATGACAAGGTAGACGTGGATTAATCGTTTGATACCGTTTCGTAACGGACAGATTGTTCAGGAAATAATATCTGGTTCCAACCGTCCGCAGGTAAGTTTATATCACGTTCAGAGATCAGACAAGGCCAATTTAAATCGATAAGATTAAAACCATCAGGAGGTAAAAAATGAAATACAAAACTCAGATGAGCTGGGGAAAACAGAATAGAATGAATAAGATCTTCGCAGAAGATGGCAGAACGGTTATGCTTGCCATAGATCACGGATATTTCATGGGGCCCGTAACGGGAATGGAAGATCCTGCGGAAGCCGTAAAAGATCTTCTTCCATATGTAGATGCACTCATGATCTCACCGGGAATTCTCAATTCCTGTATCACACCTGAATTCACAAAAGGTGTCGTTTTAAGATCATCCGGTGGATCCTCAATCGCACAGCCGGATATCACAAATGAAATCATCACACTTCAGGCCGAAGAAGTGGCAAAATTGAACGCAGCCGCAATGGCCGTATCATTCTACCTTGGAACGGAATATGAAAAGCAGACCATCGGCGGACTGACAAAGGCCATCAACGATTGTTCAAAGCTTGATCTCCCCGTTCTTGCCGTTACAGCCGTTGGAAAAGCACTTGAAGACAAGAGAGAACTCAGATTTCTTAAACTTGCATCCAGAATCGCCGCTGAATTCGGTTCAGATATCGTAAAAACCTATTACTGTGATGAATTTGAAAAACTCACCGCAGCCGTACCAAAACCGATCGTTGTTGCCGGAGGTCCGAAACTCGATTCAAACAGAGCCGTATTCGAACTCGTTTACAACGCAATGCAGAAGGGAGCCGCTGGAGTTGATCTTGGAAGAAACGTATGGAAGAACCCGGATCCAATCATCATGATTCAGATCATCAACGCCATCGTACACAAGAACATCACACCCGATCAGGCCGACGAGATGTTCAAAGATCTCAAAAACGCATAATCCCAGATTCAATACAAACATCAGAAAAGGGCTGAATTGATATTCAGCCCTTTTCTTTATCTAACGATGTATACTCGCTGATTAACCAACGATTCATTAATCAGCACTTAAAAACTGTATAACAGTATCCCCGCAATACCCGAAGCGACAACGAGAAGAATCGGATGCAGTTTCGTCTTCCAGAGAAGTATAAAGGTTGCAACGGCGATTATAAAGCCTGGAATATCGACAACAGAAACTCCTGATATAGTAATTGCAGCACCGGCAATCAAAGCGACAATAACGGGTTTCAGATTATTCAGCAGCATATTTGTAAACAGAGAATTCGTCCTTGTTCTGATCAGATAAGCCAGAATCATGACCAGGATAAAAGATGGCGCGATCAATCCGATAGTGGCTATCACCGCTCCAAGATACGAACCGGTACGATAACCGACAAAAGTAGCGGTATTGACCGAAACCGGCCCCGGCGTGATCTGAGCAATGGCAATAATGTCGATAAACTCATGGTTTGTCATCCAGCCGCTACTGACAACTTCATTCTGTATCAGTGACAGCATCGCATAGCCACCACCAAAACCAAACAATCCTATTTTAAAAAACGAAAAAAACAAATTAAGTATTATATTCATCTAATCACTATCCCGATCTTCACTTTTCTGATGTGCCTTAAAACCTTTTCGCTTCATGAAATATACGATAATCGATAAAGCAAATGACATGATAATAAGATAGATCGGATTCAATCCCAAAAAGGTATTCAGTATTAAGGCTGCCACGGCAATACAGGCCATACTCCAGGTCCATTTTAAATGCCTTGCGATATTCACCGCAGCATAGGCTATCAGTGCAACAACCGCCGGTCTTATTCCTCTGAACATATTCTGAATAATCTCATATTCAGTAAAGTTCGCAAAAAACGCGGCGATGGTAACGATAATTATTACACTCGGAAGGGCAACTCCAATTACAGAAACAAGCGCTCCCAAAAAACCCTCTACTTCATACCCGAGATATATCGACATATTGAAGGCAATCGGTCCTGGAACAGCCTGAGTCAATGAAATACAATCGATAAAATCTTCTTTTTTAAGCCATTTATGATTGTCAACCAATTCCTTTTCCATGACAGGAATCATTGCATAACCCCCGCCAAACGTAAACAAACCAATTTTAAAAAACATCAGAAACAATTTGAATAAAAGGCTTTTCTCTTTTACATCTCTTCTCAACAAAATCCCCACTTTTCCCTAAGATGATCTGGACCAAATACTTTTCCAAACTACCTTCATAGTCTTGCTCCATTTTACACTAAAGAACCAATTAATAAAAAAACATTTCAACCTATTATTATTTCACTTTCCGTACTTATAATAACACAGATATCTAAATTTACTACGTCAATCTGTTTAAACTTTTTTTCTGTTTTTTGGTCAAAAAAAAAACACACTTTTTTCAAAGTGTGTTTTTCCTATGGTAGCCCCACGGGGAATCGAACCCCGACTTTCGGACTGAGAATCCGATGGACTAGCCGTTATCCTATGGGGCCGTCCAAAATAATCAAATACCATTACAAACAACGGTATAGCTAAAACAAAAGCTAGGCGATACCTACTCTCACACGGCGTGATGACCGTACTACCAT
>ERZ795057.2628-NODE-2628-length-13193-cov-4.147968_pt1 | contig 13193 bp, 8 predicted proteins | sample MGYA00375141_ERZ795057 | MGnify/ENA primary metagenome ERZ795057 (study PRJEB30186, sample SAMN05720163) | activated sludge metagenome | isolation source: Anaerobic digester | place: Hong Kong | collected 2015-01-26 ... | reverse complement strand
AAAAAGGTTTATCCAAGCGGTCCATGCTAATCGGTGATGGAATACCTGAAAGTTTATTACCTTAATCGGAATTCACCAACCCTTTAAGCTTGGATTCCTCTCAATCATTGTCGTCATCAGGTGCATCGCCGAAGAAATTCAGCACGATGCCGGTATTTTTTACTGCAATTTCAACCATACTGGGAGCAATCATGTTCTTACGATTTGGTTTTGCAGTCGGCCAGCAGGGTTTGCTGGGCACCATCTTGATTATATTGATCGGTCATATGGTAACCATACCGACTGCGATGGCCATTGCCGAGATTGCGACCAATCAGAAGGTAGAAGGAGGCGGAGAATATTACATCATATCCCGCTCCTTTGGTCTTGTCATCGGCTCGACCATTGGTATCACCCTGTATCTGTCCCAAGCCATCAGTGTTGCCTTTTACATCATCGCGTTCACTGAGGCATTTACGCCCTTGTTTAATTGGTTGAATGGATTCAATCTGCCGGGCTGGGTATCGTGGTTAATGGCTCAAAAACAGACCATTGGCATTCCGGCATTATTGGGGCTCACTTATATCATGCTGACCAAAGGGGCATCATTGGGCGTCAAGACCTTATACGTTGTTGTTGCTACGCTCGGCATTGCATTGGTCGCATTTTTTGTTGGCAGTGCGCTGGAACAAACTACCCCTTACGGACCGGTCACCACCATTCTGGATTTTCCCAACTCAGGTATCAAATCGGTAGACTTCTTCACGGTATTTGCCATAATTTTCCCTGCGTTTACCGGTATGACAGCGGGGGTTGGATTATCAGGTGATCTCAAGGACCCATCCAAGTCCTTGCCTTTAGGGACCCTGTCTGCTACGATATCAGGGATGATCATCTATCTTTTTATCGCCTACAAACTGCATATTTCTGCCTCGCCGTTGGAACTGGCTGACACTTCCCGGCTGATTATGTCGGAAATCGCCTGGCAGGGTGCCTGGCTGATTCCTATCGGGCTGGCCGCCGCCACCATCTCTTCCGCTTTGGGATCCATTATGGTTGCACCGCGTACGCTTCAGGCCATTTCGCGTGATCGTATTTTCCCAACACCATTTCTGAATGATTTTCTGTCAAAAGGTAAAGGTGTTTCAGACGAACCCTACAATGCAAGCCTGGTAACCATCCTGATTGCCGGGGCATTTATTTTTTTAGGCCAATTGGATGCCGTTGCCCAGATCATCTCCATGTTTTTTATGGTTACTTATGGCTCCCTGTGTTTAATATCCTTTCTGAATCATTTCGCTGCAGATCCATCTTACCGGCCCAGCTTTCGTTCGAGGTGGTACATCTCCTTATTCGGGGCAATAGCCTGCTTCGGGCTGATGTTTTTTATGAATGCCTCTTATGCTATAATGGCGACGATACTATTGGTCTCCCTTTACTTTCTAATTGCATTTTTTAACAAAGACAAAAAGAGCATCGCACTGATCTTTCAGGGAGTAATCTTTCAGTTCAGCCGTCAGCTGCAGGTATTTCTACAAAAAGCAGACAAAGAAGCTGCCCGCAGTTGGCGACCGTCGGTTGTGGCGTTATCAAAGCATACGTTTGACCGCATCGGGCCATTTGATCTGCTGCGTTGGATAGCACATAAATATGGCTTCGGTACCTACATACACTTCGTTCCGGGGTATTTGTCCCGGCAACTCAACCGGGAGGCGAAAGTGGCCAAAAACCGTCTGATTAAAATGGCTGAAATCAGTGACAGCAACATATACATTGACACGATGATCAGTCCGTCGTATCAATCAGCCATCGCCCAAATCATCCAACTTCCGGGAATGGCCGGTACGGATAACAATCTGCTCCTGCTGGAGTACACCAAACACGATATCACCGGGTTAACGGATCTGATCGATAACTTTAATCTCATTCGATCCGTTGATTTTGATTTAGCCATTCTGGCCAGTTCCGATCGGGGATTCGGGATCCGTAAGCGCATCCATATCTGGATTACGCAACAGGATTACCGGAATGCTACCCTTATGATATTGCTGGCTTATATCCTGATGGGCCATAAAGAATGGGCCGGCGCAGAACCACGGGTATATGCTTATTTCACGGAAGATATCATGGATCAGGAACAGAGCAGGCTGACCGGATTGATCCAGGCGGGTCAATTACCTATATCAACACATAATGTTGAATTTATTACCAGGACGCACGATGCCAATCCGCATGAAGTTATCATTGCAAAGTCCCGGGATGCCGATTTGACATTTATAGGCTTTTTGGCTGAAACCGTTAAAAAGCTGGGTGCCAAAATGTTTACAGACTACGATTTGCCCGGCAATATCCTTTTTATCAGCAGTTCAGATGAAATGGATCCGAAATAACCTGATTACTTATTGGCGTTTTTCGTCTTGATGATGATCACACCATGATTTCCTTCTTCACCATATATGGCGGTCTCGGAGAGACTGCGTAATATCCGAACACTGACAATCTCGTTTGCATTGATGCTGCTGTTGACAGCAGCATAATTTCTGCCCATATTGGTGTTGTTGACGATAAACAATGGTTGTGTTTCCAGGGTTATCGTGCTTTGTCCACGAATATAAATCCGGGCATTATTTCCGTCTCCCTGAATCGTCAGCGAAGAGTATTTCCGTAATACATCAGCCAGACTACGGTTGTCTTGCTGGTTGTTTATTTCATAAGGATCTTCTTTTGCCTCCTTTTTTGGCGTGTCCTTTGAGACAAAGCAACCGGAAAGCAGAATTACGGCAAGCAGCAAAAAAGAGTTTTTAGCGCGCATATGCATGGGTTTTGTTCCAAATAGAAATTTACGCATTCTATCATTAGATGCCAAGTAAAATGGTTTTGACGTATTGCCTTATACCGGACTTTAATAGGTGTTTTCTTCTGGGCTGCTTAAGGAATGCCCACAGCGATGGCAGTATTGTGCTAATTTGTGATGTTCCGTCTGTCCGCACTGAGGACATTTGAAGTAGTGAAATTCCTTTAAATTCATCACCCGGCCGCTGATCTCAGCAGTAACAATCCCGGTAGGAACCGCGATAACTCCATAGCCAAGGATCATCACAACCGTGGCCAACATCTGCCCGGGTGCTGTGATGGGAATTTTGTCGCCATAACCTACTGTTGTAAGGGTGACGATGGCCCAGTATATGCCATCCGGAATGGAACGAATTTCGGGATTGATATCTCCTTCAACCATATACATCAACGTGCCAAGCAATACCGCCATCAGAACGACAAACGACAAAAAAACGTAAATTTTGGTACGAGAAGCCTGCAAGGCGCCGACGACAATGGAGCCTTCCCGCACGAAATGGCCCATTTTGAAAATCCGGAAGATGCGCAACAATCGCAAAACCCGGATAATCAATAAATGTTGAGCCCCAGGAAAAAAGATACCGATGTATGCGGGTAGGATTGCTAATAAGTCTACAAATCCAAAAAACGACGTTGCATAGGCTACCGGGTTGCGTGAAGCATACAACCGCAATACATATTCAACCGTGAAAATGACCGTAAAAAACCATTCCAGGGAATAGAATAACCACCAGTACGTATGGTGAAATGAACTTACGGTTTCAAAAATAATGGCCAAAACGCTGAACGCGATGGCGATAATCAGAATTGTATCGAAGCGTCTGCCTTCTTTGGTATTGGATTCAAAAATAATCCGGTGCAGTCGTTCCTGACCTTTCACACTGATAAACCGGTCCAGGAATTTTCGACCCCGGTTACCGACGAATAAAAGGAACTTGCCTATCCGGTGGAATAATCGAACCAATAGATTGGAATGTTCAGTCATGGCCCAAGCAATATAAGTCTTAGCTTGTAAAATCTATGATGATTGTAGTCAAAAAATGGAGTCGGCGGGTTGGTGGGTGAACATCCATCAGATCGTACCTTTACTTAATAAATCAATGGTGTATGCATGTAGAAGCATTTCGGGATTATTGCCTGTCCAAGCCGGCAGTCACCGAGTCTTTCCCTTTCGGACCGGATACATTGGTTTTTAAGGTTATGGATAAAATGTTTGCGTTAACCACACTTGACTCCGATCGGTTCACTGTGAATCTCAAATGCAAACCTGAACTCGCCATTGAATGGAGAGAGTCTTTTCCGGAAATAAGGCCTGGTTATCACATGAATAAAAGACACTGGAATACTGTGGACTTTGACGGTCTGCTTGAGGATGAATTTTTGAGATCAATGATCGACTTAAGTTATCAGTTGGTGGTAGATGGATTGCCCAGGTCAACACGTGATGCGTTGAAAAAATGGATGTAGCATGCATATAGGTATCGTAGGGCAAGGGTTGGCCGGTACATTGATGGCATTCCGCTTGATGCAGGAAGGACTGAGGATCTCTGTCATTGACCCGGGGGGCGAAAACTCAAGCACTATCGCTTCAGGGTTGATCAATCCGGTTACCGGACGGAAGTATGTCAAAAGCTGGCAGGCGGATCGATTGCTGGAAATTGCTGACCGGGTGTATCCTGCGATGGAGGAGCTCTTGAACATCAGCTGTTATTTTCACCGCCCACTGTTTCGCATGTTGCACGATCACCAACAGGCGGAATTATGGATGCAGCGTGCTATCCTGCCAGGTTATGAGGCATACCTCAGCACTGACGTTGAGTTTTGGAAGGCAGAAAATTCAGGTTTGCGCCGATCAACGGAAGTAGGGAAAGTTTATGAGGCGCGCTGGTTGGATACCGAAAAATTACTAAATACGTTCCGGCAATATTTACTGGACACCGATAGACTCTTCCCGGTGGCCTGGAAGCCGCAGGATACCATCATTGGAGATCTTCACATTCAGTGGAAGGATAACCTTTTTGATTACCTACTATTTGCTGAGGGAAGCGGGATTGTAAATAATCCATACTTCAATTGGCTACCGATACAACCCAGTAAGGGGGAGAGACTGCTGATCAATTGCCCTTCCAGCCTGGATCAAACCATGAAAGCCAGCTATTTTATCATTCCATACCGAGCGGCAAATACGTACTGGATCGGTTCGCCTACCGATTTCAATGCATCCGATGACCAACCCAGCCCACGAGGAAAGCAACTGCTGGAGGAACATATCAATCATTGGCTTTCTGACTCCTATACCATCTTAGACCATGCGGCGGCATTCCGACCTGCCAGCAGGGACCGGCGTCCGATCATCGGATTTCATCCGGGGCACCCAAGGTTGGGCGTATTGAATGGACTCGGAACAAAAGGGGTATCCATCGCACCGTATATCGCAGACTTAATGGTGGGACATATTAAAAACCAATACCCGCTTCCCGGGGAGGTGGATATCAACAGGTTTACATACCCATATGAGACCAAATCCCGTTAAAAATATATTAATATGGATCCGGTAGCTTGCCAAAAAGCCAGGTATGGCCATCTAACTGAATATACCAACCAACAAAACTTGCTTTATGATTCGCAATCTATTTGGGATTACTTTCATGACCGGTTTATTCTGGTTTTGTCATACTTCACAACCCCTGCCACAAAAAAATAAGGCTTTGAATTGGAATGAAATCGATAGCCTCGAGACGATCGATAAGTATCAATCGGCTGCGACAGCATGTCAGCAATTGTATGCTTCGCTACCGGAAGACGAAATCTCCGGGCGAACAAAAGCTTTGATCTATCTGGCAAAATATATGGTTTATCTGGATGCCCAGGGCCAACAGTCGGCCATATTATGGCTGAATCAACAATCCAATCAAACGGAAGGTCCGATCCGTGCACTGATCCATTCGTTCGTAGCCCAACAAATCGTAGCCTATGCGGAGCAAAACCGGTGGGGCAGAGAAGACTTGTTGCCTGGAGCTGAAGTCGATTCAGCGGACTTGCAAACCTGGCCGATGGCGGCTTTGTATCATTGGGCCAGAACCCATTATGAAGCTTCTCTGGAGGACCCGGTTAGCAACTCAATTCCACTCACCGAATTGGGGGATTTGATTGTTTGGGACACCATGGCCCGGGCTTTCGAGCCAAATTTGCACTATCTTTTGATGGACAGAGCCCTGCAATTCTTGCAAAATCCTCAGGCGACACCAATGGCCGATGAGACTGCTCCTCAGGATCTTGTTTCCTTACTACCATTGGATGATTTCCTCGCCAGCGAAATTCCGGAGAAGGCACAGGTGCTCAGGCTCTTTCAGGAAATGTTACGCTATTCAAAAGAGCATTTATCCACTCCTATTGTCTTACAAACGGATTTAAAAAGACTAGCTTATGCATTTCAGGTAGTGGTCAATTCAGAGAAAGAAACTGCCTTTGAAACCACACTCACAACGATGGTTCAAGCAGGTTATCCCGATGCCGAAGAGGCCTGGATCCGCTACAAACTGGTGGACTTCTGGGCACATTCCAAATCTTACCTCTCGGAGGAGGAGCATGCGGCACTGAATCGCAAAGCATATAATGGGGCGAAAGCAATTATCCATGATTTTCCCGGCGTCCCGGCTGCTCAGGCTGCAAAATCACTTGTTGAGGAGCTTGAAAAATTGGAGTGTAATGTGCAAATGGAAAGCATCTGGATCCCGGGACAACCGGTATTGCTACACCTCAATTACCGGAACGTCAGTAAAGTTGATTGTAGAGTCTTCCGGATAGAAAACATGTATGTATGGCAACGACTGAGTAGCAAGGAGCGTAATGCTTGGCTAGCGAATGCCAAACCGTTTAAGACGTGGTCCAGTCGTGTGCAGGATCCCAAGGACTATCTCAGCCATTCTACCGAGGTGGCAGCTCCAGATTTGGAATTGGGCAGATATGTATTGGAGGTTTCAGCAAAAAACGACCAAAGTGAATGGGTTTATGCAGATGCTTTCCAGGTCTCCGACATCATCTACGAACGAAATCAGAGAAATCCGACCAGCTTCGCTGTTTTCTCCCGAACCAATGGTCAACCCATGACCGGTGTCCAGGGAGCACTTTATAAATGGGATTATGACCGTAATCAGCAGATTTCCAGAAGAATCCTGGTTGGAACAATCAAAACGGATGACCATGGCCAGGCAATGACAAATAACATTGATTTTCAGGAGGTCGTCTGGACCAAAGGAAATGATACCCTGGAGTGGATGGATGGCAACGGGTATAATGCGTATGAGGGGATCATCCAACAAAATGTTTCATTGGTATTATCTGATCGTTCAATTTACCGACCCGGGCAACGTGTTCAGCTTACGGTACTATTTTACAGCAGCAACAAAGCCGACCGGAAGGCCATCGTAGATCAAGTGGTAGAGGTTCAGTTGGTGGATGCGAATCAGCAAATCGTGGCTACTACTAAGTTGAGAACCAATACATTCGGTAGTGTAAATGCCAGTTTTCAATTGCCTTCCGACCGTCTTCCCGGAACCTGGAGTATTCAAACGCCTGGTTATCAGGGCTATTACGGTTTTCAGGTTGAAGCATATAAGCGTCCTACGCTGGAAGTGACCTGGATACCGGATTCTTCGGTTCACGTTCTGGGCGATTCGATTGCGGTAATCGGACAAGTCCGTAATCTGGCAGGAAATCCGGTGCAAGGAGCTTCCGGGAAATTTACAGTGTACCGTCAATTACCTTGGTTTGACCATTGGCGGATACCGGCGTACAATCAGAGACAGCTGATCCGTGCGGGGAACCTTGAGGTAGATCAACAGGGTCGCTTTTCATTCACCTATCTGGCACAGCCGGATCCTTATGTTGCAGAATCCAAGCGTGACGTCACCTACAATTTTGCAATTGATGTGGAAATCACAGATTTGAATGGAGAGACCCAATCCAATCAGCAAGTTCAGGTATTAACCCGGGAGCCAGTACGTGTGTTATTGCCGGGTGAACAAACAGTGGTAGATCCCGGAGAAATCGCTATGAATTGGATGATTCAAAATTATTCCGGACAACCCTTGGCCTTGACAGGTGCTTATTCACTCATCCAATTGGAGGGACCAGAAAGGGAAATACGTAAGCGGTTGTACCCTCATCCGGACCTACCGGTCTTATCGCAGGAGGAATTTCAGAAAATTTTTCCAATCGATGCTTATAGGGATGAAGATGATTGGCATAACTGGAAAGATGGAAAAGTTTTACGGCGTGCCAATTGGCAATCCCTAACCGATGGAAAGGTCACCATCAACTTAAATGGATTACCATCCGGGGCATATCGCGTTGATGTAACTCCGGAAGGCATTCAAGGAGTCACCTCTGCTTATCTACTGGTTATAAGCACTTCTCAGCCTCTTCCCGTGAGTGATATTTTGTTTGTAAATAAGGACAAATCAACCTACGATCCGGGTGAAGTTGCCTCGATTGATGTAGGGTCTTCCTGGCCCGGGTTGCCGGTTGTTATCCGGGTAGTGCATGCAGATGGCGAAATCCGGGTATCTGAAATCACGATTCCTGGTTGGAGTCAACTGGAGGTCCCGATTCTGGAAAATGACTTCGGAAATGTAGTCATCCAGTTGTCAGCCGTTCAAAATAACCGGGTCGTCTCCCAGACAGAAGTATTGCCTGTTCCCTGGAAGAACAAACAGTTGAACGTTGGAGATATACAATACGATAAGGTGGTAGAGCCGGGACAGGCGCTGGATTGGTCACTGCGGATATTCGATGCCGAAGGCAATCCGGTGAACGCCGAGGTAACTGCCGTTTTGTATGATGCCTCCCTGGATATGCTCAATCCACATCAGTGGTTCCTACCGGAAATGCCACAGCGATGGTACCCTGAAGATCCGTGGACATGGCGAACAGCGGACATCAAGTGGTTATCCGTGGTCCAATATCCCCAGAGCCGTCCTACCGGGGTCCCTTCTATTCCCTGGTTTTATTTGAATGCATACCATTATCCGCAATATGGGGGACGAGTGCTCAGGGATCGTGTATCCGTCATGAACATGCAGGAAGCTTCGGATGAAGGAATCCCCGCTCCGCCGCCGCCGGCAGCCCAATCAAAATTAGAGGAACTGCCGGTTAAGCAAAATCCGGAACCCGACGAAAACACCGGGGCATCTTTACAGAAAATTCGAAGAAATTTTGATGAAACCGCTTTCTTTTTCCCCCAGTTGACGACCAATGCTCATGGTGAAGTTGATCTGCCATTTACTATGCCCGATGCTTATACCCGGTGGAAATGGATGATCATTGCGCATACTCCAAATATGGCTTCAGTTGTCCATACGGAAACCATAGAAAGTCGACGTGATCTTATGCTTTTCCCCAATTTGCCCCGCGTTGTTCGAAGTGGAGATGTCATCGAATGGCCTGTTAAAGTGGTCAATACGGGCTCTGAAAACTTATCTGCCGAGATCCGGTTGGAGTTTTTTAATGGTGCGAACCGAATTCCGTTGACAGGATTGGTGCCGGATCCGGTTCGACCGATAGATCTAATGGCTAATTCGACCGAGGCAATATCCTGGATGGTGCAAATTCCGGATGACTTCATAGGTGTATTGGGATGTTCCATAAAACTACAATCCGGTAGCAAAGGGGATCAGGAGGAAAGATTAACTCCGGTGCTTACCAACAAAACCCTGATTACGGATACCTATCCATTTTACCTTAACCCGGGTTCAGATAAGACCATTCAGGTGAATGCCCTAAAACATATAATTGAACATCCTGACTTGCAACTGATCAGTTATCAGATGGACTGGACGGCTGACCCTGCCTGGCTGGTCCTCCCGGCACTTGCTTTTACACAGGGTCAACGGCATCTTACTGCCGCTGATTGGGCGGAATCCGCCTATAGCTGGATACTGGGCGAAACCATTGTGTCAAATCCGCTGATCCGGCAAGAAATTGCCAATTGGCCGGTCGAATCATTAATAAGTCCGCTTGAGCAGCAGGAGGAGATCAAAGCGGTATTACTACAGGAGACGCCATGGGTCCTGGATGCAAATTCGGAAACCAGGCAAATGCAACAAATCAAAGGATTCATTGAACCGAATACCGTTGCATATCAAAAAAAGCACAGTCTCGAACAGTTAAGGTCTTTGCAGAATGCGGATGGAGGTTTTACCTGGTGCCCGCAAGGTCGATCGGATGTCTGGATGACTAACTATGTCATGGATATATTGGGACGGCTGCATGCTCAATTATCCTGGCAGCCCGAGGACCCGGAATGGATTGGTGAGGCATTAGCTTATATCGATAGGCAGATGGAGCGGAACTATGAACTTGCCCCGGACCGTACCCACTTATCTTCTCTGGAAGTGAAGGCTTATTCCGTGTTGAAGCGATGGGAAAATATGCAGTCCATTCCCGATTCGAAGTGGGTAAATTTCATTATCAAGACGCTCCCACAACAGTGGATCGACCTACCACTTCAACTGCAAGCCTATGCCGGTGAATTATTGAGGGGTAGTCATCCGGATATTTCAAAGATCATTCTGGAGTCCTTGCTCGAACGTTCCATCATTCATCCTGAACTGGGACGCTACTGGAAAGACCAGCCGGGATATTCCTGGGATCATGCACCTATAGCCACCCAGGCGGCAATCATTCAATTTATGCGATCCATGGACGCCGACGAATCCGTTATCCATTCGAGTATTCAGTGGTTATTAAAAAACAAACAAACCAATCACTGGGATTCGGGGAGTGATACTTACGCAGCAATTCAGGCGATCTGGACGGGAACGAACACACTTCCGGTAAGCTCCGTGCCCCTCGCGATCCGGGTTGGCCGCTGGACAGCGCCTCCGGTTGTCCGTGGTGAGATGAGGTGGGACCCACCGGCAATCAATAAGGATATGCAGACGGTATCGGTAACCAATGGTGGGACACAGATCGCATGGGGAGGAATTTATGTGCAATCCCTGCAACCGTTGTCTGCTGTTCAGGCACAAAAACAGGAAGGGGTTGTCCTGCAGCGGGTAATCAGTGAGGTTAAGGGTGATCATCTCGTGCCTATCAATGGTTCTGTTCACCTTGACAAAGGAGCAAGGTTAAGGATTCGATTAACCCTTAAAACGGACCGTGATCTCGATTATGTCTATCTTAAAGATTTAAGAGCGGCAGGCCTTGAACCGGTAGATCAGCGCAGCGGCTATCATTGGCAGTCAGGACTAAGCTACTACCAGGTGGTCCGTGATGAAGCGCAAGAATTTTACCTGGATCATCTAAGACCGGGTACTTTTATCCTGGAATTTGACGCTTTCGTAAGCCAATATGGGACTTACGAAGGAGGGTTTGCATTGATGCAATGTCTGTATGCCCCGGCGTTTACTGCGCGGACGGAAGGCACTACCGTGCAAATCAATCCCGTTCAATAAGCCGTCGTGTAACTTCATATGGCTAAAGAACGCTTTCATCGCATGGAATACGCGTTGAATCGAAAATTGATGCATGCTCCGTGCGAATGGGCTATCTTTCTGTACATTAAATTACAGGAATATGACAGACGATAAGAATTTCCGGGAAGATCATGCCCAATCCATCATCAGGAACCATATGATATGGTCAATGGGGGCGGGATTTATCCCCGTGCCAATTGCCGATTTTTTTGCCGTTAGTGCCATACAGTTGGATATGATCCGTCAGCTGTGCAAATTGTATGAGGTGGACTTTAAGGAGCGGCAGGGTAAGGCCCTGGTAACCTCATTGACCGGCTCGGGACTTGCGCGGCTAGGCGCCCGTGCAGTCAAGTTCATCCCCGGCGTCGGGAGTGTTTTAGGCGGTATAACCATGGCCGTTTTGTCCGGAGCATCCTCTTTTGCACTGGGTCAGGTCTTTATCAAACATTTCGAGACGGGTGGTACCATCCTCGATTTTGATGTCGACCGTCTGAAGAAGTATTACAATGAAATGTTTGAGAAAGGCAAAGAGGTAGCACAGGATTTGCAACGTCAACAACAAGGCAACCGCGAACAGAAAAAACATGAAAAGGAAGAAGCTTTAGCAGCTGATGTTGTCGAAAAATTAAAATCACTGGCGGAATTAAAAAGTCAGGGTGTCATTACCGAAGAGGAGTTTCAAAAAATGAAGGAACGCCTCATCAATGCCTGATCGAGCGGTTTGGTAAAGGCATCCGCGCGGCAGGTGCCAGGTCCAGCGGAGCAAAATCGGCTTCCAGATATTTGTAATAACCGGCTACCGCGATCATGCCCGCATTATCGGTACAATAGGCAAAGTCCGGGATAAAGAGCTCCCACCCATATTGATGGGCAGCGTCTTGAGCAGCTTTTCTTAACCCACTATTTGCCGAAACGCCTCCGGCAAGCGCCAAGGTCGTAATACCGGTGTCCTGTGCTGCCCGGATCAATTTCTCCATCAATGCCTGAATGATCGCTGCCTGGATCGATGCACAGAGATCATTCAGATGGTGGCGGATAAAATCCGGATCTTGTCTGGTTTCTTTCTCAATAAAATAGCGGATGGCAGTTTTTAAACCGGAGAAGCTGAACTGGTATCCGTCCAATTGCGGTTTCGGAAAAGGAAATATCGGTTGCCCCTCCTGAGCCAGACGATCAATTTGAGGACCGGCTGGATAGCCAAGTCCTAAAAGTTTCCCGGATTTATCGAAAGCCTCACCGGCGGCATCATCCAGCGTCTCACCAAGTATTTCCATGTCCAGGAAGTCATTCACCCGGACGATCTGTGTATGTCCTCCGGAAACTGTCAAGCATAAAAATGGAAAACCGGGGTAGGGAGGTTCGGCAAAATGCGCCAGCACATGAGCCTCCATGTGGTGAATAGCCAGGAGAGGGACATTTAGGCTCAATGCCAAACCTTTTGCAAAAGACATCCCTACGATCAGTGATCCCAACAAGCCGGGGCCTGCCGTAACAGCGATGGCATCTACCTCAGGTAAGCGTATTCCAGCATCCGATAATGCTTTTTCCATAACCGGTAATATGGATTCCTGGTGGGCCCGTGAGGCTACTTCAGGTACGATTCCACCATATTGGACATGTTCGATTTGGGAAGATACCACGTTGCTGAGCACGTTGCCGTCCTTCCAGATAGCCACCGAGGTGTCGTCGCATGAGGATTCGATCGCAAGTAAAACAGGTTTTTGTACAATTTTGAACCGGCTATACACCAATCAAGTGTTTTTTTTCATCTTTAAGAATGGAAGTACAAAGATCCGGATATTCAGCCAAAAAGAAGATTTGCTATTGACTGAAATGTGGTGAAAAATAATTATAATTGCGCAAAACCGATCTAAAGACGTCAGA
>ERZ795057.2627-NODE-2627-length-13198-cov-4.623906_pt1 | contig 13198 bp, 10 predicted proteins | sample MGYA00375141_ERZ795057 | MGnify/ENA primary metagenome ERZ795057 (study PRJEB30186, sample SAMN05720163) | activated sludge metagenome | isolation source: Anaerobic digester | place: Hong Kong | collected 2015-01-26 ... | reverse complement strand
ACACCCCCGCCGTCAGCACGTCGCGCACCATCCCCAGCACGCGGCTGAGCATCGTGAACCCGCCCACCGTGATCGCAAACCGGATGACGTTGCGGTTTTCCATCGGCCCCTATCCGGCCCTGGCCCCGGCCGCCCGGACGAACGGGCACAGGTCCGCCACCGGGCAGGCGCCGCAGTCCGGCTTGCGCGCAAGGCAGCACCGCCGGCCGTGGAACACCATCACATGCGACCAGTCCGTCCAGTCTGTTTCCGGCACGATCTTCTGCAGCACGCGCTCGATCTTCACCGCGTCCGTCTCCCCCTTCACGAACCCGAGGCGGTTGGACAGCCGGATGAAGTGCGTGTCCACCACCAGGCCCGGCTTCCCGAACACCGTTGCCACCAGCAGATTCGCCGTCTTGCGCCCGATCCCCGGCAGCGACACCAGCACGTCGAAATCCCCCGGCAGCTCCCCGCCGAATTCGGCGTCCAGCCGCGCCATCAGCGCGCGCACGTTCTTCGCCTTGTTCCGGAAAAAACCCGTCGAATGGAATTCGCGCTCCAGCGTTTCCCGGGGCGTCCGGGCCCAGTCCCGGGCCGTGCGGTATTTTTTGAACAGCGCGGGCGTGACCAGATTCACGCGCTTGTCGGTGCACTGCGCCGACAGGATCGTGGCCACGGCCAGTTCCAGCGGCGTGGACCAGTCCAGCTCGCACTTTGCGTCGGGATAGCGCCGGCGCAGGCGCCGGAGAATTTCCCGCGCGCGGTCGCGCTGCCGGGCCTGGGTTTCGCGGGGCACGGGTCCTAGCCTTCCGCCTGGTCCTGCACGAAACGCAGCCGCCCGTTCAGGTACGGCCCCGGAAACTGCTCCTCCAGCAGGGCCAGCTGCTCGCCCGAATCAAATACGTTCACCAGCGCCTCGTAGTCGGCCCGCGCAAAGTTCAGCACCGCCTCCAGCTTCCGGCTGCCCGCGTCCTGCACCACGAAGCACAGCTGCTCGTCGGTCGAATCCTGCGCATTGAACCGCAGGATCTTCCGGTCCGCCGGCAGCCGGTCCGGATTCTGCTGGTACATCATGTACTTGACGTGCTCGATCAGGCGCGCGTCCAGTCCCTCCTCCAGCAGGAAAATCCGCTCGACGAGCTCGCTCCATTCGATCACGAGATGAACGTCCGGCGGCTCCACGTCCGGCGGCAGCAGACGCTCCAGTTCCGCCGCGCCGGCCGCAAAATCCGCCTCCACGTCCGCCAGGGTGCGGCTGCCCGTCACCGGGTCGCAATGAATCAGGATGTCTTCCGACCGGTGACGGTACACCACCGGCTTGTCCACGCGGAACCCCTTGCCGCAGCCCGGGCAGTCCACCCGGTTGATCCGGCCGGACAGCAGCTGCGTCCGCAGCCCGGGATCCTCGTCGATGTCCAGGACATCCCACAACTCCACGTCCTGCAGCTGGCCGCAAAACGGACAGGCAATCCGGTGCTGACTGGTATTTGGCATAGGCAGGCGATCATCCCGTCCCCGGCCCGAAAAATCAATGCCGAACCGCTCCCCGTGAGCCTTCGGGCGCATCTGTGATGCGGTGCAATCCTGGACCGGGAGGGGCTGCTTGTCGGCCTGTGGAGAGATCTCCGTGTGGCCCGCCCCGGGGTGCGGCGATCCTGCCGGAAACCGGACCGGACACAGCCTGCCCCTCCAGAACACCTCCCATGGAGACGTACATCCAGTTGGACATGTGCACCGGATGGCAGAAGCGCCCGGCCTTCTCACGAGCCCCCGAATGCCCGCCACCCTCCCCCGGAACGGCTCCCTCCGTCACCCGAGAACCCTCGATAAATCTCGAATCAATGGAACGGTGTTTATAAACTCCGATCATCGGCTTTTCTTCTGTTATATCAGCCTGATATCCCCTTGGATCATCCTGATCCCCTTATCAGCTGATCGGAGTTTATAAACACCGTTCATGGGAATTGGCCGGCGGTGAATCGGGGCAGGACACGCTCCCGAGCGGCGACGAGAACCTCCCGCGGGCGCAAGGATCAGGGAGAGGGCAGGATCCGGCCGGGCTCGTAGGTCTGCATCAGGCGCAGAAAGACCGGCTCGTATTCTTCGTAGAATTCCGGCGGCATGCTGAACTGCACGTGATGAGCCAGGTTGCCGGTCAGGAAGTCCAGCAGCAGGACCTTGCTTTTGAACAGGCGGGCGGAGCGCTTGATGGCCCGGTGCGGGCCCACGTAGGCGAACTCCATGGGCATGTTGGCGGCCAGGCTGCGCTCGACCCGGCGCAGGTTCTCCACCAGCCCGTCGAAGGTGAGCCCGTTCGTCACCACGACCTGAATCGCCATGTCCATGCCGTACGGCCCCTGGAACACCACGTTGAACGGCGATCCCGCCTCGGGACGGACCCGGACCCAGTGGCGCGGCGGCACCAGGCTGAACCGGCCGGCGGGATCCGCATAGCGCGGCCCCTCGAGCCCCCCGGCGATGTCCGCGGCATCGCCTTGGCGCGATTCCTTCCCGGTGCGCTGGAAGCGCCCCAGGCGTCCGGAGAGATGCCGCACATCGGCCGCCAGCGCCGCCAGCAGCACCAGCCCGAATACCCAGATTGCCCAGCGCAGCCGCGTTTTCCGGGCGTCCCGGCGGCGGCGTTCTTCGCGCTCGCGCAGGTTCGCCCGCGCGCGGAACGCGGCCAGTTCCTCTTTCGTTGGCGAACGCGGTGCCATCAGTTGCGCACCGCAAAGCGGGTCACCGATTCCGGCAGCCAGTCCCAATACGGCAGGTATTCGGCGGGCAGTTCTTCCACGAGACGCTCGGACGCGATGATATCCAGCCGCAGGGGATCCTCGCGGCTGGGAAGCGCCCGTTCATCGCGGACATAGAGCTGCGGATCGCCGGTGGCGTCATCGAGGACCGTCTCGAACTGCAGCAGGCGGTCGGCGGCGCCGAAATAATCGAAGGACTCGTCCAGCCCCGACTCGGCCACCTGCAGGAAGCGCAGAAAACGCCCCTCGCCCAGGGTGTTTTCCATCTGGCTGTACAGCGCCCCGCGCAACTCTTCGCCTTCCACCGGATAGGGCGGGATATTCAGCACCACCTGGTTGTCGGCCGGCGTTTCGACCTGAATGTAATCGGCCTCCACATTCCACAGCGCGGCCCGGGTCCCCGCCAGCGCCGTGTCCAGCCGGTAGGTTTCCTCCTCGTTGATCCGCAGCAGGCGGATGAGATCCTCGCTGACGCCCAGGTTCTCGTCCACGGGGTCGAGCCGCAGATGGGCCATCTGCTCCTCGGGCAGCGGAAACGTGCCGCGCACGTTGTCCAGAATCCATGTCAGCATGTCGTCCAGCCGACCCCGCAGGCGCGCGTTGTCCTGTTCCAGTTCAAACGCCCGCCGCTCCCATTGTTCCATGCCGCCGCTCCCGGGAGCGGCGGACGCCGGAACATCCGTTTCCAGGGCCGATCGCCAGGCCAGCGGGGTGGCCGCCGGCGCCGGAGCCGCCGGAGACTCGAGGGAGGGGGCCGGGGGGGAGCCGGTCCGGGAAACAAGCCGCACCGCGGCCGGATCTTCCCGCTCTGAAGCGGTCAGCCACCAGGAGGCAAACAGGGAAAATCCCGCCACCGCTCCCGCCGCCGCCAGCGTCGCGAGGCATTTTCTGGTGATGTCCGGCTCCAGCATGCGCTGCCCCCGCGCCGTCCGCCTACAACACCGCGGCGGCCTGCATGGCCTCGTCCACCGAGGAATACAGGCGAACCAGTTTGCTCATGCCCAGCAGTTCAATCGTCTTGGTGATCCGCCGGTTGAGGCCGGCAATTCCGAAAAACGACAGCGTCTGGATCGCGATGCGCTGGTAGCGGCCCAGCAGCGCCAGCCCCTTGCTGTTGACGTAGCTGAGCTGCTCGCAGTCCAGCACGATGCGCACCCCCGGCGTGTTGACCATCGGATCGAGAAGCGACTTGAACTGCTCGTGCGTCATCGAGTCCAACGGGCCGGATACATGGACCAGCTGGATTCCATCGCGATTCTCGATTTGCGTCGTCAGGACAGCATCTGCCATGATCGTCTGGTCTCCTTAGATCACCGCTTGAAGCCTCAACCGAACCTTCAAGCGTCCCGATCCTACTCCAGCCGGCCTTCGCGGATCAATACTGAAATGCCGGTGCTGCCTCCCGGAATCCGCTACCCCCAACGAGTTGCGCCTGCCGTTCCCGGGCATCACAGCAGCGCGGCGGCTTTCAACGCATCGTCCACCCCGGGATACACCCGGACCAGCTTTCCCATGCCCAGCAGGTCAATCGCCTTGAGAATCCGGGGGTTGAGTCCGGCCACGCCGAAAAACGCCAGACTGGACGACAGCATCCGCTGGTAGCGGGCCAGCAGCGTCAGCCCCCGGCTGTTGACATAGCTCAGCTTGTCGCAATCCAGGACAATGCGCGCATGCGGCTCGGCCACGAGGGGATCCAGGTAGTCACGAAACTGATCGTGCGTGATGGAATCCAGCGGTCCCGAAACGTGAATCAGCCGCACCCCGCCCCGATCTTCCTGCTCCATCGTCAACGTCGCGCTTGTCATCGGTACCACCTCCGCTTTCCATCGTCCGCACTATACCGCTCCACGGCACCGCCAGACAACCGCGAATTCCTCCAGCCCCCCGGTCGACACGCGACCCGCCCGGAACAGCTACATGGCTGAGGCCACGTCCAGGGCTTCGGCCACCGTGGGATACCACTTGACGATACGGTCCATCCCCAGCAGCTTGATCCCTTTCTGGGCGCGCGCGTTCAGTCCGGAAATACCCAGAAACGAAAATTCCTGCTTCGCCGCCCGCTGATACCGGACCAGCAGCGTCAATCCCCGGCTGTTCACGTAGGACAGTCCCTGACAATCCAGCACAATCTTGGACTTCGACTGGGTGATGCGCGGGTCCATGAAGGCCTTGAACTGCTCAAACGTCACCGAATCCAGCGGACCGTTTACATGGATTACTTGAATTCCCTGGCATTCTTCGGCTTCCAGATTCAATCTCGACTCCGACATGGGGGTTTCTCCTCGATAGGGGTTTCTGTCTGTTATGACCGCCACAAGAGGCTGAATCGTTTCTTAATGTAATCCTAACAATCGGCGCGCGCAAGCCTGTTTCTTTCGATTTTTTCCTTGGTGTTCCGCCCCTCGGCCCCCGGCCCGGGCTCCGCCTACCATTCGGGCAGATAGGGGCGGCGCTCGAGTTCGAGGGTCTGGCTGAGTTCGAGGCGGCGCTTGGCGTAGTTTTCCAGGGCCTTGTCTTCTTTCGTCCGCGGCCGCCAGGGGGGCACTTCGACGGGATTCCCGTCGGCGTCCAGCGCGACAAAGACAATCACGCAATGGGTGGTGGCGTGGCCTTTCTTCGTGCGCAGGTCGCGCGAGAGGACATCCACGGCGATATGCATGCTGGTGCGGCCGGTATGGATCAGGCGGGCGCGGACTTCCACCAGCTGTCCGATCAGAATGGGGCGGTAGAACCGGATGCCGCCGACATACACCGTGACGCAGGCGCATCCGCTCCAGTTGGCGGCGCAGGCGTAGCCGGCCTGGTCGATCCACTTCATCACCGCCCCGCCATGCACCTTGCCGAACAGGTTCTCGTCGGCGGGCTCGGCGACAAACCGCAGCGTGATGTCGCGGTCGGCCCGGATCTTCTGTTTCGGCGTCATGGCGTTCTCCCTGGTCACCAGCGTGGTTGCTTTCACTATTCCCTGCGACCTGCGCCGTGGCAAGCCCATTCCCGCAGGGCCAACGCATCTAAATCTTCCGATCCATTCAACGCAAAAGGCGCAAGCGGCGCGAGAGGAGCGCAAACGCTGAACCCTTTCAGCTGAAATGCAATCGAACTGATGTTTTTCTCCTGCCGCTTTCCAGAAAACCAACCCTCCAATTCCAAAAAATGAACGCCATGACCTGATTTCACCCCTCTGGCGTTTGCGCATCTTTTGCGTCAATTGCGTCTCTTGCGTTAAAGGGCTGTTCGGTCCGATGCAGATTTCGGAGTGTTTTGGTGCGTTTGCCTTGCCCATTCCCGCGCCACCGGACCGGCCGGATCGGTTTGATTCCCCGCCGCCGATCTGCGAGGATGCCGCCGTGAGCATCGTCCGGCATTTTCACGGTTGGGACCGGCCCGCGCTGCCGGCCGCCGTGGAGCTCCTGACGAGGGACTGGACCGGAAGCGGACCGCTGGACCTGCGGAACCGGTGGATTGTCGTTCCGACGCGCCACGCGGGGCGCCGCCTGCGCGCGGAACTGGCCCGGATCGCCGCGGCCCGGGGATCGGCCGTCCTCTCGGGCCGCATCGTGACGCCCGAGCACCTGATCGCCCCGCCTCCCTATGCGGCGGATGATTCGCTGATCCTGGCCCTGCTGGCCCGCCGCCTGCTCGCGCGGCCCCCGAAAGCCCTCCTGCCTTCCGCCGACCTGCCCTGGGATTTCGCCTTTGCCCTGAATATCGCCGCCCAGATCCAGGACGTGCGGCGGCAGGTGACCGATGCCGACCGGTCGCTGGCGGACCTGGTCCCCCTGGTTCCGGACGAGGAGCAGAAACGCTGGCTCGCCCTGGCGCATCTGGAAGACGGTCTGCGAAAGGACCTGGACAACCGGGGCCTGGCGGACCCGCTCGCCGCCCGCCGGGAGGCCGCGCGCCGCTCCCCAGACCTGCCGCCGGGCACCCGCGTGGCCGCGCTGTTCGTTCCGGATCTGCCGGGGCTGGCCGCGCGCATGCTGCAATCGCTGGCCGTCCGATATCCGGTGGACGTGCATGTGCTCGCGCCGGAATCCAAATGCGACCGGTTCGATGACTGGGGACGCCCCCTTCCCGACCGGTGGGAAGACGATCCCCTGCCGCTGGAGGATGCCGGCATCCATGTGTTCGAGCAGGCGACAGACGAAACGGAAGCCCTGGCGTCCCTGCTGATCGAGGCCGAACGCAACCGCCGGGCGCTGGCGGTCTGTACGCCCGACCCGGACAGCGCCCGCGCCCTGGCCCGCCGCCTGCAGGCGGACCGCCTCCGCCTCTACCTGCCCAACGGCGTACCGCTGTCGGACACCGCGCCCGGCCGACTGCTGGCCGCCTGGCTGACTTTCCGCCGCCAGCGCACCTGCGCCGCCACCGCCGCCTTTCTCCGCCATCCCGATGCCCAGGACTGGCTGCTTCATCGCCTGGACCTGAGCGATGTCAGCGACCTGCTGTCGGAATTCGACCGCTGCCAGACCGCCCACCTGCCCGCCGCCTTCGACGACTTGAGAACCTTCGCCCGCGACTTCCCCGTGCTGCATCGCGCGCTGGACGAAATGCACGAACAGGCCGCCGCCCCCCTCCTGCCCTTCCTGGCGGATCTCTACGACTGCCGCAGCGTGCCGCCCGGCCGCCCGCGCGATCCCCTGTTTGCCGAGGCGGCCGGCCAACTGGCCGCACGGATTCAGTCCGCCGGCGAGGCGGCGCAGCGCCTGGGCCTCGCCGAAGAGGACACCCTGGCGCTGCTGCAGGCCGGCCTGCCGCGCGAACAGGTCTTTCCCCGGCCCGATCCCGCCGCGCCCCGCGAAACCATCGGCTGGCTCGAAGTCCAGTGGGACGACTCGCCGGCGGTGCTGCTGTCCGGCATGCGCGAAGGCATCGTGCCGGAAACACGCCTCGGCGACGCCTTCCTGCCCGACTCGCTGCGCGTCCGCGCCGGCCTGCCCGGCAACCGCGACGCGCTGGCCCGCGACCTGTTCCTGGCGCGCGCCCTGATCGCCTCCCGCCCGCCCGGCGGCGTGCGCTTCCTCTACAGCCGCCGCACCGCCAACCAGGACCCGCAACTGCCCTCGCGCCTGCTGATGGCCTGCCCGGACGCCGACCTGCCGGAGCGCGTAATGCGCCTGTTCGACGGCCCCGCGCTGCGCGCCGCGCCGCCCGGCGCCCCCGCCCGCCCCGCCCTCCGGATCGCCCCGCCCGCCTGCACCCCGGAGCAGATTCCCGATACCCTGCATGTCACCGATTTCAGCGCCTACCTCGCCTGCCCCTTCCGCTTCTATCTCGGACGCATCCTGCGCATGCAGCCGGAAGCCGACGACGTGCGCGAGATGGACCCCATGGGCTTCGGCACCCTCGCCCACGCCGCGCTGAGCCTCCTGCCATCGCTGGCCGCCTGCGATGACGAAGAAAAGATCCAGGCCCGCCTGCTGGCCGATCTCGATCAGCGGGCCCGCCGCCAGTTCGGCGCCAACCCGCCCCTGGCCGTCGCCGTGCAGCTCGATTCCCTGCGCCAGCGCCTGCGCGCCGCGGCGGCCGTCCATGCCGGCTCGGTCCGCGACGGCTGGCGCATCCAGGCCGCCGAACAGGCCTTCGAAGGCGAACTCGACGGCATGCGCCTGCGCGCCCGCCTCGACCGCATCGAACGCCACGCGGACGACGGCCGCATCCGCATCCTGGATTACAAAACCACCGACGCCGGAAAGACCCCCGCCGAGACCCACTACCAGCCGCGCAACCAGGCCTGGACGGATCTTCAGCTTCCGCTGTACCGCTGGCTCTACGAACAGGCCCATCCCGGCGCCCGCGTCGCCACCGGCTATTTCACCCTGCCCAAGGCCGCCCGCGACAGTCAAATCATCGAATGGAATATCCAAACCTCCGCCGGCGAAGACCTCTATCCCGCCGCCCTCGCCGCCGCCCGCGAGGTCATCGCCGGCATCCGCTCGGGCCGCTTCTGGCCGCCGGCAAACGTCCGCCCGGACTATGACAGCTACGCCCTGCTGTTCGCGGGCGATCCCCCGCTGATCGAGGAGCCGGCGCCATGACCGCGCCGCGCCCCATTCGCAACGACGCCCTGGCTGCTTCCGCCGGGACCGGCAAAACATTCGCCCTCAGCAGCCGCTATCTCGCCCTGCTCGCCGCCGGCGCCGAACCGGATGCCATCGTCGCCCTGACCTTCACCCGCAAGGCCGCCGGCGAAATCCTCTCGCGCATCCTGACCCGCCTGGCCGCTGCCGCCGCCTCGCCCCCGGGCTTCGCCGAACTGGCCCGGCAGCTCGACGAAGCCGGCCTGCCCGCTTTCGCCGACCAACCCGCCGCGCAGCACGCCCTCCGCGGCCTCGTCCGCGCCCTGCCCTGCCTGCGCATCGGCACCCTGGATTCCTTCTTCCTCCAGATTCTGCGCCCGTTCCGCTTCGAGGCCGGCATCGCCGCCGAACTGTCCATCTCCCCCCCGCTGGACAGCCCCGAAGACAATCTCGTCCTCCAGCACCTCCTCGACCGCGCCGCGCTCGACGACGACGAACGGCGCGAGCTGATGGAAATCTTCAAGCAGGCCACGTTCGGCGAGGAGAAAAAAAGCGTCTATGGCTCCATTGCCCGGCTGGTGGAAAACCAGAGCGAACTGGCCCGACGCGCGCCCGGCGCCGACGCCTGGGGCAATCCCGCGCGCATCTGGAAAGACGGCGGCGCGCGGCTCGAAACGCCGGCCCCGCCGGACTGGCCCGCCGTCCGGGCGGCGCTCGACGCCCAGGCCGGCTCCCTGGCGAAAAAAACCGACCTCAAGGCCTGGGATACCTTCGCCGCCGCGCTCCGCGCCGTGGAGCGCGACGGCGACTACGACTTCGGTCCCGCCCTGAACCAGCGGCTCTACGCGGCGTTCGCCGACCCCGCCGGCGACCACGACGCCATCCCCTTCGGACGCGGCGCAATCACCCTCCGGCCCGAAACCCGCGATGCCCTGGCCGTCGTCTTCGGCTATCTGCGCTTCCTGCTGCTGAACCGCCAGATCATCCGCACCCGCGGGCTCTACCGCCTGCTGGCCGCCTATGCCCGCGAACACCGCCGACATATCGCGCGCACCGGCCGGCTCGCCTTCAACGACGTCGCCGAGCTCCTCGCCCCCGGCGACGGCCCCATCGCCCCCGCCCGCCGCGCGGGCATGGAGGCCCGCCTCGATGCGCGCTTCCGCCACTGGCTCCTCGACGAATTCCAGGACACCTCCCACGTCCAGTGGGCCGTTATCGAAAACCTGATGGACGAAGTGCTCCAGAACCCCGACGCCGACCGCACCCTGTTCTATGTCGGCGACACCAAGCAGGCCATCTACGAATGGCGCAGCGGCGATCCCCGCCTCTTCCACCGCATCCTCGACAAGTACCGCCCCGTCTTGAAGCAGGCCCCCCCCCTGGTCCGCTCCTGGCGCTCCAGCCCCGAGGTGCTCGACGCGGTCAACCGCGTCTTCGGAAAACTGCCCGGCATGCCCCTGCCCGGACCCGGCGCCCCCGAAGACGACTGGCGCGAGATCGCCGAACGCTGGCAGGCCGGCTGGACGCCCCACGAAGCCGCCGACCGCAACCGGTCGCTCACCGGCCATGCCGCCCTGCATGTCCTGCCCCGCCTGCCCCGCGACGCCGAAGAACCCACCCCCCTGTCCCGGGCCGTCGAGCTGATCCGCCAACTCCGGCTCGACATGCGGCAGGACTTCGACCGCCATTCCGTCGCGCTGCTCGCCCGCAGCAACACCGAAGGCCGCGCCCTGCTCGACGGCCTGGCCAAATGCGGCATCCGCGCGGGATGGGCCGGCAACGCCCCCCTGCTCGACAACGCCCTGCTCCCCGCCATCCTCGCCCTCGCCCGCCTCATCGAGCATCCCGGCGATACCCTCGCCCGCCGCCATGTCGCCATGTCACCGCTGGCCGCAACCGTCCGCCTCGATCCTGCCGCGCTGGCCGATCACGCCCGCCTCATCCGCGAGCAGGGCTACGCCGGATTCATCGCCCGCCTCGCCGCCGATCTCGACCTCGATGCCGCCCCCCTGGAACGCGCCCGCCTGCGCACCCTGATGGATGTCGCCGCCGAATTCGACCGCCAGCCCGATCCCTCCGCCCTCCGGTTCTGCGCCCATGTCCAGGCCCAGGAAATCCCTGCCGAAGAAACCGGCTCCAACATCCAGATCCTCACCATGCACAAGGCCAAGGGGCTCGAATTCGATATCGTCATCCTGCCCGCGCTGGGACGCGACGGCATTCTGTCCCGGGGCAAGGCCCCCCTGCTCGTCCGCGAACAGGACGGCCGCGACCCCGTCCCCGACGTGGACTGGATTCTCGCCGCGCCCGAAAAGGAAGTCATCGAATCCGAACCGCCGCTGGCCGCGCAGTACGCCGCCGACCGCCGCACCAAGGCCCTCGGAGAACTCCGCCTGCTGTATGTCGCCATGACCCGCGCCCGCCGCGCGCTCTACCTGATCACCACCGCCCCCGCCGAAAAATCCGCCACCCTCCGCCTCGATAACGTCCTGCAGAACACCCTCGCCCCCGACGCTACGCCCGATCCCGAACAACCCGTCTGGGAAACCGGCAACGCCGACTGGTGGCGGCAGCCCGCCCCCGCCGGGAAATCCGACGCCCACGCCGCGCCTCCCTCCCCGCTGGAGGCCGCCTCCCTGCCCGCCGCCCCCATTGCGCCCCCGCTGGAGGCCCGCATCGCCTCGCAGGATCACGCCGGCGGCGAAGCCAAAGCCGGCTGGCTCTTCCGCCCCGAAGGCGCCGCCGCCCGCGATCTCGGCACCCGCGTCCATGAACTCTTCGAACAGATCGAATGGCTCGCCCCCGGCGAACTCCCCGACTTCGGCGACGCCGACCCGGCCGCCGCCCGGCTCGCCGCCGGCTTCCTGCAGAATCCCCGCTGCCATTCCTTCCTGGAAAAACCCGCCGGAGACGTGGACCTGCTGCGCGAACAGGCCTTCGAGGCCGTCCTCGACGGCCGATGGCTGTCCGGAAAGATCGACCGCCTGCACCTCGAACGCGGCCCCGACGGACGGCCCGCGGCGGCCCACCTCTTCGATTTCAAAACCGACCAGACGGCCGACGCCGAACGCCACCGCCCCCAGATGGACGACTACCGCCAGGCCGTCGCCCGGCTCTTCGGCCTGCCCCCGGACCGCATCGCCGCCACCCTGCTGTTCATCCGCACCGGCGACGCCCTCTCCGTGTAGCCCGCCTCACTCCGCCCGCCCGCGCCGCACCCCGGCAGGAGTCATGGCTGTCTTTCGTCTGTGCCATATTCCAACTGATGAATTTCCTTCTGCCAGTCATCCCACATCATCCGATCCCCCGGCCGGTCATTCTGCCTCGCCTCCCCCCACTTCATGGATATGCGCATGGCCAGGTCCCGCAATTCGGGCTCAAGCCCCTCATCGCGCACCAGGCTGTCTATCACTTCAGTCGCGGTTTCCTGCATGTGTTTTTTATATTCAGGAAGATGCTCCCCATATTGGACACATCCTTCCGCCTCTTGGAGCTTGAGACTCGCCCTCTTGTAGTTGGATTCGACATCGGAAGCCTGCGCTTCCCGACTCGAGACAATCATCCTGATCGCCTCCAGGATCGGCATCCGCGTTTCCATCAGCACGCCCAGCCATGCGCACCCCCCGCAGCCCTGCTCCTGAAGCATGCGGGTATGCAGATGAAAATAATACTGCCATTTCATCAGCGCTTCTCTCAGTTCTTCCGCCGACGCGGCGGGCACGGCCTCGTTGATTTCATAGGGGACCCTTGCCTCGTCGCCCATGACAGACCTGTCCGCATACTCCTCCACACCCCGGATCCTGGCGGCCAGCCCGCCCGCCCCTTCAAGCCGTTCTCCGGGTGACAGGACTGCCACACGGGCATCGAATAGAACAGGGCTCGTGATAATCCGATCTGTCATGTCGAGAAGAGCTTTCCCGGTAAGATCCAACAGGGAAGGAATCTGATCCGGCAATACGGTTGTAATCAGTCCGATCAGAACCTCGCGGGGATGAGTCCACAACTGATTGCTTGAGTCAGGAGCGTAGGTTTCACGAATTCCCGCAAAATATTCCGAATCCCATAGCCATCGGTGGAGGTTGCCGTTCCGCAGCATCACCATGTCTTCCACGTATTCCACCGCGGCAGCCGGATCATATGACCGCAGAATCCCGACATACGCACAAAAAGACCACCAGAACCGTTCATGCGCCCGCCTGTTGAACTGCGGGTTCGGATGCTGCAACCGTTCCAGCCGGCCCTCCCACTGATCCGCTGACTCCAGAAACAGCCGCGCACCGGTTTCCACCATTTGGGCATCGGCAAATTGATGCCGTTCTACGTTGTCTGGAGGAACCGCCAGAACCGGCTGAACCACATCCCCGACAAACAACAACGTGCGAATGTCCCGCGGACGAACAATGCGCCGCTCTCCGTCCTGATAATTCAGCAACATGGTTG
>ERZ795057.2626-NODE-2626-length-13202-cov-4.269643_pt1 | contig 13202 bp, 17 predicted proteins | sample MGYA00375141_ERZ795057 | MGnify/ENA primary metagenome ERZ795057 (study PRJEB30186, sample SAMN05720163) | activated sludge metagenome | isolation source: Anaerobic digester | place: Hong Kong | collected 2015-01-26 ... | reverse complement strand
AACGATTGTAAAACAACCCATAATCTTTTATATTAATCCTGACAATACATAAGAGAATCTATACGGAACACTCACAATATCTGAATCCTTCATCTCAGACCAATTAAGAATTATTTTCCCGTCTGTAAGTAACGGAATGGAAAACTTTACCGCTGTTTCCATCCCATTTATTATTATCTGTTCCGCAAGTATAGCTTGGTCTTCTCTTACTTCAAAAAGTAATTCATCGTGAACTTGTAAGAGAAAGTGTGCATCCAATCCATTTTTTCTTAAACTTTCCACAGTTTTTACTGTAGCCAGTTTTACAATATCCGCACCCGTACCCTGAATTGTCGTATTGACCGCTTTACGCAAGGCACTAAAGTATTCATAGTTACTCCCCGAAACAACTCCGGGCAATCTTCTTATTCTGCCGAAATAGTTTCTCACGTAATAATGTTTTTTGGCATATTGTTGAACTCTTTGCTTCCAAGAGTAAACTCCGGGGTATGCCTTGACGTAATCGTGGTCAATTATTTTTGAGGCTTCCTTGCTTGAAATGTCCAGCTTCCTTGCAAGATTATCCGGTCCCAATCCATAGATAACTCCAAAGTTTACTGTCTTTGCAGCACTTCTGGAAATACCCAAACGATGCGCTACATCACTATGTGGGTCGCCTCCTTGTTTGAAAACATCTAACAGATTTTTATCCCTGCTTAATTCAGCCAAGATACGCAATTCCAACTGTGAATAATCCCGATTTATAAAAACGTACCCTGCTCTTGGAATAAAAGCTTTGCGGACTGGAAATTGGTCGCTATTTGGCTGGTTCTGTAAATTTGGATTGCTTGAAGAACACCTTCCTGTATCTGTTCCACACGAATTTATATCCCCACGCAAAACATTTTTATTGTCCACCAACTCCGGAATTGCCCTCACATATCCGGAATTTAATTTATTCAAAGTGGAATATTCCGATAGCAACTCCCCTACACGAATACCCTGTTCAGCCCAAGTATCAAAGGTTCCTGAATCCGTACTTGGAGAACCCTTTCCTGTGGTTGTAACAATAGGCAGTTTCATTTTCTGAAAAAATACTTCCTGTTTTTGTTTGGGAGAATTCAGATTGAAAACACACCCCGCCTCCGAATATATATCGGATTCAATTTTTTCCAAGTAGGAATCCAGTTGCCTGCCCATTTGTTTTAACAAGGGAATATCCATCAACACACCACGAATTTTAGCATCCCTTAGAATTTTTATGTTGGGTAATTCTATCTTATCGTGGATTTTCCAAAGTTGTTCATCCAACATTATGGAATATTTCTGATACAAACGGCAAGTCCAAAAGGTATCCTCTCCTGAATAACCTGCCAACATTTCCAATAAGGAATCCCCTTCTTTATCCCAATCAATCTTATTCCACTTTTTACCACAAATCTCAGAAAATGACTGTTTTCTGTATTTAAAATCCTGAAATACTCTCTGTTCCAAATTTTTGTCCAACGAAGAATCATACAGATGAACCATTACAAGTGTATCAGCATAAATCTCCATACTTGAATCCGAAAAGCCATTCATCAAACCAATCATTGAATCATATTTCGCGTTATGGGCAATTAATTTTTTACCCTTGAAATATTTATTGCACAATTTGGCAATCCCCTCAGATTCCAAACCTTTGGTAAAAAAATAATTATACGGAATAAACACCGAAGTATCCGATGTTACCTGACACAAGGATAATCCCAAAGGAATTGCATCATAAGCCAATCCTGTTGTTTCATAGTCAAATGCCAGTGGGTTTTTAGAATCCACTCCCAAAAAATAGTTTTCCACTTCCTTTAGGGATTCCAATAATAACACCGAACACTTTGGAGCTGCAAGAGTTTTCATATCAAAAAGTTTTAACAAAAAGGGAAAGGGGGCTTTTACCCCCTACCCTGTAATCCATTTTTAAAATGGCATATCATCTTCATCCGTGTAACCCGCTGCTTCCATTTCGTCATTGGTAGGCGGAACAAGGATTTCATCCAAATCAGGAGTAGCTTCTTCCCAGTCTTTAGGTCTTAAACGTCTGTCATCATCCCCCAAAGCTATCTCAAAATTGTACGTGGAATTTTTTCCTGAACCTGAACGGCTGACATCAAATACCATTGAGGTAAGTGCCCTTCCTTTTTTGTCAATAATCTGTTTGATTTGAGTAGCTAAGGTAGCACCCATAATCCACACTTTCTCAACTGGTTCATCATACGTGAATTTTTTCTTTTCCGCATCCCAAGAACCTCTGTAATCCAAAACTTTGAACGCTGCTTTCCAAACCTGACGCACACCGCTTGAACACAACGCACAATGTTTACGGACATCCAACCCACAGGGTATGGTAGTGAATCTACCATTTTTCTTTACTACGTGGGCATTGTAACAAAACGGCTCATCCGACAAAAATTGTACGATAGCCGATTCATCAGACATAAGCCAAAATTCACGAACACGATTTTCTTTGTCTTCCCTCTCTTTGGCTAACTCTGCCTGTCTACGAGCCAAATCTCCCCAACCCTTTGAGGAACGACCCGATTTCTTTTCTTCTGTTGTTTTTACTGGCATAATAATTAAGTTTTTAATAATTAAATATAATAATAAATAGTGGAATAAACAAACTGTCTGAAAGACCTAAAGTGCTGATTTTAACCCCATTAAGTATCCTAAAACTTCTTCTATTGTAATATTATTTTCATACAACCTCCGATAATGCTTTTTCTTTCATCTCTATGTAACCATCCCAATTCATTGCCATTTGTATGGAATAGTCCAAATAATCTGTACTGTTTTTAAACGAATTTATCCAGTCAGTTTTTATCTTACATTCTCCGGGGTCTTTGGTAGTGTAAGGAACCAAAAACAATTCTGTATGCTTCTGTAAGAAATAGACAACTTTTTCCGTAGCAATCCTTCCTGACAAATCATTATCCAACGCCAAATAAATGCGCTTGTAATAAGCCAATTTGTTAATCTGCTCCAAACTTAAAGAAGTACCTAAAAGGGCTACTGCGTGGTATCCGTACTGATACAAACGGAAAACATCCGAATACCCTTCAACCAAGATAGTATATTCATACCCCTTATCGTAATTGTACAAGTATGAAGATTTCTTGAAATCCCTATTATTCTGTACAACCCTATGTGGCTTATCCTTACGTTTCTGATAACCCACCAAAGTTACTGGATGCGAAAAATCTTCATAAAACGGAATGATATCCCAGTCCCCCGAAGTACCCAAACGGAAGTGTTCCAATGTATCTTTTGTAAATCCCCTTTCCAGAAAGCTTTTTGGTGGTTCAATATCCCAAGATATATCCAAATCAAACTCCACTTTCTCCTTATGGTACTCCGTAAGACGTACCATCTCAACCGCCTCAAAATAGGGAACTCCGAATTTTGTTGTAAGCAAGTGTACGGCTGAACCTTTTGCACCACAAGAAAAACAATGATAGGCACCAATTTCCGGGGATATAAAAAAGGACATCCTACCACTACCATCCTTATGGTTTTCACGAAACGGACACCTCATTCTTATATCACCCGATGCCAACAACTTTGGGGAATACTCCGACAAAACTTTTAACAGATTCATTCTTCCTTACGTAAAGAACTTTCCAGACTCTTTATGGTATCCTGTAATTTATCAATGGTCTGCTTCAAACTACCATTTGATGAAGTATTTTGCTGAATAACCCTTTCTGTACCCGGTAAACGATTCATTATTTTTGAAACCACTTCCCGCAATTTAATTATAAATCTGGAATTTGACATCACACTATTATACAAGCGTAGTATTCCAAAAGTCTGGATAAACTGAAAAATCAAAAATACCCTGATACAGATTTTCAATTCTGATTGGTCTGTCCAATTAATAATTGGCATAAGAATTAAGTAAATCCCAAAACTCACCAAAAGTATGATTACTGCCCAAGCTAAAATAGTACGAAATTTTTCCATGTTTCTATTGTGTTTAAAGTTAAATTTGCTGAACGGATTCCCTTTGCAACAGTCTGACTGAATGATACACCCGATTTGTCAATCGCTTCTTTTAATTTTCTCTCAAGTGTACGAATTCTTTCCCCGTTACTTTGAAGTGAATTATAAGGTGTACCTGACAGATAAACTGCCGACATACCCGTAGATACCTCCACAATACGTTCCACCAGTCCACCCTTGTTGAAAGTGCCATACAACAATTTGTTCCCTTCCAACCAAGCAACGTAAGAATAGTAAAAATTAGAAGCCTCTATGCGACCTCCTTGATATTGCCAACGGATTAACCCGCCTTTAAGGATACCCTTTTCCAGATGAAAATTTTCTAAAATCATATTACCTCCCAATTTTGTTCATATAAAAGTTTCTCAATATCATCCATTACTGGATTCAAAAATCCTGTAACATCAACACCATCATAAAATATGGCGTTTATTTCCAAAATTTCAGGACTACCCGGATACCCATCTCCGTTACCCGTATATCTAACTTCCTTTTCCTCAGGAATTTTATTGTAATCCACTACAAGTAATTTCCCCCTGTAGCGAACATAAGTCTGTAAATTATAATAAGTCATTTTTAGAAATCTATTATCTCCTTACTTGGTTCTGATTCTTCCAACGGAATTGTAATGGAAAGGCTCATATGCAGCAAATCATTTTGGAACATTAGCTTTGTACCCGGAACTGTCCTCCTTCCTTTTACAATTTCCAACCCTATTAAATCCCGAAAAACCATATCCGGGTCAGAATACATTCTGTAAGCTATATCCGAATCTTGTGTATAGGAACTTGAATAGGCAAAATCATCCTGTCCATCAGATGATAGTCTGGATGCTCCCTTTGCTGAACCTCTACGCAGTTGTGTTGTGTTTACAATAGGAATCTTGAACTGTTTGGCGCATCTTTTTAAATTCCTTGTCAGGTAAACAATTTTTTCCCACGTTTCTGACAATCTTGGTTCCATAAGGTAAGAGCCATCCAGAAAAACAATACTTGGCTGATAAACACCAATCAGAGTAGTTAAATCATCTATGGTCATACAATAATCCACAATGCGTATTTTTGAAGGATTTTTCTTTAATGAATCCAACCCCCGAAAATACCTTGCCTTTTCTCTGGGTAACAATAAACCCTTGTTGAAAGATTCTACCGGTAAACGGAAACGGATGCAGTCCAGACGTTCCTTGATTTCATCAGAACTCATTTCATTGGTTACAAAAAGGATATCCCCATACGAATCCGAATCGGGTTTTTCCTGTATAACTTGTTCCACACAATAAGCCAGATAACAAAGGAGCCAAGATTTCCCCTGCCCCGATTTACCTCCTATGGTTATCAAATCCTGTCTGCGATACCCGAAAACAATACTGTCCATATCGGGACACCCTGTACTTAGATAAGTAATACCCTTTGTTTTCACACGCCCCGAATATTCCTCCTTTCTGGAACTTACATCATCCGAATACAAAGTATTGTCCTCACCTGAAGTATCCAAAGATAACTCCGAAATAATACTGCGTAGGGAAGTCAGTTTTTCTATTGGGGCATCTTTTACTCCTCTTAGTAAGGGTGGAATCTTATCAGCCAAAACAGTAAAAACATACCTGTCCCTTAGCGCCGTAAAATAATAATCCGGTAATGAGTCAGCTTCTTTTGAATCCAGAGAAAACTTGTCGCAAAATGTCTTTACCCCTACCAGTTCCCCACCGCTTTTACTTAGGTATGATTGGATGAATCTATACTGGCGAACCTCAACCCCATCAAGCCATTCCTTTTTAACTTTTGAAAAAGTCCTTATATCGGAATGAACAAGACAAGCTATAAAAAACTTCTCACCTGCCGTCATACAATTTTCTTTTTAGCTGTTTCTGCAAATTTTTCCTGTAATCCTCTCCACGAACACAAACACCCAAAACCGCCTCATTCAATAGTGACGCTATATCCTCTGAAAAGATATTTTTCACATTTTGTGGTTCTGTATTGGATGCTATCCATATTGGTAAATTTGACTGAACCCTGTATCTTAATACAGACTCCATTACCCTCTTAACCAAATCAGGTAAGGCAACATCGTTTTTACCAAACTCATCAATCCCAAGAAAGGATGCCTTCAACATAGAATCCATAAACTCCCTTCGGGAAGATTCCGAATACCACCCAGACGTATATTGGTCTACCGCCTCATCCATTGAAAGGATTCTTACTTTGTACCCCCTACGGATAAAGTCCTTGAACGCAAGATTCATCAGCATTGTTTTACCTGTTCCATTAGCACCCCAAAGATACAAACCACTACCCATTTTGAGCATCTCGGATGTGTTTTTCAAATACTTCTTTACTACACCCAACGCTTCCTCATCATTGGTAAAATCTGAAAACTCCTTAGTATGCCATTTTTTACGGATGCCACAAAGCAAATAATAATCAATTTCCTTTTGTTCCATAACTAAAATCCTTCTTCTGTTATTGAATCCGATGAACGCATATAATCCTTACCCTTCGGTTTTACAAGATTGTGGAATATCTCATCTTTTATAAAAGCCACATTGGTAAGTGTAGGAATACCCTTTACCCTGTAAACGTCATAATTCAGAACTCCTTCCACTAAAATTGCGAAAACAGTATCCTTATCATACGCCTTCAACATATTATTTGTCTGGTAATATTCCTTTTGGTTACGAATGGCGTAGATTTCCCCTCCTGTATAAATCTCATACAAATATGAATGTAGGGATGTAAAATCATTTGGATTCAATAAAGCCGTACCCTGTAAGAATTTATCCTTCAGTTTACCATAAATGAACTTAGAACGTGAAACACCCTTTGAGAAAGAATTCTTACGATATTCATCCAAAGCTACTGTCAATTTATCCACCGCCTTTTTATAGAGTGAATCCACCTTCATAAATGGAACGAATTTCCTGCCTGACAAAGCACCCACATAAATATACTCCCCTTCCTCATCAAAGGATATCAACCCTTCTTTTTCCAGAGAGTAAAGTGTCTGTACAATCTCACTTTCATTATCATCCAACGAATCCCAATCAGGAAACAACTCTAAAAATTCCTCATAAGTACCATTGTAACGTACAAGTTTACGCAAATCCGTTTCTTCTGAAACTACATCCGATAATAAAACAAGATACACAAGGTGCTTGAATTCCAACAAGGAAACTACGGCTGAACTCTTAGTTAGTTTCTTTAAAAGATTCATTTTTTCTCACTCCCTAAGATATCCTTTAACTGTATAGCCAATTCATCTGTTACAATTCCATCAGCCACCTCAAGGGTAGCCTTAAAATCCGCAACATCCTTTTCCGTAGGACTAATAGGTAATACCACCCCAACCGTAACTTTGGTACTTTCATAATTTCCCAAATTCTTGGTAATGGATTTCTCATAATAAACATTGTACCGACCACTTTGCAATACTACCGTATCCAATGCAGGTGTCGTACTTAATGGATTGGAACTCTTTTCCTGTGTTGTTGGTTCCGCTTGTTTAATCTTAGGCATGACTCTTTAATTTTTCAATTGTTTCCTTAAATAAGGAATTAATCTCCGCAATAATTTCGGGGTCTGGTGGTTTGTTTGGAGAAAATTTATCCACCAATGTTTTCAACTCCGAAAGCATAAATTCGGGGTAATACCTGTACCCTTTACACGATATAGGTGCCCTCGGAAACGTAGCCATTCTCTCGTACCTTAATATGGAATCTCTTGATTTACCCAAATATTGGGCTAACCCTGAAATAGATACTGTCCTGACCAACTTTCCGTGTATGTAAAAGTCCTTTGTCTTTGACCTGTTACTCAATGTCTTCTTCATGATATTTCTTTTTTACGGAAACACTAAAGGCATAACTCGGTACAACTTTGTACAATTTCTTAACCAATTCATCCGAAATTTTACCCTGTTGATACAGTATATCCAATTTGTCTTCCCTTACTGTTTCCACCCTTTCCACACATTCCCGTAAACCTTCTTTTTTCAGAATTTCTACTGCTTCAGGTACAAGTACATTGGAATTTCGCAAAGTTCTTTTCAATAAAACAACCACATCCGCATAAGGAATAGACGTAAGAGTAGCTCCGCTGGATTGTCTTTCTCCATGTTCCTCAGCAAAAGGTTCCAAAGAGGAACGGAGTACCCCTATCTCGCCATTGAGTTTTTTAACCTCGCCTTTTTTCTGTACATAGGAAATGCCCTGCATAGCCACTTCCTGCATTTTTTCTTTATTTACTTCCATACATAAAATGATAAAAAGAGCCGAAAGAAAACTCCTCCGGCTCCTGTTGTTCAATACTGAAATTACAGTTTCCTGATTTTGGTGTGGATTTCCGGGTCAATGACTTCCTTAGTACCATCATCATATGCCACCATCACTTTCCCTTTCTTGATACTTTCAACAGTACCATCAAACCAGTCTTTGTTTTCATCTGCCCAATAGATAGAAACTTTGTCACCCACTTCCAAATCTTCAACTTCTACCAACGCTTTCTTACCGGCGTTACGTTTTTTGGATTCCCCCAAAAGAGCCGATGCGATGTCTTTACCCACATCGTTGATGTCCAATTCAGCGTCATCCTCAAACTCATCCAACAACTCCTGTACTTTTTCCAAATTGGATTTTTCTGTGGACAAATCTGTAAGTTTTTTGAGTGCTTTCTTCTTACTTAGTTTGCCACCATCAAAATCCTCAAGGATTTCAAGAACGGTATCCACCGCTACTTCTTCTGCATCACCTACTTCTTCATCTTTTTCCTCTTCATCTTCCTCCTCAGCGTCTTTTTCCTCCGGTTCCTCTGCTTGTTCTTCCGGTTCATCCTGAGCATCCAGAATCATGTTACGCAATTTTTTGTTGGTGTTCTTTCCTTCTTCTTCATCTGGGTCAATACCCATAGCATCCAAAATTTTCTTCAGCTCCTTTACACTCATTTCCGTTAGTTCTTCTTCCGTGTAGGATTTGGCAGCTGCCTTCACAGATTCCTTTACGGATTCCTTCGGTTCTGCAATCTTAGGTTCCCCGATAGTGGGTTCCTTTTTCAAAGGTTCCTTTTCCTGAAATGAATCCAATGAGAATACTGGCAGATAAACCTGCCCCTCGTGCTGAATTACTGTTACTTCCACATTAGCGGAAAATTGTGCGACAACGGTCGCAGTCGGTTTCATTGTTCCGATTTTCATAGCATTTAATAAATTAGTTAATAATGTAGTGTGAAAAACTATGTATAAATATACAATTTAAAAATAACAAAAACAAACTGGCTAAGAATCTGGTTACTACTTCCTTAGATAATTAAAAACCGCAAAGAATTTTCTACGTTCCAAATAGCTGAAGTCGTAACTGTACCTGTTGGCTTCCATCTCATAGATTGTAAGGGAACGAATTTCCCTAAAATTCTTCCAGTTTCTTTTCTGGAATAACACAACCCGTATCACATCAAACAAATAGAATATTGTCGGTATGAATGGAATAAACACCAACAATATAGGATACCAAAAAGATAAGATAATTAAAGGAATACCGAAAACAATGTGCAAATCTCTTTGCTGGCGGATGTGAATTCTTTCGTGGTTTAGAATAGGTCGTGCATCCTCCACATCTAACCGCGCAGAAATAATAAAAACCGGATAAAAAGCCCAAGCGGGATACCAAAATGTTTTCACACAAATAGGAAATCCATTTTTAAAGCACCCTGAAAGAAAATAAAACAGAGATGCGAAATTGGATTCCCATCGGAAAGAATGAAAACCGCCTTTATTGTCCCGGTATTCCTTATCTATATATTTACGTTTACCCTTTCTCCAGAGTAACCGTTCCTCATAACGTGAAATCTTATTATTGCTCTTTAAGACACGCTTCATTTTCTGTATTCTTTACTTCCTGTACTTTTGAATCTTTGGAACCCTTATACCTATCTCCAAACAAATCCATCTTAGCCAAATCCTCATAATGCGAAAACAAGAGGAATGTAACCACAAGGGATAAAGAGAAAAACCACAAGAACGCCTTACTCTCCAATGCTATCGTCAGATAAATCGGAAATGCCCATAGCACTATGAACATCAATAATTTTACAAATTCCCTAATTAAACACTTCATCATAATCTTATTATCATCTTTTTCAAACGTACAAAAACGAAATGAAAAAAACAAATCAAATAACCGTATTAATCGTGCCTAATTTCCGAATCCCTTTATAATCTGCGTTAATCTTCATAAACTTCTGTGCATTATTGAATACTGCATAAGTGTACGGACAATCATCCAGCAGATAAAACACTATGGGCTGTTTCTTACCTTCCAAGATTCTTGCAATCCTTCCAATAGCCTGTTCCGTATCCTTCATCGGCAAATGTATAATCAATGTATCCAACCTGTCAATGTCCATACCTTCTTTGGCAAGTTGTGTAATCCCCAAAACGAGTCTGGTCTTATTTTGTAGAATGTCTTCTTCCTCCTCCGTTCTGGAATTTGTTTCCGAAATAATTAATACCGGATTGTACTTCTGAAATTTCCCGTATTTGTGTAAAGTCTTGAGGACATCCTTTCTTTTGCTTAAAAAAAGAACGGTTCTACCTGCTTCCAAACAAGCCTTTAACAAAGAAAGCACTTGTTTTCTCCTACCCGAATGTTCATTCAAGTAACTATCCATTGTAGTGTAAGAAAATTCCATTGACTGATTTAATCTTCTCTCCAATAAAATTCTTGTAGTCTTGGGTAAGGAATCCGTTGATAGGATTTTCTGGACTTCCTGTCCATTGAACTGAATAGCTGATTTTGTTTCCCTGTAATCAATGGAATGAAAATCCAAATACTTCTGGAGTACTTCATAAGGCTTATTTTTAGAGCATAACGATTGGATTTTTACTCCTGTCGCCAAAGCATATACAACTGGTTTTGGGAATCTGCTATCCATTTTGAAATACTTTCCGAAATGATACTTCAGAATCCTGTGGACACCATCTGCTCTACGGAATGTTGCTGTAAGAGCTATCCTGTGTTTGGCAGGAAACCTGTCCAGTAACGGAATGTACGTATTGGCTCCAACCCTGTGAGCTTCATCCAAAATAACGGTACCAATGGAATTAATAAAAGAGGTCGGGAAATCCCTTACAGTACATAAATCCAAAACCACAACAACAAAATCCGCTTCCAATGGTACGAACTTATCCGTTGAGGTCATTATATAACATTCACAAGTCGTGAAATCCTCTATTCTCTGTTTCCATTGTTGCGCCAAATAATACGTGGGAACTGCTACCATTGTCTGTTTGTGTATCTTCAATGCCCAATACAATCCGATTACTGTTTTTCCAGAACCACAAGCCGCCTCCAACAACATACCATCCGTAATAGCCACATCCGAAAGAAAATCCTTTTGATAATCCCGCAGAGAAAAACCTTTCTTGAGTTTACCACTCATTTCTTTTCCAAAAGCTCTCTCATCCTTGAAAGGTATAGCGGGAATATCATCAAAATAAAATCTGGGCAAAACAAAATTACCATCACGTTTGTACAGATAGCATAATGTTGGAGAAACTTTCTTGTAGAACCTGCCTTTACCAAAACGCATCATTGCTGCATACTCCGGATTCGGTAATGTTAGGGAATCTTGAATATCTCCGACAGATACACCCAGTTCTGTTAATTCCTTTTCGTTAATATTTAAATTACTATTAATTATCATAATATATATATAATATATACCTTATCTAAAGATAAGGAGAAAAAACCCGTTGCTGGGTTATTTCTCTTTTTTTGATAAGATTAAAGATAATAAATAATAATTTGAATCACAAACTGTCTGGTAATACTTTGGTTTACACTATGTTAGACACATTGACAGAACTGAAGGTCTACGAACTTTTAAATCGGCGTAATCCGAAGTAATGAACCCTGTAACATCCATTTCCCTGACTTTTAATATCGGCAAATCACTATCATTTAATTCTATACTTGCCCAACCTACTCTGTCTGCCGTAAAATCATTTTGTAGTGTGAATTGACCTATATAGGCGTTTCTGATTGCTCCATAACCCTCATTCATTCCAAAAGCCGTGTACAAAGTCTTTCCGTTTGTTAGATAAGACACAACATCAGCATATCCTGAAATGGTAAATTCCCAATTACCCCCGTTATCCACACGAATATCATTATGTACTTTCACCTCAAACAATCCATTTTTAATACGCCAATAAATTACGTGGCTGTATTTACCATTGGTCATTTCTCCATAAGTCCATTCTGGAACAAGACTTTCCACTAAAATATTCTTGTAAAGAACACTAAATGCCTCCTCATAACTCATTCCTACTTCCAGATTATTTCTTTCCGATACATAAACGGAATCAATCTGTAGATTGGTCTTTACAGAACTGTATCTTGGTGTGTAATTTTTCACAATCCGCACATCCCTTGTGGGAGAATGTCTGTTTATGATAGCCAAAATTGCTATCAAATAGTGTCCTTCCGGTAAAGTTGTAGGGTCTGTGGTTAAAAAAAGATATTCATCCTTGTAAACCTCTTGGTTTGCTGATTCCTGTGAAGTACCATCTTCAAACAAGGCTCCGGCAATTTCATGAGATGGGTCGGAAGCGTGTGTGATGATTTCCTTCTCTGCTACCAGACAAAAATATTGCTCCGTATTGTAAACCGGTTCGCTGGAAATAAATGGCATAGCTACGCTTGGAGAAAAACTGGCTCCCTTGCTGACTAAGTAGGTAAGCGCAGTAACCTGAACGGAAAGAGCCATATCAGTCCAGGACACATCAAATTCCAAATCGGATTGTGCACCAACCCGTTCTTCCAACGCATCTAATTGATACTTAAGGGCTTCTATTTGTCTATTCAAATCCGATGTAGTCAATAAATTGGGAGAACCCTTAAAAATCGCCCTGTTTATTTTCTGTGTAACATCAAATGGTCTTTCTATAAGGCTACTCATAAAATCTGGTATTTAAAAGTTCGTGATAATATCTGGAATCTCTTGTTTCCGTATTTAAAGTGAAATTCAAATCATGATTAAAACCTATGAATTCTGGAATCGTGTTTTCCAAATAGTTTATTAGGGAGAGTGCTTCCGTAGGATAACCCCCTGAGAAAAAAATGCTTTTTATAGTTACTTCCAATGAAGATGGCGTAGTTGTAAATCCTTTTCTATCAGATAGATAGAGAGGTC
>ERZ795057.2625-NODE-2625-length-13204-cov-4.277436_pt1 | contig 13204 bp, 12 predicted proteins | sample MGYA00375141_ERZ795057 | MGnify/ENA primary metagenome ERZ795057 (study PRJEB30186, sample SAMN05720163) | activated sludge metagenome | isolation source: Anaerobic digester | place: Hong Kong | collected 2015-01-26 ... | reverse complement strand
CGTGTTTTGAATTTCACTTTTTGTACCTGTATAATCATCAAGTATTAAATCAAAATTGAGAGGATCATACCCTAAGGCCTTGACATAACTGGCAATCTCATATCGGTTTGAAGAATTGGTGATGATGGTTTTGACTTCATCTACATACTTCTTTTTAGTATTTGAATAATAAAAGGGAGTATTCTTAAAAATAGCCGCATATACCAATGTTTTTACCTGCCACGGCTGCTTTTCCTTTATTAGTTCAGGATAGGTTAATGCATCTTTTTTGTCACCATAATTCAAAAGTATTTCCGAGGCGACGACCGCCACATGCAGATTTTCGTCATCAATTTTTCGCTTAATAGTCGCTTCAATTGATGGATAGTCAAACTTAGACAATGATCGCAGAATATTACATTGAACTCGATAATCTTTCTCCTGTTCCAGTTTGTTAATTAAGGATGACAATACCTCCGGGTCACGTATTTTCCCTAATGCCGTAGCCACTGCCATTCTAATATCAGGATTGCTGTCTTTATTTAGCATTTCTATCAATCTAAACTTATAACCACTTAGATCAATGTCTTTGGCTCGAGCCAAATAATTCGCTGCATATAACCTGATCTCACTATCAAGCTCTGGTGTGGTCACATAATTGACCATCAAATCTGTACCTTCAGGAACGATAATTCCTCTCATCGCAAATCGATAAATCCCACGGGTCTGTCCGAGTAGAAGCAATGTATCCGTATTGCGATAAGCTTTAACAGTGGCCATGGCTAAAAGCTCATCTTTAGTGCCTAATTTGCCTACGGCTTCAAGTATCTGGCTATTCGCCACGTTATTCACATCAAAAGTATCTTTACTGATGAAGCTGGAAATCAAATCAATGGTCGCATTGCTATTGCCAATTTGCCCTAAAGAATAAGCCGCAGCGGATCTCACATCATAATTTATATCATTCAATAGTACCTTTAAGGAGTCTGCTAAATCGGGATTTTGTACAGAAGCCAAACTTAAAGCAGCTAAATATCGGTAGGTCGGGTTTTTATCGCTGAAATAAATCTTTAAACTATCAATTTTTCCCTCATCCTGAGCGGTCCAAATTTTCCTAACCACAGGGTCTCCGATATTCACATCAACTGTAGTCATAACCTTTTCACTCGGAGGTACGCAAGAGTTCATATTGACTAATATATAAACCAATAAAACCACCGTAAAAAAAGAGTACTTTCTACTCATCATAAAGGAAAATTTAAGTTTTGACAAAGATAGAACATTAAACTATTTTAGCAGCTGAATAGCCATGAAAAGCTGCATTTCAATGTCAATCATTTACCTGATTTTTTAAAACTCCTTTGGTTTAACTCAGGTATTTGGCGACAATCGGCATTCTCCTACCCATTCCGAAGGCTTTGGGGGAAACCCGCAAAACCGGAGCTGTCTGATGTCGCTTGAATTCGTTGATATTGACCAATCTGAGAATCCGCTTGACTAGAGCTTCATCATAGCCCATATCAATGATGTCTTGAGGATCCGTGCATTCTTCGATATAGTGAAATAATATTTTATCGAGAATGTCGTAATCTGGTAGGCTATCGCTGTCCTTTTGGTTTGGTCTCAGTTCCGCACTTGGTGGCTTTACAATGGTATTAATAGGAATGATTTCCGTCTTGCGATTGATGAAATTTGCCAATTCGTAAACTTCCGTTTTGTACACATCACCAATCACTGACAAACCGCCACAAAGATCACCATACAGGGTTCCATAGCCCACTGCCATCTCACTTTTATTGGTGGTATTGAGAAGGATATTTCCAAATTTATTAGAAACTGCCATATTAAGAATCCCTCGAATTCGGGCTTGGATGTTCTCCTCTGTCACATTAAATGGCTTGTTTTCAAAAAGTGGTTTCAATTCATCCATAAATTGAGAATAAATGGATTGGATGGGGATAATATCATATTTTACCCCTAGATTTTGAGCTAGCAACACCGCATCATTGATACTGTGATCACTACTAAACTGAGATGGCATCAGCAATACTCTCACATGCCCAGCTCCTAATGCCTCTGCCGCCAATACCAGTGTCACGGCAGAATCAATCCCTCCCGACAAACCCAATATGGCATCGGTAAAACCAAGTTTGTTAAAATAATTCTTGACACCTTCCACCAAGGCATCGTGTATCAGAGAAATTTTTTCTTTTGGTTGCTCCTGTGTAGTGAAGCTGTTTTTCGCCTTCTCCAAATCAAAATAAGATATTTTTTCTTCGAAATAAGGCATTTCTATGAAAGAACCATCCGGAGACATGGCGATACTCCCACCATCAAAAATTATCTCTGTCTGAGCCCCTACATGGTTGACATAAAATAGTGGGATCCCGTACCTTTTGACGTTATCCATGACGACCTTAAGCCGTTTATTGGCTTGTGCATAGCTGAAAGGGGAGGCGGACACATTAATGATAAAATCAGGTTTTTGAGGCTGCATTTCATCTAAAGGGACGGTTTTATAAAGCGGATTTCCATCGCTTATATCCCAAATATCTTCGCAGACTGTGAGAGCAATTCTCTGACCTTTGAATTCAACGATTGACCATTCAAAAGCCGGCTCAAAATACCGGTACTCATCAAAAATATCGTAGGTAGGCAATAGTGTTTTATGCTGAATGTACTTGACCTCACCTTGATAAAGAAAATACACGGAATTGAATAAATCCTTGCCATCCAGTATTGGATTTCGGCTAGGGCTCCCTAAAACAATGGCAATGTCTTGCGAATAATCCATTATCTTGTCTATGGATTTTTCTGCCAGATGAATAAAGTCATCAAATTCTAAAAAGTCCCTAGGTGGATATCCCGTAGTTGCCAACTCGCCAAAACAAATGATATCAGCACCATTTGATTTCGCTTCAGTGATTGCGTCGATTATTTTTTGAGTATTACCTTCGAAGTTACCAATGTGGTAATTCAATTGAGCCAAAGCTATTTTCATCAAGAATTATTTTATAAAATTCTATTTAATCCAATTACAAATTAAAGACAATAATAGCCAATTAATACCTGAAAAAAGGAATTGTGTAGATTAATCGGAAGAAATAAGAATTTATGGATGTGTTTTATTTTTAAAATTTTCTGATACGAAAAAATTTATTTGAAAATCGAACCGCAAAGACAAAGGGCTCACTGAATCATCAATAAGCCCTTTATCATTTTCAAAACAAAAATTTCTCAACTATTTACTTAATTCTAATTAAGGTTTTGTCTTTATTATATTTTTTATTTAGGTCAATTATGTGATTGAGATTCAACCCTTTTTCGTAAGCTACAGATTGATACGTATCTCCTCTTCCTAGTCTTGTACGCTTAACAGGTGGCGTTATGTTTCCAATATCTAGTTTTCTCTCTAGATTCAGATTACCGCCTGTGTTTTGATTCTCTAAAAGGCTCGGAATCGAATTTAATTCTACCAATCTTTGCTCCGACATATCAGGTTTGTCACTGTAAGACAGATATAATAAATCTTCAAAAGAGCCGTGTCTCTCTAAAAAATCATACAATTTATTCTGAGGCAATGTCAAAGTATATCTACCATCTTCACTCTCTGGAATATAATTTTTCAAAAATGCCGGATTCAACATTTTAATGACATTCATATCTAGCTCAAAACTATCAGAAAGTGTATTAAAATTCACTTTTGAAAATACTTTAGCTGTGGCTGTATTTTTTAGATTCTCATTTGGTTCTTGCGGAATAATCTCATGCTCATGATAATAATTCATAAGATAAGTCGCCGCTATAAATTTGGGAATGTAATTTCGAGTTTCTTTAGGAAGATACTTCTCAAGTTCCCAATAATCAGTGCTTCCACTTTTTTTAATGGCATAATTTACTTTTCCCGGACCACAATTATAAGCCGCAATTGCCAATGTCCAATCCTGATAAATATCGAACAAATGTTGCAAATAATCAGCTGCTGCATACGTTGATTTTAAGGGATCTCTTCTCTCATCAATGGTGCGGTTGATGCTAAGATCGAACATTTTGGCTGTCGATTTCATAAATTGCCAAAGTCCGGCTGCACCCGCTTTGGAGGTGATATCAGGTCTTAATCCTGATTCGATAATAGGAAGGTATTTTAGCGATTCGGGCATACCTTTTTCCCTAAGAACATTTTCAAAAAGTGGAAAATATATAGTCACTCTTCCAAGCAATACTTCACTGATTGCCCGGTGTTCATTGATATAAAAATTTATTTTATCAGCGACCTTGCTTGTGTACTTAAGATTGACAACCGTATTGAGGTTGTACACTCTTTGTTCTATGATTTGAGCTTCCTCAATATTGCCAGCATAAGCCGCATTATTGAAGGCAGACAACGTCAAAAACAAAACCGCACACAGCAATCTCGTTGCATTTAAAAATTTGTCCATGGGTTGAACTTTTTTAATTTACAAATCAGTTTTTGGTGTGTAATTTCAGTTTTATTAAACTGCTATTGTGTGAAAATTGGTGTGCAAAGGTACGGCTTTAATTGTTAACAGATGTTAATTATCATATTATTTTTTAAATTAACATATAAGTTATTGATTTACAATAATTATGCCAAGATTAAAAAAATGTTAAAATGGGAGTGTTTCTATTTTTGTAGTTTTCTTCTAAGCATTTCGAAGTCCATTAGCTCCTGATTTCCAGTATCTAAGTCTTTTAACGCCACTTTTCCTTCGTTTCGTTCTTGCTCACCTACGATAAGAGCAAATTTAAAATTTCGGGCATTGGCATATTTCATTTGCTTTTTAAACTTGGCTGGTTCTGGATATATATCTATAGAAATGCCTATTTTTCTTAACTTCATCGTCCAGTCGAATGCCATTTCGTGGCTTTGGTCATCCATGGCTAGAAATATAGCACTGGGCATCTCTTCGACATCCTGCGGAAATAATCCTAACTCACTCAATACATCATAAATCCTCTCCGCACCGAAAGATATCCCTACTCCAGACATATCGTTCAAACCAAAAATATCGGTCAGATCATCATATCGACCGCCGCCGCCTAAACTGCCCATTGAAATGTGATGATATTTTTCCTTTTTGAGTACAACCTCAAAAATACATCCCGTATAATATCCCAGCCCTCTTGCGAGTGAAGGATCGAAAATTAAATCTTTAATACCAATTCGCTTACAATAATCCATGACTTTTAGCAACTCCTCTACCCCTTTAACACCCGTTTCTGAATTGGCAAATTTTTCAGTAAAATCCTTTAGATTATCGCTTTTTATTAGGCTGATGGCTTCTATTGTGATGGATTCTTCTATGCCTCTTCCTTTTAATTCTTCGACAACTTGGGCTTCTGAGATTTTATCTAGCTTGTCCAAAGCCACTGTCATATCAACAAATTTATCTGCAATACCAAGGCACTCAGCAATTCCAAACAACAATTTTCTATTGTTTATTTTAATTTCTACCTCGATTCCTAATGAGGCAAAAACTTCAGAATATATCGACACCAGCTCTGCTTCATACATCAGGCTGTCAGAGCCTATCACATCGACATCGCATTGATAAAATTCTTGATAGCGACCTTTCTGTGGTCTATCTGCTCTCCATACAGGCTGAATTTGATATCTTTTGAATGGAAATTGAATTTCGTTTTGGTTCATGACGACGAACCTCGCAAATGGTACTGTGAGATCATATCTGAGTCCACGCTTAGATATAGATTGAATCAATTTTTGAGAATCTCGAGCTTCTAATGCCTCGCTATCTGCACCTGCCAAAAAGTCTCCATTATTCAAAATTTTGAACAATAAGCGATCCCCCTCTTCTCCATACTTTCCTGTAAGGGTAGAAAGTGATTCCATCGCAGGCGTTTCAATGGGTAAAAAACCATATTTTACAAAGGTCTTTTCAATCGTATTAAAAATATACTTTCTCCTTGCCACCTGTAATGGCAAAAAATCTCTAGTTCCTTTTGGAAGAGCTGGCTTCATCTACTTCATTCTTTGATATTAAATAACAGTACTAAACTGCTTTAGAAATCTCACATCATTTTCAAACAATAGGCGGATATCCCCAATGTCAAACTTGGTAAGTGCCTGACGTTCGACTCCCATCCCAAAGGCATAACCGCTGTATTTTTCGGGATCAATGCCGCAATTAACCAATACTTGTGGATCTACCATTCCGCATCCCATGATTTCGAGCCATCCTGTCCCCTTGGTCAGCCTGTATGTTTTTTCTGTCTCCGTACCTAGCCACACGTCCATTTCGGCACTTGGCTCCGTAAACGGAAAATAACTCGGACGAAGTCTTATTTTGGCATTTTCGCCGTACATTTCTTTAGCAAAGTAAAGCAAGGTCTGTTTTAAGTCCGCAAATGAAACCTTCTCGTCAATATACAGACCCTCTACCTGATGAAACTGGCAATGTGACCTTGCAGAAATCGTCTCATTTCGATAGACTCTACCCGGTGCGATAATCCGAATAGGGGGTTTCTGTGTCGTCATGACTCTTGCTTGAACAGATGAAGTGTGAGTTCTTAATAAATACTTGGTAGAATCCATCAAGTAAAAAGTGTCTTGCATGTCACGTGCAGGGTGATCCTCGGGAGTATTCATGGCAGAGAAATTATGCCAATCGTCTTCTATTTCCCTTTCCTCTGCAACCGCAAAACCTATTTTTTCAAAAATATCAATGATTTTATTCATCATAATGGACACCGGATGTTGCGAACCCATGTTGAGTGGTTCACCAGGTAGAGTCAAATCCAAATCGGCAATAGCTTTCGACTTTTGATCGGCGTCTAGATGAGTCTTAACCTCTTCATATTTTATTTCTGCAGCAGACTTAAGGGAATTGACCTCTTGTCCATAGTTCTTTTTTTGGTCATTGGGAATATCCTTTATTGCCCCAAATAGGGGTTTTATAACGTTTTTTGTTCCAAGAAATTTAATTCTAAATTGTTCTAAATCATCAGATGACTTAATTTCATAGGCATTAATCTGCCTGTATATCTCCTCTAAGTTTTCGAAACTAAAGTTCATAGTCTAAAATTAAGATGGCAAAGTTAATGATTTTATAGTTCTACTCGCCTAATAAGCCACAGCAATTGTTGACTGTGATTTTAAGTGGGTGTCATATCATTGTGCAGGAATTCGATATATATCCGACATGTCATCCATCAATAAATTGCCATTGACAGGATGTGACTCATCCGTGTAATAAGCTCGTAAGAGCAATATATCATAGTCTTGATTAGGCTTAAAACTTAAGGTATATTCTTTCCATATATGATTTTTGATTTCACCCGTGGTGTCTAGAAAAATATACTCCTCTGTCTTTTCATCCTGTCCAAAAACTTCCAAAACAATGGGACCATTAAAAGAATATACATTCCTTATATCTGAATTAATTGGGCTTTCATACAAAGGTGATGTACATAGCATAATACTGAACTTGTACGTCTCCCCTTTTTTTAGAGGGGTCACTAAATTTTGATATATCCCCTCATAAGTTCCATCATCACGTATCACCATGCTCACATAAGAATTACCCTCAATTGGGTCTATCGTATTATTCCAATGGCTAGAGTATTTAAAGTTAATATCAGGAGGAGATCGGCGGGCAAAAAAATGACAATCATGCCAATATTTTAAATCTTGAAAATTTCGTGTGTCTTTGATATCGCACTCAAATCCTTTATTCATTACAAACAAAGTATCTTGGCTTAATAACGGAAATATTGAAATAGAAAATAAGGTTAGAATCAGTAAAATTCGGCTCATAAAAGAATTACTCTAAAAAGTGAACAATTCCATAAACAATATTTCAGAGAAAAAGTTCTTCAAAATCGGAAAAAAATAATTTTTTATGCATTCCTGTTGCATATAATATAAAAGGTATTAATTTTGCGGTCGCTTCCGAGTTACTGACCTATGGTGTAATTGGCAACACATCTGATTTTGGTTCAGACATTCTAGGTTCGAGTCCTAGTAGGTCAACTCAAAAAGTCCTTAAAATGTAATTTTGAGGGCTTTTTTTATTTAATAGACTGAGTATTTCATGTAGATTAATCTATATCACGCAGATGAAATCATCCAAAATTATGCTTTTTTATAGCATATACTGAGAGAACTAATGTAGCCATGAAAAAAAACAGAAGTACTATTATAATCATGTAATAGTAGTGAGACTTAATGGCATATCTTATATTTAATCTATTGTCTTCATAGAAGTTAATTGATTTAATTTTTCGCCTCATGCAAAAGTAAAATGGAAGTGATATTCCAATAAAACAAAAACTACCAATCCATTTATTTATTAGAAATTTTTCTCCCAATAGTAGTATTGCAAATGTAATTATCCACAACAAGAGTGGGACTATAACAAATAAATATATGACGTTAGCGACGGAATCTTGAGTTCTCTTAACTTTTTCATCAAATTTTAATGTAGGGTTCTTCTTTTCAAATTGAAGAAAATTATTGACTAATAATATACTTAATATTCTATCCAATCTCTAAAATTTTAAAAGCGTCACACAATATAACATTCTAAATTACTTATCTCAAGAATTATTAATTGTATTTTGAGCATTTGAAGAGAATCTAAACAAGTTTGTTTTATAGAGCAAGTCAGTAATGAAAATATATCAACTAGGTCACATCGGTAAATTTCAATTCACTCACAATGAGGATTATTTGGTGTCAGAAGATGCAGGAAGATCAAGAAAAGTGATTGCGGTTATGGATGGTTGTTCAAGTGGAAGTGACTCTCATTTTGCCTCCACGCTAATTGGTAAATTACTCCGCAAAATCGCCAAGCAAGAAGCATATCTTGAATTCGCTCTTAAGAAACCAAAAGATATCAAAGCTCAGTAAGAAGATATTTCCAATCAATTATTTGGGGAATTAGTCGAAATCAATCGTCTGTTGGATTTAAATTCTGATGAATTGCTTTCAACACTGATTATGGCAATTATAGACACGGAGAAAGCTGTCGCCGAATTTGCCATCGCTGGAGATGGCATTATAAACTTAAATGGACAATTAATCGAATATGACAATGACAATAAGCCAGATTATGTTGGATATTATTTAAATATAGATAAACGCTTATGGTTTCAAAACAAAACTGAAAAACTTTCGGCAACAGGAATTATTGATCTTTCCATTGCAACGGATGGCATCTTTACGTTTAAAAATTTTGACGGTAAACTCTATCCAAACATCACGCAAGAAGAGATAATGTATAGATTTTTTGTTGATCGCTCAGATTTAGAAAATTCTAATAAACTTAAAAAGAAATTAATTGATATTAACAATATATATGGACAAAAGCCAAGTGATGATTTGACCATGATTCGGGTCATGTTTGAATAATGACTAAACCTTTTTAATTTCGGAATAAATCACAACTTTAATACTGATTATTTTTCATTAACAATAACTATATTTGTTAAAAATTGTGGCACATATCTTCGATTAAAAAAGATTTTTATGAAGATTATTCCCATTTTATTAAATAAATGAGGTTAAATTCAATTAAATTTTTACACTATTAAAAACTAAAGAAAATGAAAAATCAAATCATTCTATTGGATGAAAATAATTTTAAAGTATTCGGATTTTCTGATGAGCTAATTGTCCTCAGCTCGAAAAAACACAGTACTTTCGACTCTTTGCTTGAAGCTACTACGAAATCTGGTATGATGGAGAGCTTGAAATCAATTCCAGTGAGCTCCTTACAAGAAATCGACTATAATGAAAAAGATGAGACATTTACATTAGTATATGATGTCAATGGCAAATCAAAAAAAGAAGCTGTCAAGCTAAGCGATTTGGGATTGCGAGAAGAAATCGTTTCAGAAATTGCCTCAATAAGGCAATTTAGTAAATCAGTCAGTCATGAATCTAAAACGGGTCCCTTGTTACTTAATTTAGTTGCCGTTATATTTATTCCACTTTTCACTTGGGTAATGAGAGGATTGGCTGTCGATGCTCAAAACGGTGGTCATTATGTTGCAACAGGAAGGCGAAGTGGTATTACACAATTATTTACCAATGCTGCAGAATACATAGGTCCAATGTGGGTTACAATTTTGGGTGTCCTAGGATTTTTATATGCGGTTTATTTAACTTACAAAAGATATAAGAATCCGGCGTCTGTAATAAAATACTCTTAACACAAGGCTGAATTTCGAGTTAATTCACTTCTAATTAGCTTGTTTATTTGTTGTTATTAGTTCCATTATGCGAAGATTTGAGTCAATGATTTTACAAACTTAAATTAATGACAAAAAGCACCTTAGATATATTGATAATTAAACCACTATGAACTAGTAGTCCATAAGTTTTATTGATCTTTTATGCTGTGCGGAAATAAGTAATTTTGTAGATATAGTTATGGGGAAAGAATTTAGATTTTATTCAGAGTTTCATAGGATAGAGGAAAGCATTTTTGATTTTGCCAAGAAACTTAATAAAGCATTTCTTGATTTTTCAAAATATGATGAAAGATTTGGACTTTTAATTGCTCTTCTACCTAATGAGAATAAGACAATTACATTAAATAATCATGATAGTAGCAAACTGGAGATTGCGAAAGCAAATTATATTATAATAGTATGAAACATAGCAAGGTTGTACCGCTGATAATTTTAAAAAATGAAAGGTTTTCAATACTTCAGATTGCAAAGCTTATTATAAATTTTTACCAAAATTTAGTGGAGAAAAACTCGTTATTTAACATAATCAATATTATTTCTGAAAAAGAGACAATTTACTCAGTAATAGATATCCAGAAATCTAATTCCATTGAAATGCTCGCAGAAGAAATTCTTCATCGTAATTTGGAAGATATTAGAAAGATAGATGGCGTCGATAATCCAAATTTGGATTATCGACGAGGTGAAAAAGGTGGCATTCATATTGGCTTAGAAACAAAAATTGAAAATGATACTTTTATTTCACTTACCTTTTCATTTTATCCATATCAGAATGCCGTTGGTCGTCTTGTAGTAAATGAATTATGTTTTGATACTTTTGAGAAAGCAAAGGATTTTTTGACAGCTGCAAATAATGTTTTCTCCGTTAAATATTCAGCAATCAAAATTACAGACCGCTTATTAAATAAAATTGCAAGCGAATATAGAGCTCCTTTGGGCTGGATTACTTATTTTTCTTTTGATTATGATATCCCTATTCCAAACGATTTGGATGGAATTGAAATTGAATATATTTGTAACGGTAAGTATTTAATTCTATCCAAAGAGGATATTTCTGTTCAGGAAGAAAAATTAGAATTATGTAAACAAAAAATAATTTCAACAATGAAACAAATAGAAAATAAATGTCCAGATTATTCTAGAAAAGAATAAAATTTACAAGGATAATCAAAATTTTTATCGATATGTTCTTTATTTAAATAACGAAATGGATTTCAGTAAACACGAAAATTCATTTTATCTTAAATTCAGATATGGCAGCAAAGATAAAAAAACTGTTAGAAGTAAAGTTCTTCTCGAATTGATATATTAAATGGACTAATGTTGTTTCATTTTGGATTATTCCTTACTCTGGAATAACTTTAACTCTTAATAAGTAATCAATGAAAAATTCTACAAGCCAAGGAATTTAACCATTACAATTTACAAACCTTTTTTAGTATTCCAATTTCATTAAAACGAACAAAATATAAGCCACTTTCAAGTGAAGTAAAATCAATAAAACCATTCTTTACTTGACCAGATTTGAGAATTTTACCGTTAGAGGTCATTATTTCATATGTGATGTTCTCACTTAAATTACCATCAATTGTAATTCTAACATTATCGAGAGTAGGATTAGGTGATAAGATTATAGTATTTTCATTGAGTTTTACATTATAAACATTTGATGGCACAGTCGTATTTTTATACCATACGATTTGATTGGTATCGCTAAACCCATCTGTGTAAATTACGTCTTTCTTTCCATCAAAATCATAATCAAATATACTAAGATTATTCACTATATAATTGACATTAGGATAGCTAAAACCAGCAGGTTTTTCAAAGCTCGCAATTTCGCCATAGTTGTAAAACTCAAATTTCCCTTTTCCCTCTAAAACATAAATATTCACTTTGCTTGAAGTTCCTGCAAAAAATACAAAATCGGTTATACCATCTGCATTGAAGTCATTATGATTAAAATAGATGATTTGAGGCGTTGATATACTAATTATTGCATTATCTTGATATAAAAACTCATTGTTTTCTATACATTTTAAATCAGAATAGACACCATTTGTTGTAATATCTAAATCACCATCAGAATCTAGATCCACCAATGAAAGACTAGTATGAGACGTAGATAACAAATGTTTAGTTCTCTGAAAACTAAAAGATGATATTTCATTATTAAAAATTATAACTGGAAAATCTTCTAGTTCATCTATTGCCACGATATCTAAATAGCCATCATTATTAATATCGCCAACATCTGTTCCAGAGTAAACCCCGCCACTATGAATTACTACATCCTCAAATTCATTATTTCCTTTATTGTAGTAAACAATTAACTCCTGGTCGGAAAAAATATTATCCTCATTAGTGTGAGTCAATAGATCAGAAAGACCGTCATTATTGAAGTCAACTGCTTCAATGATTTCTCCTTCAATAACTGGATTCACTATAGTAAACTGATCTTGCTGATCGTTTAATATTATTTTACTATTTGTAATGATATCTACATCCCCATCATTGTCGAAGTCCATAGTTTTCAATGGATTAGTAACATAAATGTTAGGTAAGTCTAAGGATTCAAGATTTTCTATATCATATCCTTTATATATTCTTAGTTTGGTAAGGGCAATAGTTAAATCAGAAATACCATCTTCATTATAATCACAAGGTAATGAGGGGTGTAATAATCCCAAATATTCGTTTGGAAATTCTAATAATGTAACGCCATCATTGAATGATATATTTTGAGCCTCTGAACCCTTGTACAAATTTATAATAATAAACAAAATTAGTATTTTCTTCATAATACATTAATTTTTTACAAATATGAGAAAAAATGAGCTGTTGTTAAAACTCTTCCATGATTTGTATAAGAAATAATATTTTAGGGTCTTATATTTCATACTTAATAATTGAACGACTGCCTATCCAAAAAATTTTACCCTCTTTTCTCCTCTGAGGATTTTTTTGTCTTGATTTGCCATGACGGGGA
>ERZ795057.2624-NODE-2624-length-13204-cov-6.935965_pt1 | contig 13204 bp, 11 predicted proteins | sample MGYA00375141_ERZ795057 | MGnify/ENA primary metagenome ERZ795057 (study PRJEB30186, sample SAMN05720163) | activated sludge metagenome | isolation source: Anaerobic digester | place: Hong Kong | collected 2015-01-26 ... | reverse complement strand
CCTGATTTTTTCGTTATTTTATGATGATTAATTGATTCATCATAAAAATTCGCGTTCTCATATTGTCAAAGGATTTAAAACCATAACTCACTCGCTTTAGTGTTTTGATATGCGTATTTTTTGCTTCTATTTTTCCGTTAGAATAGGGATAGATCATGGCATTTCGTATACCACCTTCATATTTTGTTAATCCTTGAAGTTTTTTTCGAAACGATTCATCTAGGTGTTCTGGTAACTCATTAATCAAGGTAAAAAACAAGTTTGGTTCTTTTTCTCTCAATGCATCTGATATATTATGGAAATAGTCGTAGGTTTCTTTTAATACCGGTGAGTAATTCAATAAGCGGTCGATCATCATAGCTTCTGTTAAGTGAGGATATTTAGGTGCACGAAAACTACGCCACGTTTTGTATTCCGTATATTGAATCGATTGTCTATTCTTTGTGAGATAACGCCAATTTGCTTTTAATTTAAAGTAAGCTTCTTTATTTTTAGTCATAGCGATTCGCTTCATTTCCTTGATCCTAAAATCCTGAAAGGATTTATTTAAATGCTTAATGATATGAAATCGGTCGATTACAACTTTCGCATTCGGAAAGACACGTTTCGTTAATTGGTCGTAAGCTGCGTTCATGTCGGTGACGAGATAACGTACGTTCATTCGAGAAGGATTTTCCATAAAATAGTGCGTTAATCGATTCAACTTCCTCGTTGGTAAAATATCCACAAGTTTGCCAGTTTCTCCATCGGCACAAATAAAACTCATTTTATCTTCTAGAGAAGCATGGGAACGAAATTCATCTACCATTAGTACAGTAGGTAAAGTAGACGTTTTAGAATTTGGAATATAAGTTCGTAATCCTTTTAGGATTCGAATGACTGTGGTGATAGAAACATGACAGAGTTTAGCGATCAATGTAAGGGAGCATTTTTCTTTAAGTAAATCGATAATTTTGAATTTTACATGATAGCCGATCGAACAACGTTTCTCAACTAAAGTACTTTGGGCAGTCCAATGACTTGAGCATTCTTTACATCTATATCGCTGTTTGAATAACTTCATAATCGTTGGAAGATGATTGTATTGATCTAATCTCACACGTACGCATTTCTTTCCATTCTTGACAATAGAAGGGTTTCCAAACTGATTTTGAGCTGTACACCCACAATTTGGACAGCTCTTTTGATTAGGAGAAAAATTAGCCGTAATCACGATTATTTGTCTACTTTTGATAGTTTCGTAAGAAACATCCATAATTTTTAATGAAGGGTCTGTAATTCTTAGCATTTTTTTGATATGATCACTCATAAGACATACTCCTTTCGTTTGTTTATTTTGTGGTGATTTAATCATACAGGAAGCGAGTATGTTTTTTAATACCTAAAATGACAAATGGACTGATGAATTGAATTCAATTCATCAGTCCATTAAATTATAGAGCCAAAAAAGCGCGATAGATAAGCCTTATTTGGTGACGACGAAAAAAGAGATTAGAGAAGCGTTAGGCATTCCTGAACGGACGTTAGATAAATTGCTGAAGGTATTAAAGGCGGAGCAGGAAATTTTCTTTAAGATTAAATCTGGAAGAAATGGCGGTATTCAAATTGCCAGTGTTAAATCATTGTTGCTATCGATCATTAAAGTAAAACAAGAAAAACGAGAAGGCTATATAAAGGCGCTGACAGCTTTTTTAGGCTTAGAGCGGACAAAGTTCTTCAAGAAACGCTAAACAAGCTAGCAGAACGCCCCAAAACAGCCAATCAGATTGACTTATTTAGGTATGATACAGGCTAAAAAGAAAACCCGCACTATGCCATTACATTTATACCTATGATACGTGTTTGTTTTTCTTTGCTGTTTAGTGAATGATTAGCAGAAATATAGAGAGTAAGATTTTAATTAATTATTAGGGGGAGAAGGAGAAAGTAGCCCGAAAACTTTTAGTTGGATTGGACTGAACGAAGTGAGGGAAAGGCTACTAAAACGTCGAGGGGCAGTGAGAGCGAAGCGAACACTTGATCTTTTGAACTTTTTTCTAATACTTGACTTTTTTCATGTATACAGTTATTTCGTTTTTCTTTATGGTTTGGTATTGTGTGAAGGGTTACAACTTGATGGTTGGTTTAGCGATCATGGCAATGGTTTGGATGAGTTTGGCGTTAGTAGGTAATTACTTTTCTCCTAATCCAGCAATGGAAGGTCAAGGATTGATCGATGTATTGACACATATCTATGCAACGGGCCCCGCAGAATATGCGAAGTCGATTTTAGTAAATGTATTCTTTGGTGCTTTCTTTGGTCGAGTGTTGGTGGATAGTGGTATAGCAGCTACATTGATTCGAAAAGTAGTGGAACTTGGTGGAGATAAACCACGGATCACGATGAGTTTGCTTTGCATCGTAACTGCTATTATCTTTATGTCTATGACAGGAATCGGACCAGTTATCTCGATCGCAGTGATTGTTTTACCTATCTTGATGTCATTAGGGATTTCGGCTCCGATTGCATTGTTTTCATTCATGGGTTCGATCATGGCAGGGATTTTTGCGAACATTGTGAACTTCAAGCAATATCAAACGATCTACGCTGGATTCAATCCGGCAGCAGAAAGCTATACGTATAACGATTATTTCCAAATCGGAATGATTGGTATGGTTGTAAGTTTGGTTGTTGTTTTAGTTGTAGCTAATATATCAATGAATAAAAAGAAACATTACGCAATGGCTGCTGAAGTGCAAAGTGATAGCGGTGATGCACCGATGATTTCTTGGTTAGCAGTACTTATCCCAGTTTTAGATGTCGTGTTATTAGATATTCCGATCATTTTAGGATTCATGATTGCTGGAATCTGGGCATTATTATTTACTGGAAAATTACGTGGAGGATATAAAGAAATCTGCCGTCAATTCGCTAAATTATTTACAGATGGAGCGACAGATGTTGCGCCGATGGTTGGCTTTTTAATGACTTTAGCGATGTTCAATAATTCTGCTGCGTATGCTTCTTCTTATTTCTCAGCAATTTTTGGGGACTTTATTCCAAAAACGCCTTTAGTTTTGGCTATAGCATTTGCTATATTGACACCACTTGGGTTTTTCCGTGGTCCTTTAAGTTTAGTTGGTTCTGGTTCAGCCATTCTGGCAGTTGTTTTAGCAGTGAATCCAACAATGCCTGTTGCCTTCTTATTCCCGCTATTTGCAACAACAACGATTGCGCCGCAGCATTTAGATATTACGCAATCATGGGTAGCTTGGGGCTTAGGCTATACAAAAGTATCTTCAAGAGAGTATATGAAAAAATCAATTCCAACTGGTTGGATAATTGGAGCAATTGTCTGTATGATCACGTTCTTATTGTATGGTAACTTCTAACGGATTGTGACAATAGAAATGAAATGGAGGAATGACGGATGAAACGGTTTGTACGAATGGGGATCGACGTTGGCGGGACACATACAAAAGCGGTAGCGATCGACAATGCCACACATGAAATTATTGGGAAGTCTTCAGTGAAGACGACACATGATCATTTGAATGGGGTGGCAGCAGGAGTGGTGCAGTCTTTTCAAAACTGTTTACAAGAGAATCAAATCAGTCCAGATGATGTGGTTTTCGTGGCTCACTCGACAACGCAAGCAACGAATGCATTGATTGAAGGAGATGTAGCTAAAGTTGGAGTAATCGGCATGTCGAAAGGCGGTCTTGAAGGATTTTTAGCCAAAAGACAAACACGATTGAACGATATTGATCTAGGGAACAAGAAAAAAATCGAAATCGTCAATGCTTTTTTACCAGTAAAACATTTGAATGTGGATCGAGTGGCTGAAACGATCTCTAATTTAGAAAAAGAAAAAGCGGAGGTACTAGTATCTTCGATGGCCTTTGGGGTAGATAATGGTGAGCCAGAACGTGTTGTTTATGAAGCTGCTTCTTGTAAAGCCATTCCAACAACGATGGCATCTGATATTACTAAATTATATGGATTGACAGACATCGGTACGCCAATCGTCAAACAGCATAATGGTATCAATGAGATCACCTTATATTATGACTTGCCGCTCTTCTTTTATTTCATCATCGGGTTGACCTTCATTGGTTGGCTGATTTTATTCATCATGTTTATTAGAAGTCGGATACATTCATAAAAAAATGAGGTCGAGACAAATCTAAAAATCAGTCTTTCTACAGACGCTCGAATAAACGGCGAGAGCAGAAGCAACTCCTTCGGAAATAAGCCGAAATTCACAAAAATTTGAAAAGCAATTTTCGTTCATTTCTTCTTATTTCTCGGAGTTAAACACTTCTGTCCCAGCTTCTCTCAAATAAACGGTGTCCAAAAGTCAGGCTTTTCGGGAATTTCAAAAAAGAGGTTGAGACAGAAGTAAGAAATACTTTTGTCTCAATCTCATCTTTTGGTTATTCTATCTCTTCATTTCAATTCCTACCAGTTATTGCTTGGGGTTCAGTGGCACAACTGTTTCTCTCTTGATCAAGTGATGAGGGATGACTAGGCGCACGCCGCTACTGATCTCGTTATGGATCAATTCTTGTAATTTTTGCATGGCTACTCGCCCTAATTCGGAAATATCGATATCGATACTTGTGAGATAAGGATGAGTCAGTGTAGAAAAAATCGAATTATTGAAACTGATGATTGATAAGGTTTCTGGAATAAGATAACCGTACATTTGCGCTAATTGCATCGTGCGAAGTGCAAAAATATCATCGATTACCACAAGTGCTGTAGCACCGGCGTTTTTTAAGATAGTGTCAAAGGATAGATAGTCTTCTGCCTTTTCGATCACAACGCTAGGGTGAACATCTAGTCCAGCCATCATCATCGCTTTTTGATACCCGAAATAGCGTTCGAAATAGAGGCTTTCGTGGGTCGTGTTCGTAACGAAAAGAATCTGTTCATGCCCATTTTGGATAAGAAAATCAGTTGCCTGTTTTCCCAATAGCTGGTTGTCGTTATCAACGTAGATGATCTCATTTTCATGCTGATAAGGTTGACCGATTAGAGTGAAGGGAATCTCGTTTTGATACAAATAATCGATGACTGGGTCTTCGCTATCAGAGTACACTAAGATAAAGCCATCGACTTGTTTTTGTAAGTGCATTCTTTGGACATTTTCTAATAAGACATCAAAATTTTTCGCTGTTGCAATGGCTATTGTCATGTCGTGGTGACGTGCTTCTTCATTGATTGCATCCATGATCTCTAAGTAGAAGGGATTACCGATTCGTTCTTTAGAATCAAGTGGCGGCAATATCATGCCGATGGCACTAGAAACCCGTTTACCTAAATTTCTAGCAGTGATATTCGGTACATAGCCAAGTTCATCCATGATTTTTCGGACTTCTTTTTGGTTGCTTCGGAAATACTTGGATGGTCATTGATGACGCGTGAGACAGTAGAGGTAGCTACTCCCGCTTTTTTTGCAACATCTTTTACCGTAATTGCCATAATTTAAACACCTTTCTTCTAAATAAAAATCTCTTCTTTTCTGAGCTATTCGTAATCAAAACAAGCAACTATTGAGTATTTGCTATCTGTTCATTCGGTAAAATAGTAAACTGATAGGTCGTATGGTTGACCTTTTCTTGACCAGGGTACAAAGCGATCGAACCGAGTTCAGGTAAATGGACTAGATCCGGAAATTCTTGTGGCTCGATGGCTAAACCATAGTTTGAATGCATATGTTTCCCGTTGATCATAAAATCAGCTTCAAAACCAGTCGTAGAAAATAATACCACACTTCTATTTGTTGTTGCTATAGACAACTGGCGTCCAGATTGTTTTTCTGAAAGACACAGCACCTTTTTTGAACGTTTCGGTGTAGTAAGAACAAAAACGTCATCAAGTCCTTCTGGATAAGCGTTGAGAATTTCTTCGATTGTATGTGGTTTCTTGAAATTGATCGGTAAATCCGCTTGAGTGATTTGTTCGCCTGTTGGTAGTTTATCTTCATCTAATACCAATAGACTTTCTGCTTGGACAGCCAGTTCATGTGTATCAATGTCACGTTTACCATTCCCAGAAAGGTTGAAATAGGCATGATTGGTTGGATTGCAGATCGTCTCGACGGGACTGTTCGTTTTTGTGATCATTTCCAGGCTATTCGCAGTTAGCTGATACGTGATCGTTGCTGTGATAGGACCAGGATAATCGGAAAAAGTGTCTTGTAAATAAAAGACAACGCCGATCGACTGTGGATTTTTGAACACTTCGACATCCCAATATTGGAAAGACCATCCATTTGTTCCTCCGTGGATATGGTGGTTGCCGGCGTTTTTTTCAAGTTGATGATTTCCCCATGTAGCATTTCGGATTCTGCCTGCTACGGGACCGACTGTGGCTCCAAAGAAACTTTCATCGGTTAAAACATCTGAAAGTTCATCATAAGAAAGTAAGACGTTTTCTAAATGTCCTTTGTTATCTGGAGCAAAGATTTGGTGAAGTCTAGCGCCATAATTTAGAAGAACGACGGTCAATTCATCGTTCTTCAATGTGATTTTTTTTAATTCAGTGTTGGGGATAGGAGTCACTGAAATAGAAGGTTCAGGCATTTGGCTGCCACGTTTTTTTCAAGTAATCGAAAGTCAATGAAGCTGTATCAGGTACGATTGGAATATCCTCCCCAAGATCTTCTGAACGTCCTACGCCGATAGGTTGCGCACCACTAGCAATGATCGCAGCGATTCCAGCTTTTGCATCCTCGATCCCGATGCAGTCACGAGGGGTCAAACCGATTTCTTTCGCAGCAAGTAGAAAAATATCTGGTTCAGGCTTTCCATTAGCGACTTTTGCCGGATCAGCAATCGCGTCAAAGTAGCTTTCTAAATCCATCTTGGCAAGTAGGAAAGGGCCATTTTTGCTTGCAGATGCTAGTGAAATCTTGATATTGTTTGCCCGTAAGTCTTTTAATAATTCTAAAATCCCTGGAAAAACATCTTTTGGTGTGATCGATTGGATCATTTCAAGATAATAATCATTTTTTCTTTTCGCTAATTCGAGAAATTCTGTTTTTGAGAATTGCTCTTCTTTTTTTCCATGAGCAAGAAGGAGAGTCAGAGAATCTTCTCTGCTTACACCCTTCAATTGTTCGTTGAATGACCGATCGAAGGGAATACCGATCTCATCACCTAGCTTTTTCCAAGCAAGGTAATGGAATTCAGCGGTATCTGTAATAACGCCATCTAAGTCGAATAATACACCTTTAAACATTCGCTTCACCTTCTCGTAATGGAATAGTCAAATGATCAGTAAGCACATACGCTTTTTCGTAGATTTCTAGCGGTAAAGCTTCGCCAGATAAGAGGTTCAATGTTACCTGTTCATTTGAAACGGCGACAAATAACAAGCGGCCGCGATAATTGATATGGAATGAATAAGCAGACCATGTTTTAGGTAAGAATGGTGCAAATCTTAATTGTTCATGATCTGTCTTCATTTGCGCGAATCCTTGTACGATAGCAAGCCAACTTCCGGTCATTGAAGTGATGTGTAAGCCATCCTCTGTATCATTGTTATAGTTATCTAAATCTAAACGAGCAGTGCGTTGATACATTTCAACGGCTTTGTCTTCCATGCCTAGTTCAGCAGCTAAAATAGCATGGATACTAGGAGATAGGGAAGACTCATGGACAGTCATTGGCTCGTAAAAATCAAAGTTGCGTTGTTTTTCTTCTTTTGTAAATGAATCATTGAAGAAGTAGATACCTTGTAAAACGTCTGCTTGTTTAATGAAGCAAGAACGAAGGATCTTGTCCCATGACCAATGCTGATTCAATGGCAATTCACTTGCGGATAGTTCCGCTACTGGTTTGAGATCTTTGTCTAAGAAAGTATCGTGTTGAACAAAAATCCCTAATTCTTCATCTACTGGGAAGTACATATTTTCAGTAATTTCTTGCCAATGTGCCAATTCATCGTCGCTGATTTTAGCAGTGCTCTCTTCTTTGAACTTCAAATAATTTTCTCGTGTGTAACGTAGTACCCAACAAGCAATCGTATTCGTGTACCAATTGTTGTTGATATTATTCTCATATTCGTTCGGTCCTGTAACCCCGTGGATCATATATTGATTGTTTCGTTTAGAAAAATGGACTCGGTCTGCCCAAAAGCGAGCGATTTCTGCTAAGACTTCTAAACCTTCATTTTTTAAATAGTCGATGTCGCCAGTGTAGTTAGTATAATTATAAATAGCGTAGGCAATTGCGCCATTTCGATGGATTTCTTCAAAGGTGATTTCCCATTCATTGTGGCATTCGACACCTGTGAAAGTGACCATTGGATATAACGCGCCCTTTAGCCCTTGCTGTTGTGCATTATGGATTGCTTGTGGCAATTGGTTATGGCGGTACTTCAAGAGATTCTTAGTGACTTCAGGTTTCGCTAAAGCGAGGTACAGAGGCACTGCATAGGCTTCAGTATCCCAGTAAGTTGCACCACCATATTTTTCGCCAGTGAAGCCTTTTGGTCCAATATTCAAACGTTCATCTTCGCCATAATAAGTAGAAAATAGCTGGAAGAGGTTGAAACGGATTCCTTGTTGTGCTTCATCGTCTCCTTCAATGACTACATCTGCCAATTCCCATCGTTTAGACCAAGCGGCTGTTTGCTCCTCTTTTGCTTGGGGATAGTGAACGTTCAATTCGTTGAATTCTTTAAAGAGATGTGTCGCTTGTTGCGCTTCAGGGATATCTCGGCTTGTGAAAATCAATACTTCTTTGTCGATAAGAAGTGTTTCATTTTCATTTAAGTCAAAGGTGAATGAACCTTCGATTGCTAAGGTGCCCTCTTGGTAGCTTGGCGTATATAATTTTCCATCAACGTAGTGGCGCATCCCAGCGGTCACTGTAAATTGTTCGATCTCAAAATTATTCGGGATCGTTTTAGTCGTTAAGTACGCTATTTCTTCCTTGACGCCATGATCGATGTCATTCCAAAAGTGTTCATCGTAATTGCTGTCTTCGTTTTGGACATTGCCATCTAGCTTAGAAATAACTTTTACAGTTCCATTTCCTTCCAACATTTCAATGGTTAAGCGAATATAAGCGGCTTCATTTTTGACAATACTTAAAAAGCGCTCGAATGAAAGACGAACTTTGTTTGATGGGGTAGTGACTGTATAACTACGTGTCAAAACACCGTTTTTCATGTTTAATTCCCAATAAAAATCTTCAGTAGTAAGTGTAGCTAGATCAATCAGCTGATCATCGATAAAAAGATCCATAGCGATAAAATCGACTGCATTGATTACTTTTCCAAAATATTCAGGATAGCCGTTTTTCCACCAGCCAACACGTGTTTTGTCAGGGTACCAAACACCTGCTAAATAGGTTCCTTGGTGATGATCACCAGAATATGCTTCTTCAAAATTTCCGCGCATACCCATATATCCGTTACCGATACTGGTCAATGATTCTTGCAAGCGTAAATTTTCTTTATCTAATTTATTCGTGCTGATTTTCCAAGGGTCGATCTGAAATAACCGTTTAATTTGTTTCATTGTTCTCCTCCTAGACGTTGTCGTTTATACGTCCATAATAAACGCAAGCGATTGCGTAAGTCAACTAGAAAAGTGAAATTAAATTTTGAAGTGGATGAAAAAACAAAACAAAAGCGATTGTATCAATATTTACTACTATAATATGAACAGAAATAATGTATAAAGAACGATTGGGTACTTACAGAAAAAGCATAAAAATACGAAATAAAGCATTTACAAAAAAAGAAACACACGCTATAATAACTAACAACGAAACCGATTGCACAAAGGAGACGAGGAAATGAAAAAAATATTTAGCTTTGAGTTTTGGCAAAAATTTGGGAAGGCTTTAATGGTCGTTGTGGCAGTTATGCCAGCGGCAGGTTTGATGATCAGTATCGGTAAATCGATTCCGTTGATCAATCCTGATCTTGCACCTTTAGTTACAACGGGTGGCGTGATCGAAAATATTGGTTGGGCAATTATCGGAAATTTACATCTTTTATTTGCACTAGCGATAGGTGGTAGTTGGGCAAAAGAACGAGCAGGGGGAGCATTCGCTGCGGGGATCTCATTTATATTGATCAATCGGATCACAGGAGCAATTTTTGGTGTGACTAATGAGATGTTGGCAAATGAAGACGCATTTACGCATACCTTGTTTGGCACGAAAATCATGGTTAAAGGGTTCTTTACCAGTGTATTAGAAGCACCAGCACTAAATATGGGGGTATTTGTTGGGATTATTGCAGGGTTCATTGGGGCGATGGCCTATAATAAATATTACAATTATCGTAAATTACCTGACGCATTATCGTTCTTTAATGGAAAAAGATTTGTTCCTTTTGTAGTTATTTTGTGGTCAACGATTGTTGCATTGATTCTTGCTATTGTATGGCCGAATGTCCAAGCAGGGATCAATAACTTTGGATTGTGGATTGCAGAGTCAAAAGAAAACGCTCCGATTTTAGCACCATTCCTATATGGTACATTGGAACGTCTATTGTTACCATTTGGCTTACATCACATGTTGACGATCCCAATCAATTATACGCAGCTGGGTGGTACCTATGAGATATTATCTGGTGCGCAAGCGGGAACACAAGTATTTGGACAAGATCCTTTATGGTTGGCGTGGGTGACTGATTTGGTCAACTTGAAAGGCGCCGGCGACATGTCGCAATATGAATTCGTATTGACGAACTGGACACCTGCTCGTTTTAAAGTGGGACAAATGATTGGTTCTTCCGGTATCTTGATGGGATTAGCACTAGCGATGTACCGTAATGTTGATCCAGACAAAAAGTCTAAATATAAATCAATGTATTTTTCAGCAGCACTTGCAGTTTTCTTAACAGGTGTAACCGAACCATTAGAGTTCATGTTCATGTTTGCAGCTGTACCTCTTTACATTGTTTATTCTGTGATCCAAGGGGCAGCTTTTGCAATGGCAGATATTCTACCTTTACGTGTCCATTCATTTGGGAACATTGAACTATTGACACGTACACCATTAGCAATCAAAGCAGGATTAGGTATCGACTTGCTCAATTTTGTTATCTGTGTCATATTATTTGGAGTATTGACGTATTTTGTGGCAAACTTTTTGATCAAAAAATTCAATTATGCTACACCAGGACGTAATGGGAACTATGATAACGACAGTGAAGAAACGCCGTCAGGTTCTGCAACTAATGCAGATCAACAAATCATTAAGATCATCCATTTGTTAGGTGGAAAAGAAAATATCAAGGATGTAGATGCTTGTATGACTCGTTTACGTGTCAGCATCGAGGATCCTGGGAAAGTCGGTTCAGAAGAAGAATGGAAACGTGCTGGAGCGATGGGCTTGATCGTTAAGGACAAAGGTGTGCAAGCCGTGTATGGACCAAAAGCGGATGTGTTGAAATCGGATATTGAAGATTTACTACAATCAGGCGCTGATATTCCAGAGCCAACAGTTGAGGCAACAAATAAAAATGAGAAGAATGAAGAGAAACATGTTTTAGGTATCGAAAAAGAATTATTCACTGTAGCAACTGGTGAGGTAATTGCTTTAACAGATGTGAATGATCCAGTCTTTTCACAAAAGATGATGGGTGATGGCTTTGCTGTCATTCCTGCCACTGGAGAAGTGACGGCACCACTTTCTGGTAAAATCGTGAGTGTCTTCCCAACCAAGCATGCAATTGGCATGCAAACAGCAGAAGGAGCAGAAGTTTTGATCCATATGGGACTGGATACTGTTCAGATGAGCCAGCCAGCGTTTGAGATCTTAGTTTCTGAAGGCCAAGAAGTAGTAGCAGGAACAACGATTGCTCAGATGAATCTAGATGCAATCAAGAACGAAGGGAAAGAAACGACGATCATAGTAGTCTTTACAGATGACAAAGTCAATGGGCTGACCATCAATAAATTAGGAGACACTGAACGAGGAACAGTGATCGGGAAAATAAACTTGTAAAGAATCACAGAAGTTCATGTGTGTATTTCATATCGAAAGAATGTGTTCGATGTGTGTAACTCCTAGAAGTAAGCCGATAATCCCGAAATTGCTTTTCCTATTTCAGGGATTATTGGCTTATTTTTTGAATAAACTACTTTGGGGTCTTTACCTATATGGATCCAGAAGGTGGGAGCAATGTTTCGACCCATCCCATTAAGAAGGAGAATTATATGAAAATAATGACGTTGAATACGCATAGCTGGTTAGAAGAGGAACCACAAGAAAAATTAAAACAGATCGCTCAAAAAATCTGTCATGAACAATATGATGTGATCGCATTGCAAGAAGTCAATCAAACGATGGACGCAAAACGACTAACCAGTGAGCAGCTGAAGAATTTTAGTCAGGTGCAGGAACAAACGCCTGTCCGCTCGGATAACTTTGCCTATTGCTTGATCCAGCTCTTAGCAGAACAAGGTGAAACTTACTATTGGAGTTGGGAAATGAGTCATATCGGCTATGCTATCTATGAGGAAGGCAATGCGCTTCTTTCCAAACAACCACTAACTAGTCAAACGCACCTAGTCTCCGAAACAAAAGAAAAAGAGGATTACCATACTCGAAAAATATTAGTAGGTCAAACCTCTGTCAAAACACAATGTATTACTGTAGCAAGCTGTCATTTTTCTTGGTGGGCAGATGAAAAAAGCGGATTTGCATTTGAGTGGAAAGAATTAGAAGCAAGTTTAGCGCCTCTTACAACACCACTGTATCTATTAGGGGATTTCAACAATCCTGCTGAAGGCAGCGGGTACGATTTAGTGGCAAAAAGTCAGTTGCCTATTCGTGATGCTTATCCAATCGCGCAAAAAAAACAAGCTGAAGCAACGATCGAAAAGAGAATCGATGGCTGGGAAAACAATAAAGAGGGGCTACGTATCGACTATATTTATGTACCACAAGATTGCTTTGTTACAAGTTATCAACGTATTTTTGACGGGGAAAATGGCCTGATTGTCAGTGATCATTATGGGGTAGCAGTCACGTTGGAGTGAAGAGAAACGAAGGAATATTGTCACAATAAGAATATGGGACAAATCTAAAAACCAGGTTTGCTACAGACTCTCGAATAAACGACGGGAGCAGAAGCAACTCCTTCTTAAATAAACGACGTCCGAAAGGCAGGTTTTTCGGAAATTTAAAAAAAACGAGGCTGACCCAAAAGTCTCTTTTAAAGAAAACAAGTATTCAAAAATGAGGTAAC
>ERZ795057.2621-NODE-2621-length-13212-cov-9.581136_pt1 | contig 13212 bp, 10 predicted proteins | sample MGYA00375141_ERZ795057 | MGnify/ENA primary metagenome ERZ795057 (study PRJEB30186, sample SAMN05720163) | activated sludge metagenome | isolation source: Anaerobic digester | place: Hong Kong | collected 2015-01-26 ... | reverse complement strand
CTCTGCCCTGAAAAGGGTCAAGCAGTTTCCCAAAATCCTTTTTATTTAATGAAATGGCTAAAGCATTTATTGTAAAATCACGCCTTTTCTGGTCATCATCCAATGTCCCATTTTCTACAATTGGTTTTCGCGAATCAGAGCGGTACGACTCTTTACGGGCACCGACAAACTCTATTTCATAATCGCCATATTTAAGCATGGCAGTTCCAAAGTTCTTAAAAACACTTACCTTTACTTTTGGGCCCAAAGCTTTAGCAACTTTTTCAGCTATATCAATCCCACTTCCTAATGCCACTATATCAATGTCTTTTGACACCCGGTTCAGGTAAATATCGCGAACGTAGCCCCCAATAACATATACCGGAGTTTTAGAAGCATCTGCAACTTGCGCTATAATACTAAAAATCGGATCATTAAGACATTTCTGCATATATAGATATGACAATTTATTAATTTACATGACAAAATTACAATTATTTAAAGTTTTTTTGAACTAAACAAGCACTTTTCATGTTTGGAATATGATTTGTAAATATTTAAATAAATTCATATATTGAAATTTTGAAATAAAATAATCATTAATAACTAAAGGATATAATAAAATGCTTGAACATTTAACAAAAGAAACATTTAAAGAAAAGGTTTTCAATTGGGAAGAAAATAAAGATTGGAAATTTGAAGGAAACAAACCTTGTTTAATCGACTTTTATGCCGATTGGTGCCAACCCTGCAAAATGGTAGCTCCTATTTTAGAAGAACTATCGAAAGAATACGAAGGTAAAGTAGATATATATAAAGTAGATACAGAAGACCAGCAAGAATTAGCAGCCATGTTTGGTATAAGAAGTATTCCATCGTTATTATTTGTTCCTATGGATGGCCAACCTCAAATGGCAATGGGAGCTTTACCAAAAGACTCGTTTCAGAAAGCTATAAAAGACGTTTTAAAAGTTGACCTTGACAACTAATAAATATTAACTTTTTATAAAATGCCGGTATTTCCGGCATTTTTTATTTCAATTAATTATTATACCTTTGCCCAGTCAATGGGGTGCCAAAAATTACAGGCTGAGATCATACCCTTCGAACCTGGTACAGGTAATGCTGTATAGGGAAAAGAGTAAATCAAAAATTTCCCATTGTTTTTCATTAAAGTTGATATGCTGTTTACTTTTTTAGTAGACCTTCATCGTTTTAATAAAAACAATGATTATATGAGGCCTCAGGCCTACTTTTAAAGTTACTGTATTATCAACTATCCGATGTTAAACAATAAATTTAAAACAATGAAAAGGATAGGTATTACAATCATTTTATTTTTTATTTCGTTAAGTATTTTTGCCCAATTAACTATTAAAGGGAAAATATTATCTGAAAAAGGAGAACCTTTAGTAGGAGCAAATATTATAATTGAAGGAACATCACTGGGAACATCTTCTGATATTGAGGGTAATTTCTTTTTTAATAATCTTAAAAAATCTAATTATACCATACAAATATCATATGTTGGTTATAAAAACACAAAGGTTCTCGTTGAACCAGATAAAGCACAAGATTTACTGATTCAACTTGAACCTTTAAACTTTTTGTCAGATGAAGTAATTGTAACAGCTACACGTGTAAACGAAAAAACACCTATGGCTTTTATAAACATAAATAAAGCTACAATTGAAAAAAATAATAAAGGAAACGATATTCCGTACTTATTAAGTTTAACACCATCGCTGGTTGAAACATCTGAGGCAGGAATAGGAATTGGATACACCAGTATGCGCATTAGGGGAATAGATCATACCCGGATTAATGTTACCATAAATGGCATACCTCTGAACGATGCCGAATCGCAAGGTGTTTACTGGGTAGATATACCCGACCTTGCATCGTCTGTTCAGGATATACAAATACAAAGGGGTGTTGGAGCTTCGACAAATGGAGCCGGAGCCTTTGGCGCAACCATCAATCTAAAAACCGAAAGTATACATTCTGAGCCGTACACAGAAATTAACAGTTCTTATGGCTCATTTAATACCATTAAAAATAATATACAAGTGGGTAGTGGTTTAATAAAAGATCATTTTTGTTTCGATGCCCGCATTTCAAAATTGCGCTCAGACGGGTATATAGATTATTCGGATTCGGACCATGAATCTTTTTTCGTATCCGGCACCTATTATAGCGATAAAGCCTTGATTAAGGCTAACATATTTAAAGGAAAAGAAAAAACGGGAATTAGCTGGTGGGGAGTTCCTGAGGATATGCTGGAAACTAACCGAACTTATAATCCGGCAGGAGAATACATAGATATATATGGTTTACCACGATATTACAAAGACCAAACCGACAATTACCTGCAAACACACTATCAGCTTATATCATCGTTACAGTTAACTAAGAATATACAGTTTAATATGGCTTTACACTATACCAAAGGTGAGGGTTATTACGAACAATATAAATCGGACGAAGACTTTGCCGATTATGGATTACCCTATATCTTGCTTAGTGATACAGTTTACAGAATTGGAGCACGGACACTTATTTTTCCCGATAGTACTATCCGAAATAGCGATATTATAAGAAGAAAGTGGATGGATAACGATTTTTATGGTATAACATACTCGGCTAATTTCGATTATGGCAAAACAAACACAATAATTGGTGGGTCCTGGAATAAATATGATGGTAATCACTATGGAAAAATATTATGGTCGGAATTTGGTAATAATTTTACTAAAGATTTCCAGTGGTACATTAATAGTGGCATAAAGACTGATTTTAATATTTTTGGCAAATTAAATTACAGTATAATAAGTAATTTAAATTTTTATGCCGACATACAGTACAGAAATGTAAATTATAAGATGGAAGGTATTGATGATGACCTGAAAATTCTTGACCAGGAACATAATTATCATTTTATTAACCCTAAGGCAGGATTGTTTTATAATATTAATCCAAAATTTGATGCTTATATTTCATATGCTATAGCTAACAGGGAACCAACACGAAGTGACTTTAAAAATGCGGTAGGTGATGAACAGGCTATGCCAAAACCTGAAACTTTATACGATCTTGAATTGGGAGGTAATTTTAAATTACCTGATTATATGCTTTCAGTAAATTTTTACTACATGGATTATAAGGACCAATTGGTAAATACCGGACAAAAAAGTAATGTAGGTTACGATATTCAAACCAATGTTGAAAACAGCTACCGTGCAGGTATTGAGATTATGAATACTCTTAAAATACTTGATTTCTTTCAATGGAAGTTTAATCTTACTTTAAGCCAAAATAAAATTAAAAACTTTATTGAATATTCCGATTATTACGGCACAGACTGGAATTACCTGGGAAACTTACCTAAAGAACTGGGTGAAACAGATATTTCGTACTCACCTAACATAATTGGTTCTAATGTATTTACTTTTAACCTGTTTAAAAAATTTGAAATTGATTTTATTACAAAATATGTTGGCAAACAATATTTTGATAATACATCAGATAAAAACAGGATGCTCGATCCGTATTTAATTAATAACCTTTTATTAACCTATACCCCCAATACGCGCTTTACTAAAAAAATGAGTATTTATTTACAAGTAAATAACATTCTTAATGCTAAATATGAAAGCAATGCATATGGTGGAAACTGGTATGAGAATGCAGCCAGTATTTCTAATTACCAGCAAGCTGAAGAAAAATCATGGTCTTATTATTACCCACAAGCCGGTATTAATTTTATGGCAGGATTAAGTATAACATTTTAACAAAATAATAAGATAAGGAGCTAAAACAAGCTCCTTATTTTTTTTCATTCTAAATTACAAATTTCTTTTTCCGGAATAATTTATATTTAGGGCAATTCAAAAAAAAGCAAAAAATAAATGAAAAAATCAGATATTTTTTTGAAACAAAATTGGGTTTAAAACGTTCTAAACTATAGAATTAATTCTGTTATAAATTACAGAGCGTCGGTTTACCAAAGTAATTTTAACAAAGTTTTTTCATTTAAATTTTAGGTTTAATTTTTAGGGTATTAAGAAAGTCAGGAACAAAAGGTTTCTGGCTTTTTTAATTTATATAATCGCAAAATGGTAATACCAAATTAATTATTTTTGTAGAAAAGCCTTTTTATGCATTATCGATTATTACTCTTCATATTTTTATTTACAACTTTACTATCTTGCCAAAAAAGGGGAAGAAACACCCAAAATGTTTTTTGTTATAACGAATCAAAGGGAATTGCAACACTCGATCCTGCATTTGCCCGTAACCAGGGTATAATCTGGCCCACGCACCAATTGTTTAATGGTTTGGTGCAAATGGACAACCAGCTTAATATAAAACCTTGCATTGCCCGCCGTTGGGAAATTTCTGAAGATGGAAAAACCTATACTTTTCATTTAAGGGATGATGTGTTTTTTCACAATCATTATTTATTTCATAATGGTATTGGAAGAAAAGTAAATGCTTTTGATTTCGCGTATAGCCTTAACCGCGTAAAATCGCCCGAAATTGCATCACCCGGATCCTGGATTTTTAATAACGTAACTGATTTAAAAGCTATTAACGATTCTGTTTTACAAATAAATTTAGAAACACCTTTCCCTGCATTTTTAGGATTGTTAACCATGCAATATTGTTCTGTTGTTCCAAAAGAAATTGTAGAATACTATGGGACCGATTTCAGGAATCACCCTATTGGTACAGGGCCATTTTATTTTAAGCTATGGAAAGAAGGAGAAAAGCTGGTTTTAGTTAAAAATCCTAATTATTTCGAAAAAGATAAGGACGGAAACCCATTACCATATCTGGATGCAATAGCCATCACATTTATCAGCGATAAACAATCGGAGTTTCTAGAATTCCTTAACGGGAAACTGGATTTTATCTCAGGTTTAAACCCTGCTAATAAGGATGAGTTAATTACTAAAAACGGCAAATTAAATCCTAAATATAAAGACAGGATTTATATGGTTAACCAACCCTACCTTAACATCGAATACCTTGGCTTTTTAGTGGACTCATCATTAAATAAAACATCGCCGGTTAATAATCATAAAATAAGGCAAGCTATTAATTATGGTTTCGACAGGGTAAAAATGATGAAATATTTGAGAAACAATATTGGCAAACCTGCAGAACAAGGTTTTATCCCCAGGGGGCTTCCCGGTTTTGATGAAAGTTTCACAGGTTATACCTATAATCCCGACAAAACAAGAAGATTACTTGAAGAAGCTGGTTTTCCGGAAGGGAAAGGGCTATTGCCAATAAAACTCACAACAACAGCCGATTACCTTGATTTATGTGAATATATACAACAACAAATCTCAGAATTTGGCATTGAAATATCCATTGATGTTAGTACAGGTGGAACATTCAGGGAAATGGTCTCGAATTCAAAACTCGAGTTCTTCAGAGGTTCATGGATTGCCGATTATCCTGATGCAGAAAATTACCTGGCTCTTTTTTACAGCAAAAACTTTAGCCCCGCAGGGCCAAACTATACCCATTTTGCAAATGCGGGCTATGATGATTTATACGAAAAGTCAATGTATGAAACATGCGACAGCTCCAGATTAAATTATTACCACGAAATGGATAAAATAATTATTGAACAGGCTATTGTAGTGCCTTTATATTATGACGAAGTGGTGCGATTTGTGCAAAATAACATTTCGCATTTTGAAGGAAATGCAATGAACCTGTTAAACTTAAAATATGTAAAAAAACATATAGCAGATGATATTGATAGCCGATAGCGGATCAACAAATACTGATTGGGCAATAGTTAAACCTAGTAATGAAATTATTCATTTCCAAACCATTGGACTGAATCCCTATTTTTTAACAGAGGATGAAATTGCAAATGAAATCCTTTTAAATTTCCCAAACCAGGTTGATTCTTTTGAAATAAACCATACCTACTTTTATGGTTCGGGATGTGGATCTGGCAAAACAAAACCCATTGTGCATGCTGCTTTACACAGGTTATTCCCTAAATCAACCATTGAAATAGATACCGACCTTATGGCAGCAGCCAAGGCGCTTTTTTTTAACCAGAAGGGGATTGCAGCAATTCTTGGTACAGGGTCGAATTCGTGTTTGTATGATGGTCAAAAAATTATAGAAAACTTACCTTCGTTAGGATTTATATTAGGCGACGAAGGAGGAAGTGTTTATCTTGGGAAATTACTTATAACCGATTACCTCAACGGACAGATACCTGAAGATTTACAACAAAAATTATCAAGCCAATTTTCATTAAACCCGGAGATTATACTTAGCAAATTATATAAAGAAGCTTACCCTAATAAATTCTTATCTTCGTTCGGAAGTTTTTTACATCAAAATATTCCATCGGAATATGTTTATATGCTTATTGAGAAATCTTTTTCGAGTTTTTTTGAGAAATATATTTGCAAATATACTAACTATACGAAATTTCCATTACGCGTAACAGGTTCAACCGGCTTTTTCTTTAAAAATCAACTCACAACCGTTGCTCAAAAGTTTGGCATTCAAATAGATGAAGTAATACAAAAACCTATGGATAAACTCATTATTTATCACAATCAAAAGAATTAATAAATCGGTAATAATAGTAATTATAAATTTATTCTATAAATTTACGTTTATCTAACCAATCATGCTTACAAAATGAAAAGCTGCATTATTATTGATGACGAAAAGAACTCAAGAGAAGCCCTGGCAAAAATTATAGACCGGTATTTTAATACAAAATTAAAAATACTCTATTCTGCAGATTCGGTTAAAGAAGGGGTTTTTGCAATAAACAAATACCATCCCGAACTGGTATTTCTGGATATTGAAATGCCAGAAGAGAATGGCTTTAAGCTTTTCGATTATTTTGACATATATAATTTTGAAGTGATTTTTGTAACAGCCTATAAACAATATGCTATTGATGCCATTAAATTCGCTGCTTTGGATTATCTGCTAAAACCAATTAATTATATCGATTTAAGGGATGTACTGCTGAGATTAGATAAAAAACAAAGCAAAATTTCAAACGCAACTCAAATAGAAACATTCCTAAACAATATAAATACTGACACAAAAAATTTTAATAAAATTGCCCTTCCAACTTTTGACGGATTCCAGATGGAAAGGATCAATAATATTGTTTATTGCCAGGCAGAAGAAAACTATTGTAAGATATTTACAAATAAAAATGAAGTTATTCTGGTTGCAAGGACTTTAAAAAATATTGAAGAAATTCTACCCGAAGAGTTATTTTTCAGAATACATAAATCGCATTTGGTAAACATGAATTACATTAAGTCATATAGAAAAAGCGATGGTTATAAAATAACACTTGAAAATGGCATTGAATTAGATGTAGCTACCCGCAGAAACGAAGAATTTATAAAGGCTATCACTAAAAGAGGGTAAAATGCAACGAAAAAGATTGGCGTTCACATTTTTATTCCTCATTACATTTTCGTTTTCATTTGCCCAAAAACATTTTTGTAAAAATATCAACATAAACGATGGGCTTCCGGATAATTGTGTAAATGACCTGCACCATGGCCAACGAGGTTTTTTATGGATTGGCACCAATGCCGGGCTAGCACGGTATGATGGTAAAAATTTTATGATATATACTTCGTCGGATGGAATTGACAATGATAATATAACATCCATTGCCGAAGAGAAAAATGGAGATATATGGGTTAGCTGTTTCCCGGAAGGTTTAAACAGTTTTGATGGGAAACAGTTTAAATCTTTTTCAGATTATGAAGCTATAAAATCAAAAAACATTACAGAACTATATTTCTCAGATCATCTTAATTTGCTTTTTATAGGTGCAGAAAACGAAATCCTAGTTTTTGATGGAAATAATTTTAAATCTATATATAAAAAAGCCGATCCCTCGAATGAGAATTTTATAGTAAAAAATTTCATCGAAACGCCTACAGATATATACATTTTTACATCTACTAACCTAATTTTGGATTACAATAAAAACCTACAGGAAATTATCCAAACCAAATCCATTGGCCAAATAAAAAAATATAGGCCAAATAAAGGTTTTATTTCAAGTTGGGGAGATACTTTACTTCAAATTAATCAAACAGAAATATTATATAAAAGCAAAGGGGTAAACAACGTTTTTAAAGGCATAGGCCAGGTAACTGATTTTTGCGAAGGCCACAACCAAACTATATGGATATCTTCAATAGAAGATAAATTAAATGGGAAAGGTAAACTATATCAGTTAAAGAATAATGAACTAAAAGAATATGGCAATTATATCGGATTAAATACAAATAAAATCACCTCGCTGGAATTTTATGCTAAAGAAAATATATTATGGATAGGCACCAGCGACAAGGGGTTTTATATGTACCCAATTGACAACTTTACTTATTATAACTCCATCGATTTTTCTTTAACTGAATTAAATATTTGCGATATACATCAGGATACTTTTAATAACCTGGTTATCTGCACCAAAAAAGACCTATTAATTATTACGAATAGGCAAATAAAGAAAACCATACGCTTTGGCCAGTTTAAAAATGCTTTTGACTGGTTCAAACAACATAAAATAAAACATAAATATTCGTATTTAAACGACCCAAATGGATCGCCCGAGAAATACCAGGAATTAATAAAATCGGGGAAATACAGTTACTCTAATCCTTATTTAGCCTACAAAAATGGCAAATTAACAAAACTGAATGAAGGTATTTTATATAAACCCAATAAATATGATATTATTATTAATAAACAATTTACAGAGCTAAATACCGCTTTTACAGATATAAAAGGGAATATATGGGTTGGCTGTAATACCGGAGTATTTAAAATTTCTGAAAATTATGGTAAAATAGAGTATTACGACCTGGAAGGCTTAAATTTTAGTAATTTCCTGTTTAATCCTGATGGAGCAATATATGCAAGTAGCTGGGATAACCTATATGTATACCCTAATATTGAAAACAGCTACCAGTTTGAAATTTTTAACTCGTATGAAGATAAAAGCCCTATAAATATAAATAGAGCAAAAGCAAACAATGGCAAACAATATTTTACCAGCCGCGATTATGGATTATTTATTTCAGATAGAAACAAATTTTATTCATCATATTATAGTAAATCACACATAAGTAATTCTATTGTAGATTTTTGTTTCGATACAACAGGGAATATTATCCTGGGCTCAACAAACGGGAGTATTTACATTACAAGCTACACCTCAGACTCATTAATTATTCTTGATAAATTAAATAAAAACAATGGCATTAGCGGCCAGGTAATCCGTTTTTTAACATGTACTAAAGGTAATTTATTGCTGGTAGGTACAAACACAGGGTTAAACTGTATTGACCTTAATGAATATTACAGCACTGGTTTTGTTAATACCTTTGTATTAGACAATTTTTCCGGATTTACTGATTTTTCCGGCAATACTGGATATGTAATGAACAATAACCTATTAATTGGTGCAACAGGCCAGTTTATAATATTCAACTTAGATGCATTGCAAAACACAAAAAATAACTCATCTAACTTATATTTAAAAAAGATAGAAATTAATGATGAAGAATTAAAACCCAACAGTATAAAAACATTAAATCCATGGACAAACATACCATTCAGCGAATTTAAGCTCCCATATAACAAAAACTCAATTACCTTTTATTTTGATATTATTAAATACATTAGGAGCAACCAAAACTTTATCGGTTATAAACTTGAAAGCCATATAACATTGCAGCAAAGCCAAACTAACGATGGAAAAATTGTATTTCAAAACCTTAAACCTGGCAATTATAGGTTGCGAATAAACACAAATACCAATAGCAGAGATTCAGGGCAGGAATTTATTATTCCATTTTCGGTTGAAAAACCTATTTGGCTGAAATGGTGGTTTTTATCTTTACTTGTAGCAACAACAAGTATTTTAATATGGTTAATTGTTAAGCAATACAGTAATTACATTAAAAAACAAGAACAAATACGCATCGATATTGCTGAAAAAATAACTGAGTTTGAATTAAAAGCGTTACGGGCTCAAATGAATCCCCATTTTATTTTTAATGCAATTAATTCGATACAAAACTATATGCTCGATAATGATGTAGATACAGCTTTAAACTACCTTTCTGATTTTGCCAAGTTAATTCGGCTAACACTAGACAATGTCTCTAAAAAAGAAATTCCAATTGACCAGGAGTTAAATTACCTGAAATATTATATAAGCCTGGAGCAAATGCGTTTTGATATGCAAATTGAAACAGAGATCACCTTACCAACCGATTACGATTATAACAAGGTTTTAATACCGCCAATGATACTGCAACCTTTTGCAGAAAACGCCATAAAACATGGATTTATGCATAAAAAAAGAGGAGGGATAATAAAATTAAAGTTTGAAATAATACCTGAGAATATCTTAAAATGCATTATTGAGGATAATGGAATAGGGCGTGAAAAATCGAAAGAATTAAACAAAAACAAAAAAATGCATCAATCTAAGGGTACTTTTATTACCAGTGAACGATTTGCATTATTAAATAAAACCAGTCATAGAAGTGGTTATAAAATTAACACCATCGATTTATACGATGTTAATAAACAAGCCTGCGGAACAAGGGTTGAGATTTTTATCCCCCTTTAGGCCTTATTGTTGAAAAGTTTTTCCATTTTTTCTTCAAGTTGAACTTGCTTTTCTTTAATCTCCTTAATGGTCCTGAGCATTTCCATTTGAACAGGATTTTCGGTAGATAAATTCCGAAGTTCCTCACTTCGTATACCTAATTTTGTATCCCAATATCCAAGTATCAGGGCAAAAGCAATAAATATTATCAACAATACAGGTATTGCTACATATACATATGCAATAAGAAACTGTCCAACCAAAGTATTTTTAATTGCACCTAAAAAAATGGTAACCATCATAAACAAATTAATATATCCGATGTACATTTTCGAACGGTCTAAATAAACCTTCCAACGGATAAGCGCTCTTTTATCGACTCTCATAACTTTTTTTTGTAAAGATATAAAATAACGCGACTTTGAAATAATTAATTAAATTACTAACTACTTGTGCTTTACAATCTGTATTAATTGGATAAATGTATGAATGGAAGAAAAAGTTTGATTAATTCTTCTTATTCCATTCTTCCAACCTTCCATATCCACATTACTTAGTTGCTTAACTGTTGAAAATTAAAATGATATTTTTTTTTCTTATTTCGAATTGAAGTTTAAAATAAAAAACACCCCGGTAAAACGAACTACCAGGGTATAATCTTAACTGCTAATGAAAGAACTGTTTAATGCCTGTAATAGGTTTTACTAACTATCCTCCAACCCTCATTAAATTTATAAAGCTGAAGATAGTCAGTAAAAATCAACACTTTATTTTTATACAATTGTATTTTGGCCATTGCTGTGTTCCCTGTAATGTCAATAAGTAAATACTCACATGTCATTTTTTGCTCTTCGGTTAGAGGTGCCGGATCGGCAGCTTTTCGTTTATTAAACGATTCAACCCAGCTATAAATAGGATATTTGGTTAACATATTATCATTAACTCCAAGCAAATTAAAGCCAGGATGAAAACCGTTTTCAATATCATCTACATTGCCTTTATTATGCAAACCATCAATATATGCTGTTTGTATTACCTTTTTAATTTGCTCCTTTTCATTCTCAGCCTCCTGGGCAATAATTGTTGTATTTACTAGCAGCAACAACATAGAAAACATAATTAATTTTTTCATTTTAATCGATTTTAATTAAACATACTTTTTATAAAAATTGAAATAAGATAACCAATTTATACAATAAAAACATCAGAAACATTTCAATTATTATTTTATCGATATACACTCCCTAGCCTTATTCTTAGCCTTAAAATATAAAACTAACTCGTTTTCTTTCTGTAAAGCACCTGTATAAATTTTGAATGGTCGGCTGGGGTAAAAATCTGGATTAACTCCCAGCTTTTATCATATTCTTGTATAGCTTTTTTAAGCCTGCTAATACGAGCGAGCGATCTGGTTAATTCGTCAGTATCACCATTTAACTCATCCGTGATATCCCAGGGGAAAGATTCAACACGAAAATCGTAACTAACTTTTCTATCTCCAACTTTAAGATGAAGCTCAGCGATTTCATTTTCACCAAATCCCGGTATCGGAATACATAAATCTTTTAACATAACATGGCCCTTTCTATATTTTTAAATTATTTTTACTAAATGTTTGGTTAGAACTTGGCCCTTTTCATTGAAATGATTTCAGGCACTTTTTTTAAAAATTCAGTCAACATATATGCCATCGTTAATAAAATTCTGAAATATAATGTTTTACAGGAATTTATCTTTGTAAATCAGATGGTTTTTATGTGCGGGTGCGGTCAAATAATGTTCGTATTCGAACAAAAAAGAAAGAGCAGAAGTGAAAAAATTGGGGATCTTATATACTCAAAAATCGGGAAAGTAAAGGGGAAATTTCACTTCTGCCTCCCTTAGCCTTTAAAAAAGTTATAAAACTTTCTTAATATTTTCAGTTACAATATGTCCATCGAATAATTGAACAATACGGTGTGCTTTTTCAGCATCCGATGGCGAGTGTGTAACCATAATTATAGTTGTACCATCATTATTTAGTTCTGTCAATAAATTCATCACCTCTTCGCCATTTGCCGAATCGAGGTTACCTGTAGGCTCGTCAGCTAAAATCAACTTAGGATTTGTAACTACTGCACGGGCAATAGCAACACGCTGCTGCTGTCCACCAGAAAGTTGTTGTGGGAAGTGTTTCTTACGATGCGACATTTTCATACGCTCAAGAACTGCTTCCACTTTTTTCTTTCTTTCCGATGATGGCATATTTAAATATAATAACGGCAACTCTACATTTTCATAAACGGTAAGTTCGTCGATAAGGTTAAAACTCTGGAAAACGAAACCAATATTTGCTTTACGCAAATTTGTACGCTGGCGTTCGTTAAACTTAGATACCTCATGATCCAAGAAATACAATTCGCCTCCCGATGGATTATCTAACAATCCTAGAATATTTAATAAGGTTGATTTACCACAACCCGATGGGCCCATTATGGCTACAAATTCTCCATTATCAATATTCAATGTAACTTTATTCAGAGCTGTTGTTTCAACTTCGTCTGTCCTAAAGATTTTTACTAATTCATTTGTTCTAATCA
>ERZ795057.2619-NODE-2619-length-13218-cov-23.563625_pt1 | contig 13218 bp, 9 predicted proteins | sample MGYA00375141_ERZ795057 | MGnify/ENA primary metagenome ERZ795057 (study PRJEB30186, sample SAMN05720163) | activated sludge metagenome | isolation source: Anaerobic digester | place: Hong Kong | collected 2015-01-26 ... | reverse complement strand
GCACACGTTGACTGTCCTGGTCACGCTGACTACGTTAAGAACATGGTTACTGGTGCTGCTCAAATGGACGGCGCTATCATCGTAGTTGCTGCTACCGATGGTCCTATGCCTCAAACTCGCGAGCATATCCTTCTGGCACGTCAGGTAAACGTTCCTAAACTTGTTGTTTTCCTTAACAAGTGCGATATGGTTAACGATGAGGAGATGTTAGAACTTGTTGAAATGGAAGTTCGTGAACTTCTAAGTTTCTACCAGTTTGACGGGGATAATGCTCCTGTAATTCGTGGTTCTGCTCTTGGAGCCCTTGAAGGAGAAGAAAAATGGGTTGAAAAGGTTATGGAACTAATGGCCGCTGTTGATGATTATATCCCAGTTCCTCCACGTGATAACGAAAAGCCTTTCCTACTTCCAGTAGAAGACGTTTTCTCTATTACAGGTCGTGGAACAGTAGCAACCGGTAGAATTGAAACTGGCGTTGTTAACACTGGCGACGAATTAGAAATGATTGGTCTTGGTGCTGAGAAACGTAAAACAGTTTGTACAGGTGTTGAGATGTTCCGTAAGATTCTTGACCGTGGTGAAGCTGGTGATAACGTTGGCCTTCTTCTTCGTGGTGTAGACAAGAAGGAAATTAAAAGAGGTATGGTTCTTGCTAAGCCAGGATCTATTAAACCTCACACTCAGTTCAAAGCAGAGGTTTACGTGCTTAAGAAAGAGGAAGGTGGACGTCACACTCCATTCCACAATAACTACCGTCCACAATTCTATCTTCGTACTCTTGATATCACTGGTGAGATTCAGTTACCAGAAGGAGTAGAGATGGTAATGCCTGGTGATAACGTAACTATTACTGTGAAACTTATCTATCCAGTAGCTATCAACCAAGGTTTACGTTTCGCTATTCGCGAAGGTGGTAGAACCGTTGGTGCAGGACAGGTAATTGAAATCGTTGAGTAGTAAGTTATACTTACTCAATAATACTAAAGAGGATTAGTCTGTTATATAAGCAGGCTAATCCTCTTAAACACGGGTGTAGCTCAGTTGGTAGAGCACTGGTCTCCAAAACCAGGTGTCGGGCGTTCGAGTCGCTCCTCCCGTGCAACACAATTGAGATTTATGAAACTAAAAGTATACCTTCAGGAAGTTTACACTGAGTTAGTCCACAAAGTATCGTGGCCTACTTGGAAAGAACTTCAATCTAGCGCATTAATTGTTATGATTGCTTCCCTATTAATTGCGCTTGTTATATTCGTCATGGATATCTCTTTTGAGAACGTGATGGATTTCGTTTATAAAATGCTGTACTAAATCCCGAGAAACTAATTCGATGGAAGAGAACGTTAAGAGATGGTATGTGCTTCGCGCCATCGGTGGGAAGGAAAAGAAAGTGAAAGAGTACGTTGAGAGCGAAATTAATCGGCTTAACTTAACCGATTTAATCTCTCAGGTTCTTATTCCCACAGAAAAGGTTTACCAAATTCGTAACGGAAAAAAGGTAAGCAAAGAACGGATTTTTTATCCGGGCTATGTTCTCATTGAGGCAGCACTCATAGGCGAAATACCACATATCCTAAAGGACATCCCAAACGTTATTGGTTTTTTAGGTGACCCGAGAACCGGGGAACCAATTCCCCTTCGTCAATCTGAAGTAAATCGAATTCTTGGTAGAGTTGATGAACTGGCAGAAAGCGATGAGGAAATTAACGTACCCTTCTTTGTTGGTGAAACGGTGAAAGTGATCGATGGTCCGTTCAATTCATTCTCCGGAGTAATCGAGGAGGTTAACGACGAAAAGAAAAAGTTGAAGGTAATGGTCAAAATATTTGGCCGAAAGACTCCATTGGAGCTAAGCTTCATGCAAGTCGAAAAAGAATAGTAACTGTTTAAGAGTTAACGCATTATGGCTAAAGAAGTTGCTGGATTAATTAAACTACAAATTAAGGGAGGTGCAGCTAACCCTTCACCTCCGGTTGGTCCTGCACTCGGCTCGAAAGGGGTTAACATCATGGAGTTCTGTAAGCAATTTAACTCCAGAACTCAGAATCAGGCAGGGAAGGTACTTCCCGTAATTATCACTGTGTACTCCGATAAGTCGTTCGACTTTATCGTAAAAAACCCACCCGTTGCGGTTCAAATACTTGAAGTTGCAAAACAAAAGAGTGGTTCAGCAGAACCAAACCGTAAGAAGGTGGCAAGTATCACTTGGGATCAAGTGAAAGAGATTGCTCAGGATAAAATGCCCGATTTAAACTGTTTTACCTTGGAATCGGCTATGAAAATGGTTGCAGGAACCGCACGTAGCATGGGGATTAATGTAACAGGTGAATTCCCTGGTAAATAACTTTTAACCTCTTTTAACGAGATGACAAAACTGACCAAGAACCAAAAACTTGCGTTGTCGAAGATTGAAACAGACAAGCAGTATAAGCTTGCAGAGGCAGCCCGGTTAGTTAAGGAGATTACACACACAAAATTCGATTCCTCAGTGGATATCGATATCCGTTTAGGTGTTGACCCCAGAAAGGCCAACCAAATGGTACGTGGCGTGGTAACACTCCCTCACGGAACCGGTAAAACAATCCGCGTACTTGTACTGTGTACTCCCGATAAGGAAGAGGCTGCTCGCGCTGCGGGAGCCGACCATGTCGGTCTAGACGACTATATTGAGAAAATAAAGGGTGGATGGACCGATGTGGATGTAGTGATTACTATGCCTACTGTTATGGCAAAGGTTGGGGCACTAGGACGAATTCTAGGACCTCGTGGACTGATGCCAAACCCAAAGAGTGGCACCGTAACTATGGATGTTGACAAGGCTGTTACCGAAGTTAAGCAAGGAAAAATTGACTTTAAGGTTGACAAGTTTGGAATAGTACACACTTCCATTGGAAAAGTTTCTTTCGACCCCGAGAAACTCGTTGAGAATGCTCAGGAGTTTATACAAACCATAGTAAAGCTTAAACCGGCTGCAGCAAAAGGTACGTACATAAAAAGTATTTATCTTTCAAGCACCATGAGCCCTGGTTTACAAATAGACCCTAAGTCAATTTCCGAGTCGAATTAATAACGCACTACAGACCCAATTTATCATGAGAAGGGAAGAAAAAAATGCAGTAATTGATAGGCTTGCAGAACAAATAAACGAGTACCCTCACTTCTATCTAGCTGATACTTCTGAACTTAATGCTGCAGATACAAGCAACTTAAGAAGGAAGTGCTTTGAAAAAGAGATTAAGCTGGTAGTAGTTAAGAATACCCTTCTAAAAAAGGCTTTGGAGAAGTGTGAGAAGGCTGACTTCTCTCCAATCTTCGAATCCCTTAAGGGTTCAACCTCGGTGATGTTCACAGAAACGGGGAATGTTCCCGCAAAGCTTATCAAAGATTTTCGTAAAACAAGCGAAAAGCCTGTTCTTAAGGCCGCTTTCGTTGAGGAATCGTTCTACATTGGTGACAACCAACTTGAAGCATTGGTACGACTTAAGAGTAAAAATGAACTCATTGCTGATGTTATTGCACTGTTGCAGTCGCCTGCTCAAACTGTATTATCTCAACTACAGTCAGGCCGAAACACTATTGCTGGTGTTGTTAAAACACTTAGTGAACGTGAAGCATAATAAATACAATTTTGTTTGGAATTAATATTTTAAACCTTAAGTAAAAATGGCAGATCTCAAGAAGTTTGCAGAAGAACTGGTTAACCTAACCGTGAAGGAAGTTAACGAACTTGCACAAATCCTAAAGGATGAGTATGGCATTGAGCCCGCTGCAGCAGCAGTTGCAGTGGCTGGACCAGCCGCTGGTGGCGACGCTGCGGGAGCAGCCGCTGAAAAATCGACTTTCGATGTTATTCTTAAAGCCCCAGGTGGTGCTAAACTTCAAGTTGTTAAACTTGTAAAAGAGCTCACTGGTCTTGGTCTAAAAGAAGCCAAAGAACTAGTTGACGCTGCTCCTAAAGCTGTAAAAGAAGGCGCTTCTAAAGAAGAAGCTGAGTCATTAAAATCACAACTCGAAGAGGCAGGAGCAGAAGTTGAACTTAAATAAAGTAAAACCTGAAGTAGTTAGGTATTAGAGGTTTAGAATCTACTTGCTAGATTCTAAGCCTTTTTATTGTTTCAAAAATTAGTTCAACAAAACATACAGCGATGTCTCCTAAAGTAAACCAAAGAGTTTCATTTGCCAAAACAAAAAATCAACTTGATTATCCAGATTTTTTAGATATTCAGCTAAAATCCTTCGCTGACTTTTTTAGATTCGGTTCATCGGTAGAGGATCGAAAAAAGGAAGGACTTTACAAAGTTTTTGGCGAAAATTTCCCAATTACCGATACCCGGAATAACTTTGTTCTGGAATTTATCGATTACTATATCGATCCCCCCCGCTATTCCATTGAAGAGTGTTTAGAACGTGGGTTAACCTTTAGCGTGCCCCTCAAAGCAAAGCTAAAGTTGTATTGTACTGACCCTGAACATGAAGATTTTGATACAGTTGTACAGGATGTTTACCTGGGAACAATCCCCTACATGACGCCCAGAGGAACATTCGTTATTAATGGGGCAGAAAGGGTTGTTGTATCACAGTTACATCGCTCCCCCGGCGTTTTTTTCGGGCAGAGCATTCATGCCAATGGTACTAAACTATATTCTGCACGAATCATTCCTTTTAAAGGATCGTGGATAGAGTTTGCTACCGACATTAATAATGTGATGTATGCATACATCGACAGAAAGAAAAAGCTTCCTGTAACTACATTGCTAAGAGCAATTGGTTATGAAAGCGATAAGGATATACTTGAAATTTTTGGTTTAGCTGATGAAGTAAAAGTATCAAAAGCGAATCTAAAAAAATTTGTTGGCCGTAGGCTTGCAGCCCGTGTCCTCAAATCTTGGGTAGAAGATTTTGTTGATGAGGATACCGGCGAGGTTGTTTCTATTGAGCGTAATGAAATTATACTTGATAGGGAAACAATACTTGAAAATGAACATGTTGACGACATCGTTGATTCAGGCGCAAAAACAATTCTCCTTCATAAGGAGAGCCATAATATTTCCGATTTCGCCATAATATACAACACATTACAAAAGGATCCTTGTAACTCTGAGAAGGAAGCTGTAGTTCATATCTACCGACAGCTACGTAACTCGGAACCACCCGACGAGGCAACAGCAAGAGATGTGATTGATAAACTCTTTTTCTCCGATAAGCGTTATGATTTAGGAGAAGTTGGGCGTTATCGTATTAATAAAAAGTTAAACTTAGTTACCGAGAAGGATGTTAAAGTACTTACTCGTGAAGATATCATTGAAATTATTAAGTACTTAATAAACCTTATCAACTCAAAGGCCGATGTCGATGACATCGATCACCTAAGTAACCGAAGGGTTAGAACGGTAGGAGAACAACTTGCTAACCAATTTAGTGTGGGGTTGGCACGCATGGCACGCACTATTCGTGAGAGGATGAACGTTAGGGATAATGAAGTATTTACACCTATTGACCTGATTAACGCAAAGACCCTCTCCTCAGTAATAAATTCATTTTTTGGTACTAACCAGCTGTCTCAGTTCATGGATCAAACTAATCCGCTGGCTGAGATGACTCATAAGAGAAGATTATCAGCGCTGGGACCAGGTGGTTTATCGAGAGAACGAGCTGGTTTCGAAGTGCGTGACGTACACTACACCCATTACGGGCGTCTTTGTCCGATCGAGACTCCAGAAGGTCCAAACATTGGTCTTATCTCTTCGCTTTGCGTTTACGCAAAAATAAATGATCTAGGATTCATTGAAACACCATACAGGAAAGTTGAAACTGAAAAGGTTAACCTGAATAATGACGATGTAGTTTACCTCAGCGCCGAGGAGGAAGAGTATAAAATGATTGCTCAGGCAAATGCTCCTCTCAATGATGACGGGTCGTTCATTAACGCAAGAGTTAAATCAAGATACGAGGCTGATTACCCACATTGTGAGAAAGAAAAGGTGGATATGATGGACGTTGCACCAAACCAAATTGCTTCCATCGCTGCTTCGTTAATCCCATTCCTTGAGCATGACGATGCAAACCGTGCATTAATGGGTTCAAACATGATGCGTCAGGCTGTTCCACTAATGAACCCTGAAGTGCCAATCGTTGGTACGGGGCTCGAGTCTGTTGTTGCCCGTGATAGTCGTGTCCAGATTAATGCCGAAGAGGATGGCGTTGTTGAATATGTTGACTCTGAAGAGATTGTTATTCGTTACGCTGAAACCGAGGAGCAACGTTTTGTTAGTTTCGACCCAGAAACTAAAAGGTATAAACTTCCAAAGTTCATCAAAACAAACCAAAGTACCTGTGTTACCCTTAAACCTATGGTGGTAAAGGGGCAAGAAGTGAAAAAGGGGCAACTATTAACCGAAGGATACGCAACTTCAAATGGCGAGTTGGCCTTAGGAAGAAACCTGAAAGTAGCTTTTATGCCTTGGAAAGGCTATAATTTTGAGGATGCGATAGTTGTTAATGAGCGTCTTGTACGTGAGGATGTTTTTACTTCGCTACATGTTGATGAGTACATTCTCGAAGTACGTGATACAAAACGTGGGTTAGAGGAGCTAACTGCAGACATTCCAAACGTAAGCGAGGAAGCCACAAAAGATCTCGATCAGCACGGGATGATTCGTATCGGTGCGAATGTTGTTCCTGGAGATATTCTGATTGGTAAAATTACACCCAAAGGGGAATCGGATCCAACTCCTGAGGAGAAACTTTTACGAGCAATTTTTGGGGATAAAGCTGGTGATGTGAAAGATGCGTCAATGAAGGCACCTCCCTCTCTATTTGGAGTTGTGATTGATAAAAAATTGTTTTCAAGGTCAATCAAGGATCCAAAAAAAGGGAAAAATACGGAGAAAACTCTGCTGGCAAAGATTGATGAGGAGTTTAACAGGAATACAAACGAGTTAAAGGATAGACTGATAGATAAACTCTTTTACATTGTAAATGGGAAAACCTCTCAGGGAGTAGTCGATTTGTTTAACCAGGAGATAATACCCCGGGGAGTTAAATTTACACAAAAAATGCTTACAGAGATTGACTATCAGAATATCAATCCGAACAAGTGGACTACAGACAAGAAGAAGAACGATTTAATTAAAACCGTAATCCATAACTTTATTATTAAGTACAAAGAGTACGATGCCGAACATAAGCGTAAGAAGTTTAACATTACCATTGGCGATGAGCTACCCGCAGGTATTGTCCAACTAGCTAAGGTTTACGTTGCGAAAAAGCGCAAGATTAAAGTAGGCGATAAAATGGCAGGGCGTCACGGGAACAAGGGTATTGTAGCTAAAATTGTACGTGATGAGGACATGCCGTTCCTTGAGGATGGCACCCCTGTTGATATTGTTCTTAACCCGCTGGGTGTGCCTTCGCGTATGAACCTTGGTCAGATTTATGAGACGGTTCTTGGTTGGGCAGGTCAAAAGTTAAGTATGAAATTTAGTACCCCAATTTTTGATGGTGCCAAGATTGATGAAATCAATAAATTTACAGATGATGCAGGGATTCCACGGTATGGAAGAACCTACCTTTACGATGGAGGTACCGGAGAACGTTTCGATCAGCCAGCAACCGTAGGCGTGATCTACATGCTTAAGCTAGGTCATATGGTTGACGACAAAATGCATGCCCGTTCCATTGGACCATACTCACTAATTACTCAGCAACCACTTGGTGGGAAGGCTCAATTTGGAGGACAACGTTTTGGTGAGATGGAGGTATGGGCGCTTGAAGCATTCGGCGCATCAAATATTTTGCAGGAGATTCTAACCATCAAATCGGATGATGTGGCTGGACGTGCAAAGGCCTACGAATCGATAGTAAAAGGGGAACCAATGCCACAACCCGGCATACCTGAATCGCTAAATGTTTTATTGCACGAGTTACGAGGATTAGGCTTAAGTGTTAACCTCGATTAGAGCAGAAATCGTTTAGAAAAGAAGTTAGGCTTTATGCCTTCGTAAACGTAACGCAAATAATATAAATTACAGAATATGTCGTTCAGAAGGGAAAACAAGGTAAAGAGCAATTTCACCAAAATAAGTATTGGACTTTCTTCTCCTGAAGAGATTCTTGAACTGTCTAGTGGTGAGGTTCTTAAGCCAGAAACGATTAACTACAGAACATACAAACCCGAACGCGATGGCCTTTTCTGCGAGCGTATTTTCGGTCCTGTAAAGGATTACGAATGCCATTGCGGGAAGTATAAAAGAATTCGTTACAAAGGGATTGTTTGCGACCGATGCGGTGTTGAAGTTACTGAGAAGAAGGTGCGTCGAGAGCGCATGGGGCACATCAACCTTGTTGTGCCTGTTGCCCATATATGGTATTTCCGTTCATTGCCGAATAAAATTGGTTACCTGCTTGGATTGCCAACCAAGAAGTTAGATTCAATTATTTACTACGAACGCTACGTAGTGGTAAATCCTGGGATTAAGGCACAGGAGGGAGTTCAGTATATGGATTTCTTAACTGAGGAAGAATACCTTGAGATTCTTGATACACTCCCTAAAGAAAATCAATATTTGGAGGATACCGATCCTAATAAGTTCATTGCTGCTATGGGAGCAGAGGCATTACATTTGCTCTTATCGCGATTAGATTTGGATGAGTTAAGCTACGATCTGCGCCATAAAGCTAATACTGAAACATCGCAACAGCGTAAGAATGAGGCTTTAAAGCGACTTCAGGTAGTTGAGGCATTCAGAGAATCGGTAAATGTGAATAAACCCGAGTGGATGATACTGAAAGTTATTCCAGTGATTCCACCCGAACTTCGTCCCCTTGTTCCGCTAGATGGAGGAAGGTTTGCTACATCAGACCTTAACGATTTATACCGTAGGGTAATTATCAGGAATAATCGTCTGAAAAGATTGATAGAGATAAAAGCTCCTGAGGTAATTCTACGTAACGAAAAACGTATGCTTCAGGAGTCTGTTGACTCTTTATTTGATAACTCACGAAAAAGTAACGCAGTAAAAACCGATGCCAACCGTCCGCTAAAATCTTTAAGTGATAGCTTAAAAGGGAAGCAGGGACGCTTTCGTCAGAACTTGCTCGGGAAACGTGTTGACTACTCAGCTCGTTCTGTAATTGTTGTTGGTCCTGAACTAAAAATGCACGAGTGCGGGTTGCCAAAGGATATGGCGGCAGAACTCTACAAGCCATTTATTATCAGGAAACTGATAGAAAGAGGGATTGTGAAAACTGTAAAATCTGCAAAAAAAATTGTAGACCGCAAGGATCCTGTGGTATGGGATATCCTTGAGAATGTGCTAAAAGGGCATCCAGTTCTACTGAACCGTGCTCCAACACTTCACCGGTTAGGTATCCAGGCTTTTCAACCCAAACTAATTGAAGGCAAGGCAATTCAGCTGCATCCACTTTCGTGTACTGCATTTAACGCCGACTTTGATGGTGACCAAATGGCAGTCCATCTTCCACTGGGAAATGAAGCGATTCTTGAGGCTCAGCTGCTTATGCTAGGCTCTCATAATATTCTGAACCCAGCTAATGGAGCTCCTATTACAGTTCCTTCACAGGACATGGTACTTGGCTTGTACTACATCACCAAACCAAGAAAAGGTTCAAAGGGAGAAGGTTTGAAGTTTTACTCAGCAGAAGAAGCAATCATTGCTTATAACGAGAAGAGGGCAGATCTTCATGCAATTGTGAAGGTACGATTGCCTATTGCTAGTGAGGATGGAACCATTAAACATGAGCTAATAGAAACCACAATAGGTAGGATTATATTCAACCAGAATGTTCCTACCGAAATGGGATATATTAACGAGTTATTAACAAAAAAATCGCTTCGCGATATTATTGGTAGCGTACTAAAAAAATCAGGTATTGCCAGAACTGCCCAATTCCTGGATGATATTAAAGATTTAGGATACTACATTGCGTTTAAAGGAGGACTTTCGTTTAACCTTGATGATGTGATGGTTCCCGTTGAAAAGCAGGATTTGGTTGAGGAAGGGTATGCAAATGTTGAAGAGGTGTTGGCTCACTATAATATGGGTCTTATCACAAACAATGAACGATACAACCAGATAATTGATATTTGGACACATACAAACGCAAAACTTACAGTAACACTTCTAAAGAAGCTCTCGGAAGATAACCAAGGGTTTAACTCTGTTTATATGATGCTTGACTCAGGTGCGAGGGGTTCGAAAGAACAGATTCGCCAGCTCTGTGGGATGCGTGGTCTGATGGCAAAACCACAGAAGTCAGGTTCCACCGGAAGTGAGATTATCGAGAACCCAATTCTTTCGAACTTTAAGGAAGGTCTTTCGGTACTTGAGTACTTCATTTCAACCCACGGTGCTCGTAAAGGTTTGGCCGATACCGCGTTGAAAACAGCTGATGCTGGTTATTTAACCCGTAGGTTAGTTGACGTGTCGCAAGATGTGATAATTACTGAGAGTGACTGCGGAACACTTCGCGGACTAGTTGCTACAGCAATTAAGAAAAACGAGGAGGTGGTAGAAACACTCTACGAAAGAATACTTGGTAGAACTACAGTGCACGATGTTTACCACCCTCTCACAGGTGAACTTATTGTTGCAGCGGGTATTGAGTTAACCGAAGATATTTGTCAGAAAATAGCTGATTCACCGATTGAACAAGTTGAAATCCGTTCGGTACTTACCTGCGAGTCAAAAAAGGGTGTGTGCGCAAAATGTTACGGACGTAACCTTGCAACCGGGAGAATGGTTCAGAAAGGAGAGGCTGTGGGTGTTATTGCGGCTCAGTCGATTGGAGAACCTGGAACACAGCTAACGCTACGTACATTCCACGTTGGAGGTACTGCTTCGAACATTATTTCCGATTCTAAAATTGTTGCTCGTTTCGACGGACGTGCTGAAATAGAGGAACTTAAGAGTGTAGAAAAGGTAGACGATGCCAATAACAGCTATCAAATTGTAATTGGACGATTGGCAGAGTTAAGAATAGTTGATAAGAATACTGGAATAACCCTTTCAACACATACAATCCCATACGGCTCTAAGCTTTACATTAAAAATGGGGATGATATTTCCAAAGGGCAACTGGTTTGTGATTGGGATCCGTGGAATGCCGTAATCATATCTGAATCTGCAGGTAAAATAGCCTTTGAAGCAGTTGTTAAAGAGGTTACATATCGAGAAGAATCGGATGAACAAACTGGTTTTCGTGAAAAAGTAATTATTGAAACCAGGGATAAGACCAAAAACCCCATAATTAAGATTATGAGCGGAAAGGATGTTATTAAATCCTATAACCTGCCTGTTTCATCGCACATTGTTGTTGATGAAGGCAAGGAGGTTGAGGCTGGTGACATTCTGGTTAAAATTCCACGTGCAGTTGGTAAATCGGGTGACATTACCGGTGGTTTGCCACGTGTAACAGAACTTTTCGAGGCACGCAACCCATCGAACCCAGCAGTAGTATCGGAAATTGATGGTGAGGTTACCTTCGGGAAGGTGAAAAGAGGGAACAGAGAAATTGTTGTTACATCGAAAACCGGCGAGGTTAAGAAGTACCTTGTACCCCTTTCAAAACAAATTCTTGTTCAGGAGAACGATTACGTGAGAGCAGGTATTCCTTTGTCTGATGGAGCCATTACACCTTCGGATATTCTTGCAATTAAGGGGCCTACAAAAGTTCAGGAGTACATTGTGAACGAAGTTCAGGAAGTTTATCGTATGCAGGGTGTGAAAATTAATGATAAGCATTTTGAGGTGATTGTTCGTCAAATGATGCGAAAGGTAGAGATTGATGATCCGGGAGATACGCGTTTCCTCGAAAAGCAGATTGTGGATAAGTGGGAGTTTATGGATGAGAACGATTGGATATACGATAAGAAAATTGTTGTTGATGCTGGGGATTCACCTGCTGCTCGTCCGGGACAAATAATTACTGCCCGTAAACTTCGTGATGAGAATTCAATGCTTAAGCGCAAGGATATGAAACTTATTATTGCACGCGATGCAGTTCCAGCCACATCGAGTCAGGTGTTGCAAGGAATTACTCGTGCTGCACTTCAAACCAGTAGCTTCATGTCGGCCGCATCGTTCCAGGAAACGACAAAGGTGCTTAACGAAGCAGCGATTCATGGAAAGGTTGACACGCTAGAAGGCTTGAAGGAGAATGTTATTTGCGGGCACTTGATACCTGCAGGAACTGGACTGCGAGAGTTCGATAACATTGTTGTATACTCAAAGGAAGATCATGAGTTAATTACACAAGCTGAACAAGCCATTGAGGTAGGAGCAAAAGAAGAATAATAAGTATTTTTTATCGAAAACGAGGGTATTCGCCCTCGTTTTTTTTTAACTTGCAGAAAAAATCACACACAATATGTCAGAAAAAAAGAATCCGTTAAATATTGAGCTGAATGACGAGGTGGCTCAGGGAAACTACTCCAATTTAGCAATCATAACCCACTCAGCATCAGAGTTTATAATTGACTTTGTACGAGTAATGCCGGGAATGCCAAAGGCACAGGTTAAGTCGAGGATTATTTTAACTCCCGACCATGCGAAACGATTGCTTGCTGCGCTAAAGGATAATGTGGCTAAATTCGAAAGTATGCATGGAACCATTAAAATAGGAGAGGGGAACACTGGGATGCCGCCATTTCCAATGAACTTTGGAGGTAGTACAGGAGAGGCTTAAAATAGTTAAACGGACACTTCGAGAGCCTCAGTGTCCGTTTACCAAAATATCTTAAATATTGCGGTACTTTGTACCGCTTTTTTATTTCCGTTTGATGAAAACCCAAAAGACTATTGCTGAAGCAATGGCTGCTGCTATTCCTATTGGGTATCCGATGGTTTGGCTTAGCTGGAAACCTTCAGGTGCAATTAGGATGTAGTTTGAGATGACTGCAGTCATAAAAACCGCAGGGAAAAAAGTAATCCAGAATAGTTTCTTTTCCTTAGCCAGATATACTGTTATTGCCCAAAGAACAACGGTGGCTAAGGTTTGGTTACTCCATGCCATGTAACGCCAAATAATGGCAAAATCAACCTGGGTAAGAACGAATCCAATTGCGAATAAGGGAATGCTTACTAGAAGACGATTAACAATATTAACCTGTTTAAAACGTAAAAAATCTGCAACTATTAATCGAGCAGAACGAAATGCTGTATCACCGGAAGTAATTGGTGCTGCAACTACTCCAAGAATAGC
>ERZ795057.2615-NODE-2615-length-13230-cov-7.375787_pt1 | contig 13230 bp, 9 predicted proteins | sample MGYA00375141_ERZ795057 | MGnify/ENA primary metagenome ERZ795057 (study PRJEB30186, sample SAMN05720163) | activated sludge metagenome | isolation source: Anaerobic digester | place: Hong Kong | collected 2015-01-26 ... | reverse complement strand
TTTGAAACCTCATAGGGATATTCAATATTCAACGAAAGTGCTTTTTGGGCCTTTTCCCACTGTTCTTGTTCATTGTAATGGCCGATGGCGCCACTGACCCCGATTTTCTCATCTTTATAAACCCTGAATCCGGTTTTGGTAATATTCTTTTTTCTCACGGATTCGATTTGGGTTTGTACCAAATTGAGTGAAGTTTCTTCGCTATTAATGGTGTATTTTTCTTTAATCATCATCATCCCCCCCTCTTATTGGACATCCAGGTTGTTGACTCTGACATATGGACCGCCAAATCCAACACTCAACGGATACTGTTCCATCTTTCCGCATCCGCCCAGAACAAACGAGTGCAACTGGATGGTATCGGACACCCCGTCAATTTCATTGAGGGTTTTAAAGACATTTCCTGAAACAACGGATATTTTCAGGGGATGAGAAAGCTTTCCGTCTTTAATGGCATAAGCCAGAGAGGGCGCAATGGTGAAGGTGGACATGCCTGAACCATGTTTGATGGTTTCCACCAGAACACCGTCTTCAACTTCTGAAATCAGCTCATCCAATGTTTTATTGCCTTTATCGATATAAGTGGTGGTCATCCTGACAATAGGCTCGTATTCAAAATTGATGGCCCGGCCGTTTCCCGTGACATCTTCCTCCAGATAAGCCGCTGTAGAAGAACTGTGTAATCGTCCACTGAGTATACCGTCTTTGATGAGGTATGTTTTCTTTGCCCGAGTGCCTTCATCGTCGAAAGTGACATGGCCACTGCCATCCGGGTTGCCGTCATCGATAATCGACAGCAAATCCGCCCCCACTTTTTTACCCATCGTCCATTCTTTGCGCATGGCTTCATCACCCACCATGAAGTCCGATTCGCTCTTGTGGCCAAAACTCTCATGGGCAAAGACACCTGCAGCGAGTGGAGAAAAGATCACCGTGTATTTTCCAGCTTTGATATCTTCAGCAGTATTTAAGAATTCGACGGCTTTGTTGAAGTGTTCTTGCACTTCTTTTTCTTTATTTTTCAAATCCCCAAAGACAGCTGAAGATCCATCGTAGCTTTCGGAAAAGAGCTTGTCTCTTTTTTTCAAACTAAAGGCCAGACGCAATCCCGCCATCTGGAAATCAAAGGTCAAATTGGCCCCTTTACTTGAATAAAACGTCTTTTTTTTACGCTTGTCCACATAATAACTCTTCAGGGAAGTGATCGTGTCGTGCCCTTTTAATAAATCTGTATAGCCCTTGAGTAATGTTTTTTTGTCTTCAATATTGGTGGACGCAATATCCTTGTCCCCTGTAAATTCACAAAAATCTCCTTGATTCACCTCGAACTTTTTAACAACCGGATGATTATCGATAGCATCGCTAGCCTCAGCCAGCTTTGCTAAGTCATCAAGTTCATCTTGAATCCCCTCAATGTCAGACGTAGCGGAATAATACCAGCGCTTCCCGTCAAAAACACGAATAAAAGCCCCCTTGTATTCCTTTTCCTTGATTTCATCAAGACGGCCATCCGTCAACTCGATCTTTGTTTCGAATACATCTTCAATTCGAATATCTGAATATAACCCATTTGGAAATGTGTACATCTATATCTCCTCCTTTCATTTATTTTAGCATAAGATATCAGAAAAGCAGGATAATCAGGGAGGCTTTACTCAGGAATGTGATAAAATAAGCATATAGCCAATTACAAACCATAGATCATAAAAAAAAGAACAATGATAAAGGAGAATAGCTAAGTGGAATACGAAAAAGGATCCATTTATGATGCTATCAGAAAGGCCGCCATGAGATTTCCTTATTTAATTGCCTGCGAATTCATGCAAAAACAGACATCTTACAGAGACCTTTTACACCATATAGACAAAGCCGCTGAGGCTTTTTTTGCATTAGGGATCAGGGAAGGGGATACGGTGTTATTGTGTTTTCCTAATTGTTTTTCAGTCGTTGTCAGTTTGTATGCCCTCAATAAGCTGGGTGCTGTCGTAACACCCATTCATCCGTTATCTCAACCCTATGAATTAGAAGAATATCTGAAAATTTCAAATAGCAACTGGGTCATCACATTGGATTTATTTGTCCACCATTTTGCAAAACTGCAGTCTATCCGGTCATTGAAAGGAGTCGTTTTTCGGTCTTTGAGTGTGGATATGCCGTTTTACCTGAAACCTCTGTACCGGTTTAAAAAAGGAAAAGAAGTGAGCCAAAAAGATTTGCCGGACCACTTTGTTGCCTGGAAGGATTCGCATCACGATCTCAAACCGAACCATTGCACACCGAATCTGGAACCGAAAAGAGACCGGACAAACGAGCTCGCCGTGATTCTTTTCAGTGGTGGTACAACGGGGAAACCCAAAGGGGTCATGTTGGCCAACAAGAATTTCAACGCATTAGCCATGCAGATCGGCTCCCGTGGCCATGCCCATGAAGTAGGCGGAAAGATGCTGGGTATTTTACCCATCTTTCACGGCTATGGATTGGGTGTTTGTATCCACACCTTTTTGTTTTGGGGGGCACAAGTGATACTTGTACCCGTATTTACCCCTGAAAAAATCGGAAAGCTGATCCGTAAGAAAAAGCCTTCATTTTTTCCAACAGTTCCAAGAATCCTCGATGCAGTGATACAAACCAAAGACTTCCAAAAAGCCGATTTATCCTGCCTAAAGCATATCAACAGCGGCGGGGATAAGCTGCCGGAAAGGACACGCCAACAATTGAATACGCTGTTGGAAACCAGCGGTTCAAAGATTTCGATTGTGGAAGGGTACGGCCTGACCGAAACACTAAGCGGTTGCATTGCTATGCCGGAAGGAGAATATAGACCGGGCAGCATCGGCAAACCCTTTCCGGATATGCTGGTTAAAATTGTCCACCCCGGGACGATACAAGAAATTCCGGATATGGAGGATGGAGAAATTTGCGTCAGCGGTCCTTCGGTTATGCTGGGTTATTTGAATGATGACCAAGAAACGGCAAAGGTCCTAAAAACACATGAAGACGGCAGGCTTTGGCTACATACAGGGGATATCGGTTATCGAGATCCGGAAGGCTATTTTTATTTTAAACAGCGGATCAAACGAATGATCAAAGTATCCGGAATGATGGTCTATCCCGTTCAGGTCGAGGAAGTGCTAAATCTGCATCCTGATGTTGCTGAATCCTGTGTGATCGGTATTCCAGACACACAAAGAGGGCAAAAGATCAAGGCCGTCGTGGCTTTAAAGGAGAGTATTTTCCAATCCGCAGAAAATGAAAAAAAATCCGAGTTGATCCATTGGTGCAAAGACCATTTAATTCCTTTAAGATGTCCAAAAGAGATTGATTTTCTTCCGGAATTGCCCAGGACCAAGTTCGGAAAAATTGATTTCCGAGCACTGGAAAAAGCGAATGGCGTGACGAGCTATGAGTAAACTAACCGTGATGAATCAAGAAGTCACCGTTTTACGTGGCTCTTATCTTGCAGGAAATACCCGAAAGGACAAAGATGGATGGGCAATCGAATATCCGGTTCACAAGGTGATTCTCAACTACGATTTCACGGTTCAAGATGCACCGGTTACCTTCACACAGTACGAAAAATATTGTCAGGATCTGGATATCCAGCCACCTTCCGATTTTTGTCAGCAAGCAGGTTATCACTTGGGTAGGGGAGAGAACCCGGTTGTGAATATTTCCTGGTGGGATGCTATAGCTTACTGTAATTGGATGAGCTGTAAACATCATTTGCCGGTTTCCTACCGATTAAAAGATGAGGAGAATCCTGGACGCCTAATTGATGCATCCAATCGGGTGACGGATGATGTGAATCAAGTAAAAGGCTATCGGCTTTTAACCGAAGCTGAATGGGAATATACGGCTCGTGGCGGTCATTTAATGGGCAGGGATCTTAAATATGCAGGAAGCAACCGCCTTGAACCCGTTGCGTGGTTTTGGAAAAACAGCGGAAACAATTACATTTACTTGCCAGAAAAAAGATGGAACGGAGGGATCATTGCAAAAAACAAAGTCAGGACACATCCTATCAAGTCAAAAAAACCCAACCAACTTCAAACATATGATATGAGTGGAAATGTTTGGGAATGGTGTCATGACTGGTTTGGCGAATATCCTGACACCCCTGTTACAAATCCGTTGGGTCCGAAAACAGGGCCTCATAAAGTGGTACGAGGCGGCAGCTGGTTTTTCGGCAAACATTTTTGCCGTGTATCTTCCCGTTTTTATGCCGCTCCGATCTATCAGGATTTTCAAACCGGATTTCGTCTGGCTCGCACTTTGTGCCCGTAAATGAAGGTCTCTTTTTTTGCAAAATAGCCCAGATAGTGCTATAATTAAAGGTTAAAATCATTTATTACAACACGCATAAAGGAGATGACTTTTGAGACCTGACGGAGAGAGAGTTAAGGATGCCAGGATCATCGAGCAATTTGCTCCATATCTTTTAAAAACAAAGCATGAGGCGTTAATTTTTTACAAACAGACCATTCCGGTCCAACGGGTTTTTGATTTTATTCAAGAACACAATGAGCAGGTTTCAAAGAAAGAATATACCTTTTTTTCAGTACTCCTGGCGGCGATGGTGAAAATCGCCCCTGAATTTCCTCAATTAGGCCGGTTTGTGGTTGGCAAACGTCTATATCGGAGAAAAGAGATAACATTTTCCTTTGTGATGAAGTCCTCAAATGAGCACGAAGCAAGAAATAATTGGGTGAAGGTACACTTTACCGGCAAGGAACGACTGAATGAGATTGCAACTCTTTTAAATCGCTTGAAGGAAAAAACACATGAGGCAGACCAAGACTCAGGAGGTGGGGCAGACGAGAGCTTGAGGTTTTTATTTAGTTTTCCACCCTTTTTAAGACCGTTGGTTTTCAGTTGCGCCCATTTGTTGAACCGGATGAATCTCTTGCCAAAAAAGATGATTGAAGGCGACCCCATGTTTGCAGCCTGTGTCATTGCCAACGTGGGTAGTGTCGGGTTGAATCCACCCTATCATCATCTTTACGAATGGGGAACCTGTTCACTGTTTATGTCAGTCGGAAAGTCATATCCGTTAGCTGTTCCTCATGAAGAAAAAGGTTATGAGTTTAAACAGGTAATGGACATTCACTATACGCTAGATGAACGAACCGCATTTGGAACATTTTCCACAAAGGCATTGGATCGTTTTGAGTATTATTTGAATCATCCTGAATTCTTGGAATAACAACAAAAGGGAAATAAACCCTTGTAAGGAGGCGTTTTGATATGAACAGGAAAGGCGCTGGAATTGTTTTTTTGGGTATTTTATTACTCTTTTTAATCATGACATCGTGTAAAGGTGGGGGTGATGTCCCCATTCCCAACCCTCCTCCAACGGTTCAAAAGACAAGCGGGCCGGATGGCGGGGCCGTTATCAACATCAACAGTGCTGCCTTTGAATGGACAGGGGCCGATGAATCCGATGCCAGGGCCATCGTCAAGTATCAGTATCGGAAAGACGGCGGGGCCTGGACGGATATGAATCCTCTGACGCAGACCACTTACACCTGGAACGATATCACTGAAGGCGATCGCACTTTCAGTGTGAAGGCTTTCGATGATGAGGACGACCAATCGAATCCGGTTACCTGGAGCTTTACCTACACCATCCCCGAATTCACCTTAACTGTTGAAGCGAGTCCGGCAGTGGGTGGAGACATCCAAATTGAAGGACAAGAGTGGAAAGACACGGATACAATCACCGTAGATGAAAACACGCAAGTGGATATTCATGCCCAGGCTGCAGCTGGCTACACCTTTGAGGGTTGGTATGAAGGGGGAATAAAAGTCAGCGAGGATAATCCCTATACTGTAACCGTTGACGAGAATAAAACCGTAACGGCTCAGTTTGAAGAAACACCCAACCCTCCTCCAACGGTTCAAAAGACAAGCGGGCCGGATGGCGGGGCCGTTATCAACATCAACAGTGCTGCCTTTGAATGGACAGGGGCCGATGAATCCGATGCCAGGGCCATCGTCAAGTATCAGTATCGGAAAGACGGCGGGGCCTGGACGGATATGAATCCTCTGACGCAGACCACTTACACCTGGAACGATATCACTGAAGGCGATCGCACTTTCAGTGTGAAGGCTTTCGATGATGAGGACGACCAATCGAATCCGGTTACCTGGAGCTTTACCTACACCATCCCCGAATTCACCTTAACTGTTGAAGCGAGTCCGGCAGTGGGTGGAGACATCCAAATTGAAGGACAAGAGTGGAAAGACACGGATACAATCACCGTAGATGAAAACACGCAAGTGGATATTCATGCCCAGGCTGCAGCTGGCTACACCTTTGAGGGTTGGTATGAAGGGGGAATAAAAGTCAGCGAGGATAATCCCTATACTGTAACCGTTGACAACAATAAAACAGTGACAGCTCAATTTGAGCAAGCAGGTAGTCCGGATGGTGAATGGACTGTAACAGCTACAATTACAATAAAGGATCCCAGTGATGAAATCGTATATCAAAATAATTCTGTTGGGGAAACAAATGTTGAAATTTCTGATGATCTGGAGTCTATAACTGGAGTAGCCACAATGGTCATGCCCACAGAGGTTTCTTTAAGATCAATCAAAGCGTTATCGACTTTTGTGCTTAATTCAGGAGTCATATACTTAATGAAAGAGGCATTTCCTGGGCTAAATGAAAAGAATGAAATCTTCAATCGAAATGGGAATACAATTATTGCAAATAATCAACAGCCTAATATGATCATTGAATTCGAGATCTACTTTAATGGAGAAGATGAAGTGACTGGGGAATTAACAGCTTATTTAGCACCAGAAGTGGTACTTGAAGAGGAAGCGGTAATAACCAGAAAGAGAAACCAAGAAAAGCCCCAACAAGTAATTTTTAGCGTGGAAATTCCAGATCAAATGGTAAAATATGAAATTGAATGTACCAGATAACGATTAGTAACTCTATATATCTTATTATTTCCAGCGGGCTTGTAGCCTGCTGGAAATAATTTAAGAGGGAAGAAGTAAAGAATGAAAAAAATATCAATTTTCAATCACGCCATCGAAATCGTGAAAGGCGACATCACAAAAGAGAACACAGAAGCCATTGTCAACGCTGCAAATTCTGCTCTGCAACATGGAGGCGGAGTGGCTTTGGCGATATCCAGTGCTGCCGGAAAAGAACTGAGAACAGAATGTGAGCAATACATCTCTCAACATGGGGAGGTTCCCACGGGAAGCGCCATGATCACAACCGGAGGAAATTTAAAAGTCAAATACGTCATTCACACGGTGGGTCCTATATGGGGAAGCGGCAATGAAGATGAAAAACTTAAAAACGCCATCATCAGCTGTCTGGAAATTTGCGAAAAGCATTCACTGAAAAGTTGTTCGATTCCCGCTATCAGTTCGGGGATATACGGCTTTCCAAAAGAAAGATGCGCAAAGATCTTTTTTCAGGTTTTGATAGGATATTTTCATGAACACCCGAATTCCAACATTACATTAATAAGATTGTGCAATATTGATGAAAAAACGTGTTCCATTTTCGAAAAAATCTCGAATCAGGTTCATTTATGATACAATTAGGCATCTTATTTGTGTATCCAAATAAAAACCGATTAGATTGTAGGTGAAAATGTTGCATTTAGAAAATTTTATAGAGAGAAGCTCGGGAATCCTGCTGCATCCCACGTCACTTCCGGGAAGGTATGGAATGGGAGATATTGGACCGGAGGCTTTTAGATGGGTGGATACCTTAGTTGAGGCAAAGCAGCATTGTTGGCAGATCCTACCACTTGGACCCACTGGGTATGGGGATTCGCCTTATCAGAATTTCTCGGCATTTGCCGGTAACCCGTATCTTATCAGCCCGGATCTGCTGATCGATGAGGGGCTGCTGACTCCCGAAGAAGCAAATCCTCCTCTATTTCCAAATGAAAAGGTGGATTATGGCCCGGTCATCTCTTTTAAAGTCCATTTGTTGAAATTGGCGTTTAAGGCTTTTACAAATAACCATGCTGATCATTTAATCGAGCCTTTTAAAACCTTTTGTGAAAGAGAACGCTATTGGCTGGATGATTTCGCCCTGTTCATGGCCATCAAAGACGAGCATAATGGAGAGAGCTGGCTAAACTGGGAGCATGATCTCAGGCATCGAGTCCCTGAAGCCTTAGAAAAAGTCTCTGAAGCGCTGCATAACAGCATTCAAAATCACAAATTCTCTCAATTTCTTTTTTTCAAACAATGGTCAGAGTTAAAGCAATACGCCAATGAAAACGGGGTTTCCATCATCGGAGACATCCCCATCTTTATCTCCAGTGATTCTTCCGATCTTTGGGCTTATCCAGAGGGGTTTTTGGTGGATGAAGACAGACGTCCCACCCATGTTGCCGGTGTACCACCTGATTATTTCAGTGCAACCGGTCAATTGTGGGGCAATCCTTTGTACGATTGGAAGGCGCATAAAAAGGATGATTACGCCTGGTGGAAGAAACGGTTAAAGTCGACACTGGAACTGGTGGACTATGTCCGCATCGATCATTTCCGTGGTTTTGAAGCCTATTGGAAGATTCCAGCGGGTTCGAAAACTGCCGAATCGGGTGTTTGGGAAAAAGGACCTGAAAACGACTTGTTTGAGGCCATAAAAAAAGATTTTGACCATTTACCCATTATTGCCGAAGATTTGGGAGTTATCACGCCTGAAGTCGATGCCTTGCGTGAATCAAGCGGATTTCCCGGGATGCGTGTCCTGCAGTTTGCCTTTGGCGGCGGGGTGGAATCCAGATTTTTACCTCATAATTATGAATCCAACACGGTGGTTTACACCGGAACACATGATAATGATACCAGCAAAGGGTTTTATGAGAAGGCAACCGATTATGAAAAGGATTTTATGAGGCGGTATATGGCCATCGATGGCAACGATATCAGTTGGGATTTGATCCGTTTGGCGATGATGTCGGTAGCGGCCTTATCCATTTACCCCCTTCAGGATGTTTTAAGCCTGGGTAGTGACTGCCGTATGAATCTGCCCGGTGTACTGGGCGGCAATTGGGAGTGGCGTTTCAAAGAAGGCCAAATCGATGCGTTTACCATTGCTAGATTAGGTGATTTAGCCGAAATGTACGGCAGATGGACAACGCCTGATACGCAAGAAAATTAAACGGTTTCTAGGGGGAAGGAGATCCTGAAGGTGGTTCCTTCCCCTTTTTCACTGATCACTTCTATGTCGGCTTTCATAAATTTCAACAATTCTTTTACGATTGACAACCCCAGACCTGTTCCGGAATATTTCCGCTTCGATGAACTGTCGATTTGATAAAACCGGTCAAAGATTCTTTCTTTATACTTCTGTTCAATGCCAATTCCGGTGTCAAACAGATAAAAGAGCAGCCGGTCTTTTTTACGGGTCACCTTTAAGCCGATCGTGCCGGTTTCGGTATATTTTAACGCATTTCCAAAGAGGTTGTTTAAAATTTGTGTGAGTTTGCTTTTATCCACTTTAAACTTGACAGGGGCATCTTTATCAATCAGCCAGAGGGTCTTAATTCCCTTCTTTTTTGCCTGATCGTCTATTCCGACCAAATAGTTACGTAAAAATGGTCTTAAAGTGAGGCTGGTCTTTGAAAGGATCAGAGAACCACTTTCGACTTTCGACAAATCCAGAATATCGTTGATCAAATCCAGCAGCCGATTTGAGGAATCAACGATTTGCTTTAAAAATCGGTGTTTGTCAGGATCTTTTTCCGATATCATAACCGTTTCCGCCATTCCCATGATAATCGTCAGAGGTGTTCTCAATTCGTGATTGATATTGGAGATCAAGTCCGTCTTCACTTTACTGGCCCGTTGGGCATCTTCTTTTGCCTTGATTAAAAGCTCTTCAAACTCCTTTTGGTCGGTAATATCCCGCACACTTCCCAGAAGGATGGTCGGATTTCCCCTTTCATCATATTCTAGAACCTCCCCCTTTTCCTGCACCCATACAATCTTGCCATCAGGCCTTCTAAATTGATACTGGACATCGTATTCGGGAATAACCCCACCTCGGTAATCGAATATTTGACTAAATACCTTTTCTTTATCTTCTTCTATTACCCTTTCAATCCAGGGCATATCTGTTCCGTAAGAGGGATTGTATCCAAAAATGGCTTCGCATACCTCATCATAGTTGCTTTTCTGCTCTTGAATATTGTATTTTGAAATACCTACTTTGGCATTTTTTAACACGACTTCCAATAACTTCTTGGTATAGTTCAATTCAAAATTGGATTCAAGCAGGTTGATATTCAATTCTTCCATTTGTCTTTTCTGAATCTCCAGATTATCCCTTGCCTTGATCAAGGCTTCTTCCTTTTCTTTGATCTCCTGAATATCCTTGTACGTTCCCATGAGATTCTTAACTTCTCCGTTTGGTCCTTTCTCCGTCACCATGCCTTTTATGGAAACCCATCGAAAATCCCCGTGTTTTTTTGAGTACATGCGGACGTCAACGCTCAACTCGTTCAACCTGCCATCAATACACTGGTTGAATCTTTCTAAAACCAAAGCCTTGTCCTTTTCATGTATAAGGTTGAACACCTTTTTAAGTGACTCTTTATCCGTATTCAAATCAAACGACCATTTCTCAACATCCGAAACAGCCATGGCCATTTCCAGATCGTTTTTTAGTCGTTCGATTTCTCCTTGATGGTTCATGGTTTCTGTGATGTCCACATGGACCCCGATTATTCTTAAGGGCTTTGCGTGTTCATCCCTTTCGATGACTTGACCCTTATCCAAGATCCAAGTCCAACTTCCGTTTGCATTTTTTAGCCTGTATTTGAATTCGTATTTCGCTTCTTTTGTATACATGAATTGAGAAAAGCCTTCGTTGTAGTCTTTCACATCCTCGGGATGCACCAGATAAGACCAGACATTGCCCACTTGGGCCAAATCTTCTTTTTTATACCCCAGCATTTCAAAATAACGTTCATCGTATTGAACTTCATCCGTTGTCAAATCCCATTCCCAGACACCTTCATTAGCCGATTCAAGTGCAAGCTGCATTTTTTTGCGCAACTTTTCTACAACCTCTTTTTGTAAATCCAGGGTTTTCTCTTTTTCGTCAACCTGAAGTTTTAAATATGCATTGGACGAATTGCTGATGCTGGTGTAGATAAACCCCAGCAATTGACCGTCAACTTCTATCCTGTTCCAATCAATTTCCTGAAAACGGCTGTTTTTAAGGGTATCCACTTGATCGATAAAACTTCCCGGTGCGATTTTTCCTGCTATCATTTTCTGAAAGTATGCTTTGGTCCTGTTTTTATAGTCATGTCGCTCGTGAAAATCAAAGACACTTTTTCCTATGATTTGTTCTCTTGAAATTTGATATTCTTTCTCAAAGGCATCGTTAATAAAAACGACCTTCCCGGTAATATCCAGGATTCCTATGGCTTTGGGTATGAGATTGAGTGTCTTAAAAAAATTTTCCCCGTATAGCTGAATTAACAAATCTTGCGTCAAATACATAAACCCGTCCTAAATGGTTTTTTTCTACTGTGTTTATTTTAACATAGATAGATCATTATTTCTCGTTGACGGTTTAACAACCACCTATCGATCAAAACAATTCTTGTTGAACGGTGTTTTCTGTCCCGGATTGATTTAGAAAATAGCTTCAAAATATTGTATACTATCGGTGTAAAATGAAGACTTATGTCTATCGGGGGAGGTTTACAATGAAATACTCGAACAGAATCGAAAAAATGCAGTCTTCGCCAATCAGAAGGTTGATCCCTTATGCAGAGCAGGCGAAGGAGAAGGGCATCGAAGTCCTTCATCTCAATATCGGGCAGCCGGACATCGAAACGCCCAATTCGTTTTTCAAGGCCATCGAGAAAAGAGCCGGAAAGGTCATTCCCTATTCCCATTCCGCAGGAATCAAAGAGCTCCGTCAGGAATTTTCCAAATACTACGATAAATGGAATTGTTCCATCGCTCCTGAAGAAATTATCATCACCAACGGCGGTAGTGAGGCCATCATTTTCGCCATGGGAACCATTGCGGATCCCGGCGATGAAGTGATTGTCATTGAACCTTTCTATGCCAATTACAGAAGTTTTGCGGGCATGTTGAATGTTGAATTACTGCCCATTTCGGCCGATCCTGAAGAAGGTTATATGGTTCCTGACCTCTCAGCATACGATTCCAAGATCACTTCAAAAACAAAGGGCATCATCTTTTCTAATCCCTGTAATCCCACCGGGGCAGTTTATCCCAAAGAAGATGTGCTGAGAATCCTGGAATTCGCCAAAAAGCATGATCTGTATGTGATTGCGGATGAAGTCTACCGAGAATTTGTCTTTGACGGATTAAAACCCTTCAGCACCATGGAATTTACGGACTACCATGATCGAATCATTTTGGTGGACAGCGTTTCTAAACGATATAGCGCCTGCGGCGCAAGGGTGGGTTTATTGGCCACTAAAAACAAGCTGATCTTCGAACAGGTCATGAAAATGGCTCAAGCCAGGCTTTCTCCACCAACCATAGCGCAGCTGGGTACGATGGGCTTTTTAGAATTAGAATCGGAATACTTAGACGGGATCAGAGATGAATACCAACGCAGAAGGGATATCGTTTACGGTGAGTTGTCAAAGGTGGAAGGCCTTTACTTTAAAGAACCCAAAGGGGCTTTTTATCTGGCAGTTAAACTGCCCATCGACAACAGCGAAAAATTTGTGAAATGGATGCTTACTGATTTTGACATAGATGGTGTTACCACAATGGTCGCTCCACTGGATGGTTTTTACGCTACTCCAGGAAAGGGCGAACAAGAAATCCGAATCGCTTATGTTCTCGAAGAAAAACGTTTGCTTCAAGCCTGCGAGATCTTAAGGAGAGGCCTGGAGAAGTATAGGAAGTTGGCCGCTTAAAGGAGAGAAAATTGGTCGATAAAAACTTAGACCCAAGAAAGTTTAAGATTCCCATTGATCGGATACGTGCCGGCTACTATTCCGATAAATATTTCACACGGTTCGGTGAGGTGTTGAGAAAAGCCCGTTACAATCCGAAAGTCCTCTATCAGTTCTTCCCCAGGCGGGATGCCTGCGTGGTTGGAATACACGAGGCCATCGCCATTTTGAGAACGTGCACGGGCTATTATCGTGACTTCGATCAATCCCAGCAACTTTTTTCAAAGATACTGGACGTTGAATATGCCCTGCAATCCGCCATATACGATATGGATCGGGAAAAAAT
>ERZ795057.2613-NODE-2613-length-13242-cov-5.114355_pt1 | contig 13242 bp, 11 predicted proteins | sample MGYA00375141_ERZ795057 | MGnify/ENA primary metagenome ERZ795057 (study PRJEB30186, sample SAMN05720163) | activated sludge metagenome | isolation source: Anaerobic digester | place: Hong Kong | collected 2015-01-26 ... | reverse complement strand
TGTATTGACCTCGGTCACCCCCTTTACCGCGAGGAGGCGGGGTTTTATTTCCCATTCCTGGATGGTCCGCAGCTCCATCAGCTGCAGCAGCCTTTTTTGCGGGTCCCTTTCCCAGTGCGCCGCCTCAAGGGAGTAGTGATATATCTCCCCGAGCCCTGTTGATATGGGCCCGAGGGACGGTGTGATTCCTTCCGGAAGATTAAGTGTCTGGATTTTTTCCGCCACAAGCTGCCGTGCCCGGTACAGGTCATACCCCTCTTCAAAGATTACCGTAACATGGGACAGCCCGTACCGGGTAATGGAGCGTACTTCCGTTGTCCCGGGAATCGCGTTCATGGCGTTTTCCACGGGATAGGTGATCCCGGCTTCAATGGTATCCGGGGTCAGTGCCGGGACCGGCGTGATTATCTGCACCTGTACATTGGTGATGTCAGGGACAGCGTCAATGGGGAGCGCCAGATACGCGGCCCATCCGCCCCCGAGAAGCAGCAGGGCCAGGCCTATGGTGAATACACTTTTCTCAACTGATTTCGTGATTATTGTCGATATCATTCTGCTGTTCCTCCCTGTCAGTGCCCGTGGCCGTGTCCCGATGCGCCGAATGCTTCAAGGTGCGCGAGTCGGAGGATGGCGGTTTTTTTAATTACAATGCTGTCTGTTGTCTTTGCTCCGGGAATCTTTATAATGGTAACGTTCCCCGCTTCATGAACTCCGGAAACGGGGCTGAGCAGGAACCACCCGTCACGGAGTATGTACACTGCGGTCTTCTCCTCATAATGGATCACAGCCGATTTCGGGACCCTGAATATGCCGCCCTCTGTTCTGTATGTGGAGAGGGGGGTTGTGGCTATTCCCGTGGTGCGCAGTGCCTTTGGTGAAAGTTGTATTCCCTTTTCCCTGTCAGCCGCGGTGACCGCCATGTCCTTCCCGAAGTTTCCCGGTTCACTGTGACTTCCGGCTTCGTGTTCATCTTCACTATGGCGTTCGGTGTGTTCTTCTTTTTCCTGTTCTGTCTCATGGCCCTTTGCGGTCTCGTGCTGTTCAGCGTGCGCGGGTCCGTCCTTATGGTCCGGGGTGCTGTGGTGCGTCTCCCCGCTGCATTGAAGGAACACCGCCATGAATGTCATCAGGAATACTGCGGCTATTGATTCTACAGGTTTCAAATTAATCATTAGAGACCTCCCTGAAAATGATACCGTCAATACCGTATATGCCCCACAGCAGCCCCAGGGCCTTCAGTTGTGTTTCGTGATATGTTTTCAGGAACGAGTATTCCTGCCGGTGCGCCTCGACAATAAGTGATGTCGATACAAGCCCCCGGTTCATGAGGGCATGGACACGCCCGTGGGCGGGGTTCCGGTCAACCATGTGGTCAAGGGACTGAAGGCGTTCCCGCAGGGTATTGTACTGTACAGTCCATGACGCCCGGAGAGAGGAAATCTTTTCTGCAGCAGCTGATACCTGCACTTTCGCAAGGGCAACGCCTCTTTCAGCAAATTCCCGCTCCCCCTGGTTCTGATGATACAGGGGAATGGAAAAGGAAAATGATACTCCCCCCCTGGTCTCCGTCCCGTCATTACCGCCGGAGTGGGCGATGGAGGGGCCTATCCGGAGGTCAGGCCAGGGGAGTGACTCCGCCAGGACCTGCCTGCCTTCAGCTTCCAGAATTATTTTTTCGGAAAGTTCTGCATAGGGGCCTTTCCCCGTATTCACCGGTATTTCGGGCCATGATGCGGGGAGGGTGGTTACTTTTTTTATCTCATCTTCCCTTATTCCGGTGAAGAGGGTAATGTTTCTGATCAGAGATGTGTGCTCTGCTGATATACCGGCGAGGATTATTCTGTTTTCATCAAGTACGTTCCGGAATATATGCCGGCTTATCTCCAGTTCGGGATTCAGCCCCGGGAGCCGGTTGTATTTCCGCAGCTGGGCGCTGTAGGTGCGGATTGATTCTTTTACTGCTGCGGTTTCGTGCTGTATCTGCCTGAGCCGGTAGAGCATGGTGATGAGCTCTTTTACGATGTCCTGTTTTTTTATCAGGATTTCCAGCTCTTTTCGTTTGTAGAGGCTCCGGGCAACAGCAACACGGGCATTTCTCCTGCCTCCGGTTTCGAAGGTATGAAAGAGGGTATACTCCCCTTCGACTCCATTTTCGTCGGGACTGTAGAGCAGGCGGGAGTTGAATTCAAGGTTCGGCACCTGCGCCGCGCTCCGGGAAAGGGTTTTCTTCTGTTCCAGCACCGCAGTGTACACTGCGATATCGGGGTGGTTACGCAGGGCCGCCTGAATGAGGGTTTGCAGTGATTCATCATGTGGAGGGATATTCTCCGCAGGAACGGCGGCATTCTGTATTAGAGTAAAAAATATTACAACGGTAACAAATATATGGCGCATGAAGTACTCCTGTAATTACACAAGTTGGTACAGCAAATGCTGCAGCAATTCAGAATGTGAAATGGTGTGAAAATAATTCTTGTGGGAAAAACAGGTTTATGCGGGAGGCGCCCTTTCAGGCTGCAGTGAGCAGGTGAAGTCTTTGCGCAGTGTTGTATCGACCCGTAAAAAATATTCCGTTGTGCGGTATCTGCTTTGCGAAATTATTGTAATCAATACCGCAGATGCAATGCCCGGCTTACGGGAATGGGTTGAGTCGGGAATAATTGAACGTGAATATAGATACTCAAGAATGGATGTCCCGTCACAGTGCTGTTCGCAATGATGGACGGATGCTGAAACTTCGCTGCAGGAGAAAAATATCCGGTGTGCACAATACTCATGGTGATGTCCGTGTATGTGGACGGGGCACAACACTGCCAGCACCAGAATCTGGAAATTGAACAAAAGGAAGAAGGATATATTTCGCGTTTTTTTCTTCATGAGTTCCGTGAATTCATTATATGATACCCATGATAGCATCGTATCAAAAAATGTCAATAATATGCATACTATTTCTTTTCTCCTTGCCTGCCCTGAACAGGTTATGTACTATCGCTGGAAAGTGAAAATGTATACCCGCAGCTTTTAATGAAGGGGAAAGGATTTCAATGAATAACGCAATAAAAATTCCAGAATCGCTGCCGCTCCTTTCGCTGTACATGAAACAGTACGGCGCCCTTGCACCGGACCCTCTGTGCCCGGAGTTGCGGGTGTGGAACACCTTTGACCTCACGGGTTTATGGCAGACCGCATACGAAAGTGACCGGAATGCCCCGGTCCCCTTCTGGGCGATCATCTGGCCCGGGGGGCGGGCACTTGCCCGCTTTATTCTGGATAACCGGAAACTGTTTTCCGGGAAACGGGTCCTTGACGTGGGAACCGGGAGCGGCATTACCGCAGTGGCTGCGGCAAAGGCGGGTGCGAAGGTGACCGGCATGGACATTGACCGGGCGGCGGTTGCCCTCGCGGAAATCACCGCCAGAGAGAATAAAGTGAAATGCAGTTTTATTGAGCAGGACCCCTTTACAATGACCTCGGATGAAATACGGGAGTATGATATCATTCTCGCGGGAGACCTTTTCTACAGCGAGTCCCTTGCAGCTTCGTCAATCTCGTTTTTCAGGAGCGCTGCGGGTGCCGGGGTGGATAATTATGTGTCGGACGGCGGCAGGACCTTCAGGCCCACAAAAGGGTTCCGCATACTCCGGGCAATGCGGGTGCCGGTATTCAAAGAAATCGAGGGAGTCAGCGAACGGGACGTGAAGATCATGGCCATTGAGACGGTATAACGGAAGCAGCGGTTTACCGTGACGGGTTGTGCCAGCAGAGTTTTATATCCAGCACCGGGCTCCCGTCAATTGCGTCGAGTCCCTCAACAAAAAGTGTTGTTCCTTCAATTCGATCAAGCCGCACATCCTGAATTGCGAGTCCTGAAAGGCGGTCCGGCGTCCGTGATGCAAACACACCTACCTTTTTCCCGTCAAGGCCGCGCCGGAACACGGATTTCACCGGTTTCGACTCATGGAGGTGATAAATGACAGTAATATATGTTTCATCTTCCAGCTTATACATGAATGGTTTTTGTGACGGGTTAAGTTCTATTTTTGAGACATCGCTTTTATTTTTTACGCCGAACCGGATGCTGGCACGTTTCTGGGTATTCCGCACAATTCCTATGGGATACACTGGTACCGGCTTTACATCGCCGTACATGCACTGATGACATATGTTCTTTCCGTCAACAGAGCACATGTCCGAACTTTTTTTCCTTTTTCCACATTGTGAGCATTGTGCTTCCATTCGTTGTACCTTTTTATGGGAATAATTATCACCGGAATCCCGGGAACAGATTTTTTCAAGACAAAATTGTAACGGTACGGCGTTTGTATTTTCGCGCTGACAGCCCTTTTTGTTCTACAGGTAATGGGAAAAATCGTATTATTGATAATAATATTGGTATTTTATGTAATCGGTGCTTGACTTACCTGTGATGTGCGGTATATTGATAATGAAAATCATTGTCAATAAGGATTTTCGTGTTCAGAGATAATAATTTCCGGAACTGTTTATTTTTTTGTTTTTTACTGAAAATGATTTTCATTGCCATTATATTTTATCGTATAGGGAGGTGGAATACATAATGAAAGTATGTATAACGTCAACAGGTCCTGATTTGAGTTCTCAGGTCGATCCGCGATTCGGCAGATGCGGCTATTTTCTGTTTATCGATACTGAAACGCGTCAGGTGGAAGCTGTCAATAATGAGGCAGCGGGAGCGAGTGGTGGTGCGGGTATCCAGTCTGCACGGTTTGTATCAGAAAAGGGTGCAGAGGCTGTTATTACGGGGAATTTCGGCCCCAATGCGACTTCCGTGCTTCAGGCGTCAGGAGTAAAGATGATTATCGGTGCGCAGGGTGTAACCGTGGAAGAGGCCCTGGGGGGATTTCAGAGCGGGGTGTACAGGGAAGTGAACGCCCCTTCTGTGGAGTCGCATTTCGGGATGAAATCTCCTTCCCCTGGTGGAACGGGAATGGGTACCGGGAGAGGCCAGGGGTCCGGCCGCGGTATGGGCTCAGGAAGAGGCATGGGGTCCGGACGTGGCATGGGCGGAGGAAGAGGTATGGGCATGAATGTTCAGAACCAGTCAGGCGGCATGCAGTCACCTGGGGCGAACGCTGCTCCCTCCTCACGGAACCAGGATGATATCGCTTCTCTAAAGGAGCAGGCGAGGCAGCTGGAGGAAATGCTTGCAGATATTAAAAATAAAATCAGTTCCGTTGAAAACGGTGAATCATAGCAAGTAACTGTTTTCGTCTGTGAACGCTGTACGGGATGGTACGTGTGCGTCCTTCGGCGAACAATATCCGGGGATCATGGTGCCTGTGAAAGGACCCATTGCACCTATGGAAGAACAATTTACGGTAAGGAGTAGTATATATTATTATGAAGAAACAAACAACTGTAGTAATCTCGAGCGGCAAAGGGGGTACAGGGAAAACCTTTATATCGACGAACATAGCCCGTGTCCTGGAGCAGGCAGGCCGTACTGTCCGGTATCTTGACTGCGATGTTGAAGAACCCAACGGCCATCTGTTTTTGAAGCCGGATATAACACGACGGGAGGATGCGGCAGTATTTTCCCCCGTTGGTATTGATACGGAGAAATGTACCGGCTGCGGCCTCTGTGAAACGCACTGTAATTATAATGCAATTGCGGTAATAAAAGGGAAGGCGCTTTTTTTTCAGGACCTGTGCCATATATGCGGCGCCTGTACCCTTGTATGTCCTGAAAACGCGATCATTGAAAAGGACAGGGTAATAGGGGCCGCGTTACATGGCGCCAGCGGTTCAATTGATATGCACTATGCTGAGTTAAAAACCGGGGAAGGAGGGATGTCGCCGAGGCTGATAAAAAATGTGAAAAGAAATATCGGTGATGGCATTAACATCCTTGATTCACCTCCCGGGACATCATGTCCTGTTGTGGAAACTGTCCGTGAAGCGGATATTTGCGTGCTGGTTACCGACCCGACGCCTTTCGGGCTCCATGATCTGAAGTTGTCCGTTGATATGTGCAGAGAAACAGGCATTGAACCCGTGGTGCTGGTGAACCGCGCGGAGGAACACTATGCTCCACTCCGGGACTATTGCCGGGACGAACAGCTTGAAATCATAGGGGAGATACCGGACGACCGCGCCATCGCGGAATGTTATTCTGTCGGGGAGATGGCAGTCGAGAAATTACCGCAGTATCGTGACACCTTCAGAGAGATAGCGGAAACAATACTGGCGCGTTCACAGGAAACACGTCCTCCGTTGAAACGCGGCGGGGAGCAGCAGCACATCACCGGTTCCAATCTGATAGAAGTTGCCGCGAAGAGTTCTTCGTCCGGGACCGTGTCGAAAGAAGTTGTGGTTATAAGCGGGAAAGGGGGAACAGGCAAGACATCCATCGCGGCTGCATTTTGCGCCATTGAAAAGAATATTGTTATTTCCGATTGTGATGTTGATGCCGCGGACCTTCACCTTGTGCTGTCCCCGGAGATACAGGAACGCGGGGCGTTCAGCGGCGGGGTCATGGCGGAAATTGATCCTGATAAATGTACCGGCTGCGGTGAATGTATCGCGCACTGCCGGTTTGACGCGATAAAGGAAATTGAGGCGGAGGGCCGAATGGTATGCCGGGTAGAGGAGATTGCCTGTGAAGGGTGCGGGGTGTGCTCCATCGTATGTGACTATGACGCGGTAGCCAGCGAGGTTTCAATAAATGGCGAATGGTATGTGTCGGAAACACGGTTCGGCCCCATGAGCCACGCGAGGCTTGGTGTGGCGGAGGAGAATTCGGGAAAACTGGTAAGTCTTGTGCGGAACAAAAAAAATGAGCTTGCTGACAGGTTCAGCATCCGGAAGACCCTGGTTGACGGGTCCCCGGGCACAGGGTGCCCTGTTATTGCGTCAATTACCGGGACCAATTATGCTCTGGTTGTTACGGAGCCCACAGTTTCCGGGATTCATGACCTGGAACGGGTTCTTGATGTTATAAAATTCTTCAATGTTGCATGCGGTATCATAGTGAATAAATCCGATCTGAATCCCGGTAAGTCGGAGGAAATCAGGAACATTGCCGGTGAACGGAATGCCGATTTCCTCGGAATGATTCCCTATGACAGGTCAGTGACCCTTGCGCAGATGCAGGGACTCCCGGTTATTGAGTATACTGATAACGAAACAACAAAAAAGATCAGGGAGATCTGGGAAAAGGTGTCCTCGGTGCTTGACGCGGACAGATAAGGCGCCACACCCTACAGGAGAGCGTACACATGTTCAGAAACAGAAATCGAAGGGGAAGCGGCAGAGGCAGGGGCTGTGGATGCAGGGAGTGTATCTGCCCCCGGTGCAAAACCGTTATTCCCCACCAGCAGGGGACACCGTGTTTTCACGTTCAATGCCCCCGCTGCAATACGCCCATGATGGCACGACTCAGGTTTGAAGAAGAAGCCGGAAACAATGAATAATGATAATCAGAAAAAACTTCTCCGGGGGGGCCGTGTTGCTCTCGGCGCGTCTGCTGCAACGCTGGTTCTTGCAGTCGTGAAATATGCCGCAGGGAGCTACTATGCCAGTGATGTGCTGATTGCGGATTCTCTGCATAGTTTTGCTGATACCGCCGCAATCGTCGCCTCCGCCTTCGGGTTGTATCTTGCCCGAAGGCCGAAGAACAACAGGTTCCCCTATGGACTATATAAGGCGGAGACGCTGGCCCTTCTGTTTGTGGGGCTTTTTATCGCCTATGCCGGGGTGGATTTATTACGGGAAGGATATGGTATCATTACATCACCGGTACGACCTGCTGATCTTCAGTGTGTCCCTGTTCTTGTGGCGTTATCATCAATGATTATTGCGGTAATAATTGCGTTCATTGAATTGAAAACATCACGGGATATAAATTCCAGGTCCCTTGAGGCAAACGCAAAGGAGTCGTTTCTTGATATTGCGACATCTTGTATCGTCCTCGGCGGTATTGTCCTTCCGTCGTTTCATGTCCCCTATGTGGAAGGAGCCGTGATCATTATTATCTCCCTCATTGTTTTTAAAATCGGCGCTGAAAATATTTTCCACTCGATTCTGGTGCTCCTTGACGCGGATACAAACAGGGAGCTCAGAAGTGAGCTTGAGTACTGTGTTGCCGGTGTTCGAGGCGTTAAGGGCGTGAGCCAGGTCAAGATACGGGAAACGGGACCTTTCAAAATTGTTGAGCTTGAGATACTGGCATCACCCTTCGCGACAGTCTTTGCCGTTGACCATCTTGCGGATACAATACGAAATACCATCTCCCGGGAGTTCGATAATATTGAAGGAATTTTTATTGATGTAAAGCCCTCCAAAAGCGAGGTGTACCGGGCGGTCATTCCGGTAAAAAATGTCTGCGGCCTTGACTCCCTGGTGTACAGTCACTTTGGAAAATCGAAATATTTCATTATAATAACAATCCGTGAGGGTGAAGTTGAAATTGAAGATTTTTATTTAAATGAATTTCTGGGAAAGGACAAACACATCGGGCTGAATGTTATTAAATCAATCATTCATTATAATGTTGATCTTCTCTTAACGGTAGAAATCGGAGAGATATCATTTCATATCCTGCGGGACAATCTGATAGATATATATAAGGTGCCGGAGGGCGATGTAATGGTAAAAGATGTTGCACGAAAATTTCTTGAAGGGAAACTTGAAAAAATAGACAGCCCGACCCATTCATCAGACAGTATCACACCTCACGATTGAGGAACGGAATATACCTGAGGATATACCATGCGGAATAGTATGTAACGGCCTGGCCGGAGATTATGTATGGCAGAAGATGATTCTTGAGAACTATAATTGTGTATTGCGGTCAATGGTGGTGCTGAGATGAATTGCGATACACGCTATTTTCTTCGTATGAAACCCGCCTGCATGTTCAGGTCAGGAAGACCCGAAGGGTCTGTGTTGTCCCGTATAACAGCATACACAAAATACAGATATTCCTCACCGCGATAGGTGCACAGGGTCGGCTCCCCGACAGCGATAATTGAACCGATGTGAGTTGAGCTGTCCTTCCCGAGAATCTGTACCGGTGTTCCCCAGTTTGACGTGTTCCCGTATCCCGCAGTTGTTTTCTCTCCCGAGAATGATGACATAAAAATATTCGTGTCCCTTGTGAAATATAACGCGGTGCCGTTAAAAAAGGGCTGAATCTCCTCCGCTCCAGTGTTGACCGGTGAGGGCAGCACTACTTTTGTCCATGTACCGGAAGGGAAACTGCCGGAGAGGACGTACACTGAAATCTTTTTATAATCGTCGTCATTATCAGTAATCGTGTCGTCACCATCGTATTCGTCATCGGTCCATATTGAGTTTACCGTTCCATCTGCAAGATAGTACAGGTGGGGGTTCCCCTGTGTCCCGTGGTTCCCGTCAGTTCCCGTTGATCCGAAATCGATGAGTACCGCATTGAACGGCGTACTCCTGTTTGATATCCATGATGATGCCCCGGGTATGTATTTCCCCGGGATGGTGTTCTGTCCGGGTGTTATTGTTACGGTGTATACATCATATTTGCTGTCCACTGTTCCGGCGGCAACGCCTGAAACTGTCGGTGACTGCTGTGAGGAGTCATCCATGCTGAAAACCATGGTGGCTGTCCCGTCGCTGTTCATTCTGAAGCTCATGCCGAATGGATTTATTATTGCGTCATTTTCGTCCTGAAAGGCAATGTAAAATGGTTCCGCGAATGTACCGTCCTCCTGACGTTTAAAACCGTAAAACATCGTTACAGGCGCAAAAAACGGAAACGTGCCTTCACTTAACTGATAGAGGTTTGAGTTGTGCAGCAGGGTGCCATTCCTGAACCGGCCGGAAAAGAATCCCGGCCTTTCAGGAGATGAAACCGGGCCCTTTGTACAGTTTGTCCATACATGGGTGTTGCATGGGGCATTTGTCAGCAAACCTCCACAATGAAGGAGTGAAAGGAGTATTCCGCTGAAATAGTGGGGGCCGTACTGCACAAAGAGGTACTCACCGTCGGGACTGATGGTGACTCCGTCTTCATATCCTTCGGTGTTCACGTAATTCCCGGGTACCGCCATGGGCTGCCCCCAGTCCGAATGGACAGAGAGGAGCACCAGGGCTGTCCTTGTTACGGATGACCCGTTATATGATACCGTAACAGGGTATTCTCCGGTTTCAGCGGGAATAACGGTAAAGGAATAGGTGCCGTCACCATTGTCTGTAATGGCCGAAACCGTACCTTTGGGAACAGTACGCTCCAGGACAGCTCCTGTTACCGGCGTGTTATTTGTTCTGACTGTGACGGTCACTTTAAACGGATCAAGGCCGGCGCTGTCAATCCGCTCAAAGGAGAGGGATACAACAGTAGTGTCGGAATCGGAGGAGCTGCCTCCGCAGCGAAATCCGGTAAAGAGCAATATGACAATTGCCGGTATTATTACGATATACTTTTTCATTATAGTTCTTTAACTGCCATTATATATACTATCAAATTTCTGTATATAAATACAAAAAAAATATTTTTTTTTACAATCCCCATGTCCGGGAAAATAAAGCCATAGCCGAAGGTGTGTGATGATAATCAATATAGAGGGTGATACGGTTCGGTATAGTGACATCGCGGCCTTTAAGGGAAAAGAAGTTGACCTTGCGCTGAAAAAAAACTATTATTTTCAAATCAAGATTTATGAATCCCGAACAGACAACAGGCACGGGAAACTATATGGCAAACCCTGATATGATAAACGATAATCCGAAAACAATTCTTCTTGTAGAAGATGAAGCCATTATCGCGATGATGGAGAAACAAACGCTCGAGAAGTACGGATATAACGTAATATATGTGAATACAGGTGAAAAAGCAGTGCAGACTGTACAGGGGGCGTCGGGGATTGATCTCATACTCATGGATATTGACCTTGGACGGGGTATGGATGGTACTGAAGCAGCTGAAATAATTCTCAGAGAACATGATCTCCCGCTGGTGTTTTTATCATCCCATATTGAACCGGAAATTGTTGAGAAGACCGAAGGAATTACCTCGTACGGCTATATCGTAAAAAACACCGGTGAAACAGTACTCATTGCATCTATTAAGATGGCGTTCCGGCTTTTCGAAGTGAAAAAGAAAGACGAAGCAAAAGAAAAAGAGCTGTTTCTGCAGTCCCTTATCCTGGATCAAATTCATGACAATGTGACGGTAACTGATTTTGAAGGGAACATTATGTATGTGAACAGCGCCGTGGTGGATATGTTAGGACGTCCGCGGGAACAGATACTGAACCAGTCCATTGAAATTTATGGTGAGGACCCCGGGCAGGGAGCTTCACAGAAAGAGATACTTGCAGCGACATTGCGGGACGGAAGCTGGCAGGGAGAAGTCGTCAATTATAATACCGATGGTGAGGTCCGGATACTGCTGAGCAGGACCCAGACTATCCACGATCAGCATGGTAATCCCATCGCGCTGTGCGGCGTATCATCAGATGTTACTGTTCAGAAACAGACTGAAGAACGTATGCGTGTCATGTCGGAGATGCTGGATAATGCACCGAGCTCAATAACCGTCCATGATTCCGGGGGCAGGTTCCTGTATGCGAACCGTAAGACGTTTGACATACATGGTTACGAAGAAGCTGACTTTATGTCAAAGAACCTGAGTGAAATCGACATTCCTGAAAGTAGTGAACTCTTCGCGAAAAGAGTACGGCAGATAGAGGAAAACAGGGAAGCTTCCTTCGAAGTAGGTCACTACAGGAAGGATGGCTCGGTTCTTTCCCTTGAGGTTGTGGCCAAGAAAGTGAGCTGGGGAGGTCAGCCTGCGATACTGAGCATCGCCACTGATATTACCGCACGGAAGCAGATAGAAGAGTCGTTGAAAGAGAAAACCCGTTTACTGCAGAATATCACCGACAACATGTTTGACCTTGTGGCATTGACCGATCCCCTGGGATTTTTTACATTTGTGGGCAGATCTCATCAGATTTTAGGATATGACCTTGATTCATTAATCGGCAGAAATGCCATGGAATTTGTCCATCCTGATGACCTTCCGGGCATATCGGCTGCCTTCGAGGAATCCCTTACTACAGGGCGGGACAATAGAAAATCCGAATACCGGTACCGCTGCGCTGATGGCAGTTATATCTGGCTTGAGACAGTGGGAAGGTTTATCAATGATGAAAATGGAAATATAGTGGAATTGTTGTTCAGTTCGCGGGATGTAACTGAGCGGAAAAAGGTTGAGGAATCACTGCGGGAAAGCGAGCAGAAATACCGGCTTATTTTTGAGAATTCCCCGCTGGGGTTGCTTCATTTTGATTCGGAAGGAGTCATCACCGCATGTAATGATAATTTTGTGGGCATCATCGGGTCTTCACGGGAAGCGCTCATTGGACTTAATATGTGTACACTTCCTGACAGTAACATCGTTGCCGCTGTCAAAGACGCCCTGGAGGGACGTAACGGGTTCTACGAAGACAATTATCATTCCGTTACCGCGAAAAAAGTTACCCCGATTCGGGCGTTATTCACGACAATAAGGGACAATGAGGGGAATTTTCTCGGGGGTACAGGAATAATTGAGGATGTCACGGAACGCTGGAAGACGGAAGCCGCGTTGCGGGAAAGCGAATCATTCAAGAGTATACTTCTGGAATCACTTCCTGTTCCTGTGTTTAACAAGGATGCCGGGGGGCTGTATCAGGGGGTTAACAGGGCTTTTGAGAATTTTTTCGGAGTCGGGAAAGAGGAACTGGTCGGGAAATCCGTGTTTGATATTAATCCACCTGAATTTGCCAGAACGTATCAGGAGAAAGATGCGGAGCTTTTTTCGCAGGGCGGAATACAGGTGTATGAGTCTCAGGTCAGGAACAACATGGGAGAAATACGTGATGTTGTATTTCACAAGGCTGCCCTTACCGATGCTTCAGGTAAGGTGACGGGCCTTATCGGCGCGATACTTGATATTACGGAACGGAAAAGAGCGGAGGAAAAACTCAGGGTAGCTGAAGATATGTACCGGAACATTTTCATGAACTCTCAGATAGGGCTGTTCAGGTCTGAGGTGGATACAGGTGTGATTGTTGACGCCAATGACGCCTTTGCCGTATTCGCGGGTTTCAGTGACAGGGTTTCCCTGCTGGAAGCTTCATTCAATGTCACGGAACGATATATCGACCCGGTTCAACGAAACAGGATTATTACAGCCTTAAAGGAAGGTGGCGAGATCCATAACTTCGAAGCGCGTTTCAGAAA
>ERZ795057.2612-NODE-2612-length-13252-cov-4.192468_pt1 | contig 13252 bp, 11 predicted proteins | sample MGYA00375141_ERZ795057 | MGnify/ENA primary metagenome ERZ795057 (study PRJEB30186, sample SAMN05720163) | activated sludge metagenome | isolation source: Anaerobic digester | place: Hong Kong | collected 2015-01-26 ... | reverse complement strand
TCCTGCGATATGTCGTATTGTTTGGTACATTTTCATTGGCAGCTGCTTTTGCGGGAAATGATTTGGTGAATTTTATCGGCGTACCTATAGCGGGTTTTCAATCTTATCTGTCTTGGGTGAATAGCGGAATTCCTGCTGACCAGTACAGCATGGAGTTTTTATCAATGCAAGTACCGACACCGCAGTATTTGTTGTTTGCTGCGGGAATCATTATGGTGTTGACCCTCTGGTTTAATAAAAAAGCGAAATCTGTGACAGAAACTGAAGTTAATCTCGGTCGACAGGAAGAAGGGGAGGAACGCTTTTCACCAAATATTGTGGCCAGGTTTATAGTGAAAGCATTCGCTTTTGTTTCTGATAGAACCAATGCGATACTCCCAACTAGAGTTAAATATATCATTAATAGAAATTTTACCAATACTAATGAAAATGGAGAAGATGGTGCTTTTGATATGATTCGTGCCACCGTCAATCTCGTCATCGCAAGTTTACTTATTGCTATGGCAACGAATTTGAAATTGCCATTATCGACCACTTATGTCTCATTTATGGTGGCCATGGGTACGAGTCTATCAGATCGTGCATGGGGTAGAGAAAGTGCGGTGTATCGTATAGCAGGAGTAGGGAGTGTCATCGCTGGATGGTTTTTAACCGCTTTCATGGCCTTTTCGGTTTCAGCCGTGTTTGCCGTTTTACTATTCTTATTTCCAAAAATCGTTTTATCCTTATTGATTCTTACCACCATGTTTATCTTGATACGAACACATAGCATACACAAGAAATCTGAGGTAAAAAAGAACAAAGTACACAAATATGCCAATCTCATAAATTACGAAATGCCAGATGCCATTTATAATTTCAACTCTCAACTGGCTGAGATGCATGAAGAACTCATTGGTATTTACTCAAAAGCATTTGATGCTATTACGACCAATGAGCAAAAACCGATAAAAAAAGCTTTAGAAAATTTTGAAAACCTAAAGGATGAATATGCGGCTCTTAAACAGGAATTATTTAAAATCTTAAAGAAAAATAAACACGACAGTGCCGAAATCGGAACCTTTTTCATTTATAGTGTTGATCACCTTCAGGAGCTTGTCGAGTCAACAGAAACACTGACTAAAACTATTAATCTTCACATAGAGAATAGTCATAAAAAATTAAAAATATCGCAGATTGAAAGATTGACTGCACTTAAAAAATCAACGGTTGCATTTTTAACTTCTATGATCGAAATTTTAAAAAATTCAGACCAAATGGATTTGAATCAAATAGTTCAAAACAAAAAGGAAGTCATCAGAAATGTCGATGATATAATAAGCTTTCAAGTAGGGGGTATAGCCGAAAAACATTTTGGATATAAAAATAGTAATACTGTATTAAGCCTGGCTCTAGAAAATAAGAACATCGTCGTTATCTCAACCGGATTTATTGATAAAACCTCAAAAGTCCTCGAGAAACTGAAATAATATTAAACAAAGTTCTTTTCTTTGCCTAAGATTGAAAATCGTATATTGGCAAAGCATAATTAGAATTCTCACCGAGATTGAATTCTTTAATATGAGATTGTCTATTTTAAGTATTTAAAATTGAACAGCTTGATGGATTTTGGATTCTTTTCAATAATAACAATATTGGGCTCTTTGGCTTTCTTCATTTATGGAATGAAAGTGATGAGCGATGGTATTCAGAGGGCAGCTGGATCACAGCTAAGAAACATCCTCCGCTCAATGACTAAAAATAAATACTTGGGTGTATTGACCGGATTTTTGACGACGGCCATCGTTCAGAGTTCTTCTGCCACTACGGTGATGACTGTGAGTTTTGTAAATGCGGGTCTCATCACTTTAGTAGAGTCAGCTGGTGTCATGATGGGTGCTAATATTGGTACTACTATTACGGGCTGGATAGTGGCAATTCTCGGATTTAAGGTAAAATTAAGTGCTTACTCCATTCCATTATTTGCGATAGGCCTGCCCATGATGTTCATTAATAAAGGAAAATTTAAATATTGGGGAGAGTTTATTATTGGGTTTGCTATTTTATTTCTTGGATTGAATTATCTGAAAGATTCAGTTCCGGATATTAGTGGAAATGAAGGGGCACTAGCTTGGATTCAAAATGTGGCTCAATATGGCATTTTTTCAAGGATACTATTTGTTTTAGTAGGAACCTTAATTACCATCATAGTGCAGTCATCAAGTGCAGCGATGACCATAACCTTGACCCTAGTATATACGGGATGGTTGCCTTTAGATGTTGCCGCAGCTATGATATTGGGAGAAAATATTGGGACAACTATTACTGCTGAAATTGCATCAGTAGTGGGTAATACCAATGCAAAACGGTCGGCGAGAATCCATTCACTTTTCAATATAATAGGGGTCTCCTGGATGATTTTTTTAATGCCTTTTGTAATTTCATTTTTAAGTGGATTTGTTCAAGATTTTGTTCATTTATTTGAAAAATTGGTACACGTTAAGCAGGAATTAACGCAAGAGCAATTGTTAAATACTTATACCTTAGCTGCATTCCACACGACTTTTAATTTACTAAACGTATTGCTCTTATTGCCGTTTGTCAATTGGTTGGTTAAATTGGCAATTCGGACAGTACCAAGTACCGAGGAAGATGATTCCCTCAAAATTAAATTTATCAACCGATCCTCAAGAACACTAGAGCTTGCAACCATCGAACTACAAAAAGAAACGGCTAATTTTAATGAGTCCGTGGCAAAAATGAATAAGTTTTTTAAAAATTTATTGAATGCCAGTACAGATAAAGAACGTAAGAAAATGCTTAAAAAAATTAAGCGATACGAAGAATTGTCGGATGAAATGGAGATTGCAATCACAGAATATATAACCAAACTCGCCGATCAGGAAATCACACCTAAAACTAGCAAAAGATTGAGATCCTTTCTCAATATAGGCAATGACCTCGAGAGAATTGGGGATATCTACTACCAAATTTCGAAAACATTCGAAAGAAAAATGGAAGACAGTATATATTTCGTTCCCGAACAGCGTGAGGGACTGAATGAGTTGAGTACGAAGCTAGAACAAGCTTTCCGTGTGATGGAAAAAAATCTGAATTCAATAAGTTATGACAATGTCAATAAGAAGGAAGCACTACAATTGGAAGATGAGATTAATTCCATAAGAGATAAGCTCAGAGAGCAGAATTTAACCATGCTTGGTGATCCCGAATATAATGTCCAAGCTGCGATGATATATAACAATGTATTTTCATCACTTGAAAAGATTGGTGATCATATAGTTAACATCAACGAAGCAATAGTTGGGGAGATTTAATCCATCTTAATGGCAAACTTAAAAGAAGTTTTTTTACTATTTTTTAGGTTGGGATTGACGGCATTTGGTGGCCCAGCGGCTCACATTTCTATGATGGAACAAGAAGTAGTTTCTAAAAGAAAGTGGATGTCTCGTGAGCATTTTATGGATTTAGTAGGTATGACAAATCTCATTCCCGGGCCTAATTCTACTGAAATGACCATGCACTGTGGTTATGAACGAGCAGGTGTGGCTGGATTATTTGTAGCCGGAATTGCATTTATTGTTCCCGCAGTAACACTCACGTCTCTATTCGCTTATTTTTATGTAGAATATGGTGAAATACCGGATGTCAAAGCTTATCTAGTCGGAATCAAACCGGCGGTCGTAGTTATAATAGGGTTGGCATTGTGGAAGTTAGGTAAGACTTCATTAAAGACGACCTGGCTTTGGGTAGTCGCAATTATTGCCGTCTTACTCTGCGCTCTAGGAATGAGTGAAATCGCCGTCTTGTTTCTAGTGTCTATTGTTTCTGCAATCATATTTTATTCTGTTGAAAAAAAGGAACAATCTTTTTTTATAGCCCCGTTATTTGTTGTTTCTGGAGTCAGTAATGTCAAAATTTTTTTCAGCTTCTTAAAAATAGGAGCCATACTATATGGGAGTGGATATGCATTGATTGCCTACCTCCAAAGTGAATTCGTTGAGACAGGTCTGCTCTCGTCTCAGGAAGTCATTGATGCGGTTGGGGTAGGTCAGTTTACACCCGGGCCGGTTCTTTCTACTGCGGCATTTGTGGGGTATTTATTTGGCGGCTTTGGTACATCGATCATAGCCTCGTTAGGGATATTCTTACCATCATTTATTTTTGTCTTAGTTCTTAACCCAATAATTCCCAAACTGCGAAAATCCCAGTTTTTCTCTATTTTCCTTAATAGTGTCAATGCCGTCGTTGTGGCTTTGATATTCTGGGTGTTAGTGGAATTTATACGGGAGGTCTTAATAGATTGGCGAGCCATCGTTATAGCTTTAGTGTGTACCTTGATTATGTTTCTATTTAAATTAAAATTCCCCTCTTATTGGCTTGTAATAGTGGGCAGTGTTTTAGGTAAGTTGCTCAGTATTTGGTAATTTTTATTCAATTACTTTAAATTTTGAACAAAGTATTATAATTTTGTTGTTCACAACAATTTATGCAAAGTGAGTGTATTAGATTTTGCTAGAATCATCGTATATAGATTTCACGAAAAAGGACTTGAGGTATTTCTTATAAATAATGATATGACTCAGGATGCCGAAGTTTGGAAATTACCGAAAGGTAACCTTCCTGAACAAAAATTAGCACTTAAGGATGGCAGTCAAGAATTCATTGATTTTGAAGAAACTGATGAAAATGGCAACCAAATAAGGACAGTTGCGATTGAGGGAGATTGGCATGATATTCCGAGCATTAAGGGGATGTTAAAATACGATATCAAACTAGCGAAAAGGATAATAAATGAAAAACTACCTGGTGCTGAAAAAGGTACTTTTTTTGCAGTTAAGGAAGCATTCAAAAAAGTATTACCCGATGAATATAAAGTGTTGAAAGAGCTGAAAGATATACTAATTGATAGGAATTCCGTCAAAAATATATAAAAAGTGAGTCCTGCTATTGCTCTTTAAGGTTTATTACCCTAAAAAATAGTTGTCAATATTGGTTTAATACCACAACTATATTTACTATTACCGAAATAACTTCCGACTAATTATCTAAGCTTTCTCGTCAAAACTTATCATCCACTCTATCCCATATTTATCTCTAAACATACCAAAATAAGAACCCCAAGGACTATCCTGTATTGGCATTTCTATTTGACCACCTTTTGTTAGACCTTTATAAAGCTTATCGGCTTCATCTTTAGTATCTGTCGAGATTGAAATTTTACTTCGGGTTTCCATTTCACTGTGTTTTCCAAGTTGTTCTGGAGTGTCGCTACCCATTAAGACAGAGTGATTTCCAATCGGTAAGGCGATATGCATTATTTTTTCAGATTCATTTCCTAGATCCGGACCACCTTCAAAACTCATTTCCTTAAATCGTACAAGCATAGAAAATTCCCCGCCGAACACTGATTTGTAAAAGTTGAAAGCCTCTTCAGCATTGCCATTAAAATGTATATAAGGATTAATTTGAGCCATTTGTTTAGTATTTTATTTTGTAAAATTAATTTATGTAATCGTTTTCTAAAAAATATCTGATTGTAATAGTATTGAGATTGCCTTATGCAAATATTCCATTTAATATCGCAGAAGTAATTAGATAGGTTGGTTTTACCCCCTCCAATCCCAGACTTCCAGAGGCCAATGTACTTCCCGTTTCTAAGGGATTGTCACTGGCATAGTAGGCATACCGAAGTTTCATACTGGAGCTTACACTATTCCTTATCATGGATGCCGCTTGTATCGCTTTTTGATAATGAGCTCCTTCCATTTCCAATCCAATGGCCTTCCATGATGATTCAAGAAAATATTTCAAAATATCTTTGTTTTGAAGCGAGGTGCCGAGAACAGTTATCATCGTCCCTTCACAAACTGCAAGGCCTGAATTTTCAAAATCCTTTGCTTTGAGTGCATTTTTGAAAGGGTAATTATCAGCACTTCCCTCAAAGACATGAGAGGTGGCTATCATAATGTCTCCTTTATCTCCGAGCAATATTCCCGCTTTCCCCATAATATTTACAGACTTAAAGGGGAGTTTTTTCTTAGTTCCGCTTGATGAACTAGGTTTTAACAGTTCATCCATCGTTTCGTAAGCCTGCTCACCAAACGCATAATCCATAACTACCAAAACTGGATTGTCGTCCCAGTGCTTACCCACGATTATTTCTCGCGGCAAAGTATTTTTATCGATTTTTGAAGTGTCAATTATCTGTACGTTGATATTCGTTCCGCTGAAATCTTTAAGATAATTCATGCCATGACTTAAGGCATAATCATTGACCATTTTTCTCAATTTCGAATTATCAGTAAGGCTTAGTTCCTCAGCAATATCTTCTAAACTCGTATTATAATATTTTCTACCGAGTGCGGCACGAGCATAGAGACTGTTCATTACACTATGCATATTGGCGGATATGACGTGTAGCGGTCTCTGATCTAGAGAATGGTTGAAAAGTTCGTTTTTAACGTTTTTTGCCCACACCTCACCATGGTTGTGATGACCCAATTTTTCTCGTAAGGTGAAGGAGAAACTGATTTCGCGGTCTTGCTTTTCATAATATTCCTCGAAACTCAATCTACCTAACCAATATACAATGTGAAACAAGCTATCGACTTCTTCTGATTTGTCAAATTTTTCACAAGCTTCTGCAGTTTCTTCATAAGATCGACCTATGATTGAGCTCAAGTAAGTGTAACCCACTTCTTTATTGTAGGGAGCTTTTGTTTTGATTGCTTCCACGATTTCTGTCAATACTTCCCACGCTTTAGTCGGTCGATTTCTCAGATCGAAAGCATTTTTTCTTATTTTCTCGGCTTCGATATACATAAAGGTCAAGTGTGTCAAAACATCGTAAACGTCACTTCTTCCTCGTGTCATTTCTATGAACATCTGATCTTGATCTATGCGGTAGCAATTGCGTCTTCTTTTGCTTGGTATTATCGGTTCAAAGTTTGAATTTTCAAAGCCCTCGCGAGCAATCAATTTTACATAACGGCATTCTTCAATTCCTTGTGGAAGCCTCTGTGCAATATAGAGAAGACCATTTAATTCGACTTTTTCCGGGTCGTTGATGCTACCATAAATCTCTGGTTTTAATGCCAATAATGCATTAATCATGGCTTCTCCCGACATTCCCAATGGTTTATAACTTCCTCTGATAAAGAGGTGTCGCATCGCAATATGTAATTTTTGAATGGAGGCTCTTGAAATTTGTGCTCTACTAATTGATTCCATCTACTTCAATATTTTTTATATCAACTCAAATTTTAAGCCAAAAGTTATTTTTTTCTTTGCAATTGCGCTGTTTGTTTCATCGTGACCGGAAAACTTTTGACTTCAGGGATATTTTCACCATTGACAATGGTGTCACCACTTGGATAAAATTCTTTTGAGTTTTGAACTATAATTTCAAATATTATTTCTTCATTTTCAAAAGAGTAAATAGCCGATATCTGGTTATCCATGACTTCAAAGGATGAAAATATCTGATTTCCTAGCTTTTTAGCATTGATTACGATGCCGTTTTTCTCATCGATTAGATAATCGCCGTTTTTCTCATTGACCGTGATCAACTCATAATTTCTTGAGTCTTGCCCTTCATATTTTAAAATCCACTGGACGGTATCCGGCGAATCTGTTTCTCGAATGGCAAAATCCATTAATATAGTATCAATTTTATGGCCGTTGTTAATGAGAAGATTTCCCGACCATTCGCCATAATAGTCATTTGGGAATTTTGCAGAGATTTCCTTTCCAAGCTTATTCGGAGTTTCATCGGGAGAAGAAGATTTTTTACAAGCTTGAAAAAAGAGAGAAACCGTGAAAAGAATTACTATGTATTTTGCCATCTGTTACAATTTAAATGTCAATTAATTCATAAAAGTATGAGGAAAAAATGACCTACTCGTATTAAGGAATATTTAAATTTTGATTAATAGGAACTAAATTTATTTAATCCTTAACAATCACCAAAAAATTATCTAAAATCTAGATTACTCTAAAATAAACTTAATCACTGGTCTTCGTCTAAAGCTTTAAACTTATGATTATGAAAAAAAACTTACTTTTATTGATTACACTGGTTCTAATCTCTTGCTCTTCTTCAGAAAAATTCAAAACCAGTGCTTACGACTCTTTAGCACCCTCACACAAAACCATAGCCATATTACCGATCGATCTGGTTGGCAAATCTTATCCCGCTGAAATGTCTGAGGAACAATTTGATAGATTGCTTGCAAAGGAATCGAATGAAATTCAAACGACCTTATACAACTTAATCGCAAGAGAAACCGGAAGGGAGAAAAGTGATATAAAAATTAGGTTGAAATCGATTACAACCACGAATTCGGCACTGGAAAATGCCGGTATAACTCAAAAGAATATTGCGGATATTACCGAAGCTGATTTAAAATCGATACTTGATGTAGACGTCGTACTAAGAACCAGAATATTTACCAATGTATTTTTGACGGATACCAGGGAAGATTTGACTTCAGAAATTCTTACAACCGCAGAGACTATTGTGAAAAACTCAATCCTTACCAAAGCACTTTCGTTCGAAAAAGCGCAAGCCGATGTCAAATGTGAATTGGTTGATCTGGATAAAGCGACTCCCGTATGGGTGTATGACAAAAAACGAACCATATCACTCAGGGACAAGAACTCGGAAATAATGAAAAAACTGTGTTCTGACGTGAGTAAAAATATGCCCTATCGGGAAATAACACGAAGGGGATAATACAAGAAAAAAAAGGGAGTGAATAGTACACTCCCTTTTTTTATTATGCCTTTTTTACAAATTTTGTCAATATTACAATCTGCTGTCCTTCTACTTTAGCTTCGATCTGCTCAGGATTGTCATGAACGAGTCGTATTTTCTTTACAACGAGCCCTTTCTTTGCGGTAAAATTGGCTCCCTTTACATTTAGGTCTTGTGTCAATATTACCGTATCACCTGTCTGGAGTTCTTGTCCATTGCTGTCGAAATGAGGTTCCAGTTTGATGTTTCCGCTATTCTGAGCCCATTCCAAAGTTGCATCATCCAAGTACATCATGTTCAATGCTTCTACTGCCCAATCTTCATTTTTCAACTTATTTAATAGTCGGTAACTCAATACCTGTACAGATGGTACTTCACTCCACATACTATTTAATAAGCCTTTCCAATTATTTGGGTCACCCATTTCTTCTGAATTTATGGCATCGGCACAGGGCGAGCAACAAACAGCTATTTCGGTCAGATCTTCTCCTGATTTCGGACTAACAACAACTTCCGTCAAATCATCTGAAGACCCACAAATCTCACATTGGTTACCACTTCTGGTTAATAATTCACTACTTACATTCATCAATCTCGGTACTTTTTAACTTTTTTTACTTAGAAACTTTTATTTATTTTCACAAAAGTACCACTTGCTAAAGTATTTTTGGCTTCATTCGAAATAATTAAATAATAGATACCGGCTGAGAGGTCAGTAATATCTATGATTTCATCATTTTGATAAAAACTTGCATTTTGATTTATGACTTGTTGACCCAGATTATTGAAAATAAAAACTGAAGTGGATTGACTTCCAATATTGTAGTGAATGTTAAGTTCATCCATTGCATACGTTGGAAATATTTTAAATTCAGCATAGAAATCGATTCCATCACAATCTTCATCTATTCCATTATCTGCAATTTCATCAGCATTTGGATGAATGCCCATTTCTAGATCGTTACAATCTAAGTCATTGCTCGAATATCCAAATGGTGCTTGACTTATACAAGTGTCTATAAGTATATAACTATTGCCATAGCCATCGTTGTCTTCATCGCGATAATAGGTGTATATGGTTTCCGTATCATCTATCAAACCGTTACAGTCGTTGTCTATGCCATCGCATATCTCTGTGGCATTAGGGTGTATGCTTCCATCGTCGTCATTGCAGTCAGTGGCAGAAAGCACATAGCCGAAAGGTGGTGACATATCACAAATCTCTAACGAAAATTGAGCATCACCATATCCATCTCCATCAACATCCAAGTAATACGTATGTAGTGGAAGATTGTCATCGATAAGCCCATTGCAATCATTGTCTATGCCGTCACATATTTCAACCATAGATGGATTTATCATTCCATTGTTATCATCGCAATCTATCGAATTGGTAACGTAATTCGCTGGTGCTGAACCGACACATGTGTCAAGTGCCATATTGATGTCACCATATCCATCTCCATCCAAGTCCAAATAATAGGTATATAATGGTAGACCATCATCTATGAATCCATTGCAATCATTGTCTATGCCATCGCAAATTTCAACTGCATTGGGATTAATATTCGGATTGGAATCATCACAATCTAGATTATTATCTACATAATTATTTGGGGCAAAATCCAAACATATTTCAATTTCTTGGTATGCATCTCCGAATCCATCGCCATCCTCATCATAGTAATAGGCAAAAAGTTGCAATCCTTCATCGATCATACCATTGCAATTTTCATCTTGATTGTTGCATATTTCCGGAGCATTAGGATGGATGTTGGGGTTATTATCATCACAATCTTCATAAGAATAATAACCATCACCATCTTGATCCGCATAAAAATAGGGTAGTGTAAACTGAAATGCCTCTGTACCTATTTTTATACCTAGCTTTCGTCCGGGTATATCGTCGGCAGGAGGGTGAATACCGCCCCAAATCCTCGACAAGCTGCATTGATCCGAAGCATCATAATATTTTGCCCATTGTAAGACAATGTCTGTGCTTGGACCCTCTTCAAAAACTAAAAATTCGTTTTTTGGTGCTTGAAACTCTCCCATGCCCCTAGGAAAATAGGGGTCTCCTGTCAATGCAGTCAATATTTCTGCGGCCGCTCTACTATAAGTGGAATGACCTGATACATATCCGGCAAATGGTGGTGTCACAAAAGTAGGTCTCTGATAAGGCCACCAGTCTAAGGCTCGCAACCATCCTACATGGGCTTGGTCGATCAATGGATTTCCAATTTTTGTAGGCCCCAGCCAACCTTTCATTTTTATTTCATTGACATACTCATTGTTTTCTCCAGCCAGCGAATCTCCTTCATTAATCAATTCAAAATAGCCTGGAATCAATGGAAGCCCGTCTTCACTGTAATTAGGAAGGTTAGGGTCAGAGCTTTGACCTTTTTCTGCCATTCCTCGGATAGCACTCACCGGCCTTATGTAGTCGTAGTAACCTTTTACACCCCACGCCACGATGGCGACATCATGCATTGTACCACCAAGCAACAAATACGATTTAACGTCCCATTCTAGGTCATCAATTAATTCTCCTTTACCGCCAAATTTCTTAATCAATTCCGGTTGGTCATTGACATAATTTAGTATGGTAAACCAATGCCCTGGAGGGGTCTCAGAGTCAGGACCATCAGCCCAAAACTCCGCTAATACTCGGCCGTAATCTCCTCTTTTGACGATTTGTGGCTGATAAGGTAGTCCTGTTTTGGGGTTGATAGTATATCCAGTCAATGGGTCACCACCACCATATAAATCATAAAATTCCTTATATTCTTCAAAATTATTTGGGTAACTTTGAATATTCCCAATGGTTGCAGGAGAAATATCCCACATTGTGGTGTCATTCGCATCCAATTGAGATGACCAGATGGCGACCAAGCTGAAATTCCATCGATATTCATCATCCAAGCCTGCTTGAGAACCCGGTAATAATTGGGGAGGCATACCCGGATCATCATAAACCTTATAATCATTTCCATCTCGATTATAAACTGTTAATTCCGAGGGATTTAATGAAAATGGAACGACATTTCCCCACTCGGGAGAGAGAAAACTGGGGATATTCCCAGGAATTTCATTGCCACTCTGATCGATAAAAACATCAAAAGCGATTGGTTGCCATCGATTGAGATTTTTAATATCAGGATTGCCCACACCTTTAATTACCAAAGGCGGATTGACAGGTGTATAGTATTGATTGGTGTAATTTATCAATTCATTGGATCCATCTTGTCTTCCGAACTGGATGATTTGTTGAGCTATGTAATTTCCTAGTGCTGCGGGGTTTCCACTTTTGTAATTGGTACTTGTATAATTGGTGTCAAAACCGAGCTCTGCCATCTTTGCGTTATACATTTGTAAGAGCATAGAAGCACCCGGTGAACCACTGAATCGATACCGAAGTAATCTGTAACAAGCATAACTTATGGCTTCAATTTGAGATTCTCCTACTGGTTTAGTCGATTGAAAATCATCTAAAATAAAAGTGTAGTTACCCACCGTATTACCCATGAAAAATGGTCTGGCTTCATCGTCATAAATAGCCCATGCATCATACATAGCTGCAGATACATGAAAAAGATTCCGAGCATGAACCGTGGGTCTGGCGAAATCATTTCTAATGGATTCTAAGAGTATTTCATTCCACTGCCTCGCAATGCTATGTTGTGAAAATGCAGTCTGGTAAACTGCGAACAAAATAAAAATGAATATCAATTGCTTTTTCATGACTCAAACTCAAATTCTGTTTATTGATAAGAAAGTTTATAGATGCAGACAAGCCCAATTTGAAAGTTAAAGTTAGTAAAAAACTAATCAACTCAATTAATAAAATATTAGCTTATTAATTTTTCAATAAGAATATTGCTGAATTGAACATGTACTGACTTCATTTATGTATCCTAATAAATAAGGTTTCGTGTGGTCTGCAAGACCCAGGATGAAGACCGTGTCGAAGATTTTCGTGTTCTAATCGGGATTGTGCTAGGTCCCGAGTCGATTTCGATAATTGATTTCTATTGCCATATGCACTAGCCATTAGTGGATTCCAATTTTTATTTTGTGGTGGGTAATCAGATTCTATGTTTTGTTAGAAGTGTAATCGAAAAGAAACTAATACATTTTAGCGAATCCCTTAACTTCACTCTTGGCAAGATTGATTATCTTGGTCGTTTTTAATATGCTTTTTTCCATCTGTTGTGATTTTTATTATTAAATAATCTATACAGAGGGAAATTTTTTGCCAAATTTTGTATACCGTCGTCCAAAAGGCAACTTGGTTCAACAAGTCGTGACCACGTCAGCCACCGCGGCGTGATGGCCGTCGGGTACGGCCCTAACGATACCGCCAATGCCACCACAGAAACAGCCTTCTGCATCGATTTGTAAATTTTTCATACATAATAATCGATTAATGTAAAGAATTTTGTGTTTTCTTTACAAAAGACTTTATCTTTGTATAGATTTTTAAAAATACTTTACAAA
>ERZ795057.2609-NODE-2609-length-13260-cov-3.827565_pt1 | contig 13260 bp, 11 predicted proteins | sample MGYA00375141_ERZ795057 | MGnify/ENA primary metagenome ERZ795057 (study PRJEB30186, sample SAMN05720163) | activated sludge metagenome | isolation source: Anaerobic digester | place: Hong Kong | collected 2015-01-26 ... | reverse complement strand
GCGTGGCGGCAAAAATGACAAAGATAAAGTTGCAGACACCCTGAATAAAAACAAAATAGGATATGAGAACATTTATGAAGTGGCTTTTTACTGATGTTTTTTGCCGATTTCATTTATGGCTGATATGGCGGTATCTACTTCTTTTTCAGTGTTGAAAAAACCTATCGAAAAACGTACTGTGCCTTGTGGATATGTTCCGAGGGTCTTATGGCTCATGGGTGAACAATGCAGGCCGCATCTTGTTATGATACCATGGTCCTTTTCCAGCAAATAAGCTGCGTTGCTGTTATCAATGTACTTAAAATCTAACGAGATAACGGAACAGCGCATATCCATGCTTCTGATCCCCGAAAGGTTGACATGGGGGATATCAAGTATCCCGCTTAAAAACTTCTCCGTAAGGATCTTTTTTTTTGCATTTATCTCACTTATGCCCAGGTTTTTGATATATTTCAGGGAATGGGCGAGGCCGATTATTCCGGGGATATTAAGGGTACCGGTCTCAAATTTGTCCGGCATGAAGGAAGGCATTTCAAAATTATCGGAAAGACTGCCGGTACCGCCTTCTATGACAGTACCAAGTTCAGAGGCGAATCTTTCGGAAAGGAGTACCGCCCCAATTCCCTGGGGACCGAGAAGCCCTTTATGACCCGGCAATGCCAGGGCATCGATATTACTGTTTTTCATGTGGATCGTTTTACTGCCTGCGGTCTGAGCGGCATCCAAAGCAAAAAAAACGCCGTGTTTTTTGCATAGACGACCGATCTCATCTATTGGCATCATACTGCCGCTGACATTGGATGCGTGGGCAAGAAGCACGAGTTTTGTCTTTTTGCAGATCAAAGCTTCAACTGCCGACGGATCCAGGCTTCCGTCCCGGCGGCACTTGGCGATATCCCATATGATACTTTTGCTTGTCATAACTGTTACAGGCCTGGCCACGGAATTGTGTTCCATGGAAGATGTGATAATGTGATCCCCTGTTTCAAGAATACCTTTTATGATCAAATTCAGTCCAAAAGTTGCTCCGGAGCAGAAAATAACATTTTGCGGCAGGTCAAAACCAAACATAGAACACATTTGTTCCCTTGTTTCAATTATGGTGCTTTGAAGCTGATAAGACTTTTCATAACTGCCACGGCAAATATTGAAGCCGTTATTATCTATATGTTCGCCTATGGCCTTTCCGAGACCGGGAGCCTTTGGGAACGAAGTCGCACTGTTATCAAAGTATATTATGTCCATTTTTTTCTGAAAGGTGTCCATTTGGGAACATTGCCTTTCAGCCTCCGGTATCATTATAGAATATTGAAGTGTATGAATTCAAATAGATAATATGAATAGAAATGATGCAGCTATATACTTATGCTTCATATATAAAAGTGATGTGTGTATCCTTTTGAAAAACGTATTGACAATTTATATCGTACTAAATATACTGTCTATGATGATGTATTTTTCGGATAGCGATATCCGATGTTAGAAGTTATTAAAAAAAAAGGAAGGAGTGTACGAGCGGTTTGATACCGTTTATTTTTGGGTTGAGCTCTCGTACGAAAATTCAAAAATGGCACCATTAGAACCAATGGAAAAACAGGAGGCCGCACCTAAGGTCACAGCACCAAAGCCCAGTAACAGCATGGCACCATTAAAACCGGCAGAAATACTGGATGCAACTATCAATATCGGTGTGGGCAAAGCAAACAGCAGCGCTGCAAAGCTGATCATGCTGGGAATTTTAGCAGGCGCTTTTATTGCTTTTGCGGCTGCAGGCTCGAATATGGCGGCATTCAATGCCCTGGGAGATGCGGGAACATTTGGTATCGGCAGATGGATAGCAGGAATGGTATTCGCCACCGGACTGATGCTGGTCGTTTGCTGCGGAGCGGAACTTTTTACCGGAAACACACTTATGGTATGTTCAGTTCTGGAAAAGAAGATCAATGTCAGCGGCATGCTGAGAAACTGGGTGATAGTCTATATAGCCAACATGGTGGGATCTGTACTTATTGCCTATTTGGTAGTGAACTCAGGACTGCTTGCATCCGGTGACGGAGCTCTTGGAGCAACAACGGTAAGTATAGCGGCAGGTAAGTGTAATCTGGAATTCCTCCCGGCATTTTACAGGGGAATACTTTGTAACTGGCTGGTATGTCTGGCAGTATGGATGGCATTCGGCTCAGACACCATGGTGGGGAAATTCTTCAGTTGCTTCTTCCCCATTCACTGTTCGTTACCTCGGGATATGAACACAGTGTTGCCAACATGTACTACATACCCGCAGGTCTTTTTGCGAAAGGCGAATTCGGCGCTTCCCTTGATCCGGCCGTTATAGAAAACCTGACATGGGGAGGATTTTTCATCGACAATCTCATACCTGTAACTTTAGGAAACATTGTAGGTGGAATGATACTGGTTGGTATGATATACTGGTTCTCATATAAGAAAGCATAAAAAGCGTATGTCCGGGCGCAAAACCGGAATTATTATGGAATTTAACAATTGCTCACTTATTATCCTTGCCGGAGGCAAAAGTTCCAGGATGGGGCAAAACAAAGCACATCTGCGCTGGAACGCAAAATGTTTTCTGGATATAATCATCGAAAAGGGAAAGAGTCTCGGTTTCGGTGAGATAGTACTGTCCGGATACAGGGGAAAAGTGAGCGATTGTTTTTCTGTAGAAGATGAATTGAAAGAAAGGGGCCCTCTCGGCGGGCTGCATGCATGTTTCAAAGCCGCTTCTTTTGAAGACTGTTTTGTAATAACTGTGGATTCTCCCCTTGTTTCCACCGAGACTATGAGGAAAATGCTTGATGAACACATCAGGGGCGAAAATGAAGTTACTCTTCTTAAGCATGGAGAAAAAACAGAACCCCTGATAGGTATATACAAAAGAGAGTTTTACAGAAAGATATACCCGGTCATACAAAACGGATCCGCACCGGTTTTTAGGGCTCTTGACAGAGCAGACGTGACGAACCTTGAAATAGATGGAATTGAAAAAGAGATACTGAACATCAACACAAAAGATGCATATGAAGCATTTTTGAAAGAAAATGAAAATAATTGCGCAGTATGAAAATTTTCCGGTATCAAAGCCGGAATCCATAAAAAAAATGTTCAAAGGCAGCGATGACATAAAAGAGCATCCGGATCCTGTTATACAGGAGCATTTTATGGACGTATATGTCAACGGTGTTTTTTGTTTTGATCTTTGCTCATCGCCTTGTTACCTTGAACAGCTTGTAACAGGGCATCTTCTGGCCCAGGGGCATATAAAGAATATAAAGGATATAGAAAAGATTGAAATAAAAGGTCTGGCGGCAAAGGCAGATGTTACTCTTGCCAAGGGCAGAGTCACTGAAATGCCCGTCGAATTAAAAGATGCAGTGAGAATCGCAATGGGCGGAGGCGAAAAAGCAAAAAAGGCAGGGCTTACGCCTCTTTCGTTGGTGAAAAATAGAATAACAGGAGACAGGGAACGGAGAAAGGAGATATTCATACAGGCAGAGACTCTTTATGAATCTTCGGAAGTTTTTTTCGAGACAGGAGCAGCACACAGTTCTTCACTGGCGTTTGACGGGGAAATAAAATACTCTTTTTATGATGTCAGCCGCCATAATACAGTTGACAAAGTCATTGGGCAGGCACTTATAGACGGAACGGATCTTTCAAAAGCAGTTCTTTTTACCAGTGGCAGGATACCCCTTGACATGATAGTTAAGGCCGTGAGATGCAGGATACCTATAGTATGCTCCAGATCTGCACCCTCAGGAGAGGCTCTTAAGATGGCGCGAATATGTAATGTGTCTCTTGCAGGGTTTGTCAGGGGAGAGAGAATGAACATATATAATGATTAAAAAAGGCCGCAGAAAATTATTCTGCGGTCTTTCTGAAATACAAGATGTCTATTTCATTGCTTCTTCCACAGCCACGGCTACAGCCACGGTGGCGCCTACCATCGGGTTGTTTCCCATACCGATGAATCCCATCATCTCAACATGTGTGGGAACGGAAGAAGAACCTGCGAACTGGGCATCTGAATGCATGCGGCCCATGGTATCGGTCAGGCCGTAAGAAGCAGGACCTGCGCTCATATTATCGGGATGCAGAGTTCTGCCTGTGCCTCCGCCCGAGGCCACAGAAAAATATTTTTTGCCGGCAAGAACACATTCTTTTTTGTAGGTACCCGCCACGGGATGCTGGAAACGGGTAGGGTTTGTGGAATTCCCGGTGATAGAAACATCCACTGTCTCCATATGCATTATGGCTACGCCCTCTCTGACATCATCAGCCCCGAAACATCTCACCTTGCTTCTCTCACCATCGGAGTAGGCTGTTTCTTTTAGTATTTCTATCTTGCAGGTGCAGTAATTGAACTTTGTCTGGCAATATGTGAATCCGTTTATCCTTGAGATGATAAGAGCGGCATCTTTGCCGAGTCCGTTAAGTATGACGCGAAGCGGTTTTTTTCTCGATTTGTTGGCACTCTTTGCAATGCCTATGGCTCCTTCTGCCGCAGCAAATGACTCATGGCCCGCAAGGAAAGCAAAGCAGTTGGTTTCTTCGGACAAAAGCATGGCTCCCAGGTTGCCGTGACCCAGACCGACTTTTCTTTCTTCGGCCACAGAGCCGTCTATGCAGAAGGCCTGAAGACCGTGACCAATGGCTTCGGCCGCTTTCTTGGCGGTAGTGCAGCCTTCTTTTATTGCGATGGCAGCACCGGCGGTATAAGCCCAGAAGGCATCATCGAAGGCGATCGGCTGAACATCTTTGACGATTTGATGGGGATCAAAACCCTTGAGAGTGCAAATTTCCCTTGCCTCTTTAAGGGAGCTGATACTGTAATTTGCCAGCACTTTGTTTACTTTGTCTATTCTTCTTTCATAATTTTCAAATAAAGTCATGATCAGTCCTCCGTTCTACTCTTCACGGGGATCGATATACCTTACGGCATCATCGAAACGCCCGTATTTGCCTGAAGCATCTTTGACGGCTTTTGCCGGTTCCGTTCCCTTTTTTATGGCCGCCATCATCTTCCCTATATGAACAAATTCATAACCTATGATCTCGTCATTTTTATCAAGGCCTATTCTTGTCACATAACCTTCAACAATATCAAGGTATCTGGGGCCTTTGACCGCTGTGCCGTATGTTGTGGCCACCTGACTTCTGAGCCCTTTGCCGAGATCCTCAAGACCTGCGCCCACAGGCAGTCCGCCCTCCGAGAAGGCTGTCTGTGTCCTTCCGTATACGATTTGAAGGAAAAGTTCCCGCATGGCCGTGTTTATTGCATCGCAAACAAGATCCGTATTTAAGGCTTCCAGTATAGTTTTGCCCGGCAGGATCTCTGAAGCCATGGCAGCAGAATGGGTCATGCCGCTGCAGCCTATGGTTTCTATAAGAGCTTCCTGTATTATACCTTCTTTGACATTAAGGGTAAGCTTACATGCTCCCTGGTGTGGTGCACATCCTCCGACGCCGTGGGTGAGGCCGCTGATGTCTTTGATTTCTCTGGCCTTTATCCATTTGCCTTCCTCGGGTATAGGAGACGGTCCGTGATTTGCATTGTTTCTTACAGGACACATATCGCTTACTTCTTTTGAGTAGATCATTTAAGCACTCCTCTCTGATCACATATATATGCTGCTTGGTTACCATAAAAATTATATCATATTAGTTTCAGCAATTCCATATTATATGTTAGAATAGAACCATGACTTATTTGGATGATTTGAACAAAAAACAGCTTGAAGCTGTCATGTATACAGAAGGTCCTCTGCTGATACTGGCAGGAGCCGGCAGCGGCAAGACCAGCACAATGACTCACAGGATAGCATACCTTATAAAGGAGAAAGGTGTTGATCCTTACAATATACTGGCGGTGACTTTTACAAACAAGGCAGCAGGGGAAATGAGGGAAAGAGTGGAAAAACTCCTCGGAGGCCCCAATCCTGTCTGGATAATGACATTTCATGCCGCATGTTTAAGGATACTGAGAACAGAAACCGGCCTTTCCGGATACACCCGGGATTTTGCCGTGTATGATCCCGTAGATCAGAAAGCAGTTATAAAGAGCATAATAAAAGAAGACAATATAGAAGAAAAAGACTTTCCTTACCGTATGTTGATCTCTGTGATCAGCAAGTGCAAGGAAGCGCAACACTCACCGGAGGATTACAGGCGGATACACGAAAAGAATTTGAAGACAGAGACCATATACAATGTATATAAAAAATATGAAGAAATATTGAAGAAAAACAATGCAATGGACTTTGACGACCTTCTTCTCAATGCCGTAAAGCTTTTCGAAGAAAATGAAGAGATTATTTTAAAATACCGGACCAGATTCCGTTATGTGATGGTGGATGAGTACCAGGACACAAACAGGATACAGTACAGACTCATAAAAATGCTGGCCCAGGAGCACAAAAATCTTTGTGTGGTAGGAGATGACGATCAGTGCATATACCAGTGGAGGGGAGCGGATATTTCCAATATACTCAACTTTGAAAAGGATTTTCCGGGCACAAAAGTCGTCAAACTTGAACAGAATTACAGGTCTACAGGCAATATATTAAAAGCCGCTTATTCTGTAATAAAAAACAACATAAAAAGAAAACCCAAAATGCTTTGGACCGAATCAGAAGAAGGAAGCAAGATAATATACTGCAGGGCAGATGACGAAAAAGCGGAAGCGCATTATGTAGCTCAGGGAATAGACAGGTTATGCGGCCCGGGAAAGTCATTCAGTGACTTTGCTGTACTTTACAGAACGAATGTACAGTCCAGAACATTTGAAGAGGCATTTTCCTCCAGAGATATTCCCTACAGGGTCGTAGGCGGGACCAGGTATTACGAAAGAAAAGAGATAAAGGACATGATGGCTTATATGAGACTGGTGCAGAACCCGGATGATGATCTTTCTCTCGCACGGATAATAAATGAACCCAAAAGAGGCGTTGGACAAAAGACACTGGATAAATTAAAAGCTCTGGCATCAGTGCGGGGGCAGTCGGTTTTTTCTGTTTTGGGGGATGAAGAGATCATGGCTTCATTGTCGGGGAGGACCGGGAGAGAGCTGAAGCAGATGCATGATGCCGTAGAAAGTTACAGTATTGAAAAAAACAATCTCAGGGTTTCTGATATATATGACGGATTACTTGTGGCAAGTGGCTACATCAAAGCTCTTGAAGCTCAAAAAACCACAGAAGCCGATGGGCGCATAGAGAACCTGATGGAATTCAAGTCTGTAATATATGATTACGAAAAAGAGACCATAGGGGAAGAAGTTTCGCTTACGGGATTCCTTGAAAAAATAGCATTGCTTTCGGATGTGGACAATCACGATCCTTCTGAGAATGCGGTAGTTCTTATGACACTGCACAGCGCAAAAGGTCTTGAGTTTGATTTTGTTTTTATGCCGGGAATGGAAGACGGGCTTTTCCCCGGATGGCGGAAGTTTGATGAAACTGATGAAATGGAAGAAGAAAGAAGACTTTGCTATGTGGGAATGACAAGGGCAAAGGAGAGGCTGTGCTTTACCAGTGCCGCTTACAGGACTATGTATGGAAGAGGGGACTATACAAGAGAATCCTCTTTTTTAAGGGAACTGGACCCAAAACTTACTGAAGGGGATGCCATATTCAGAAAGAGAGAAGAAATAAAGCTGGGAGAAAAAGTGGATCTCGACGGGTTCTCAAAAGAGGAACCGTTAAGACCCTTTGAAGAGAGGTTTTCAGGATCCGGGAATTCTGAGATGCTAAGAAAAGCCGTCAGTGAAGTACATGAAAAGAGCGAAAAAAAAGAAAACTTCATTGTGGGAGATAAAGTTGCCCACAGCAAATTCGGGCCCGGGCTTGTTGTTTCCTCCCGGGGAAAAGTCATCACTGTAATATTTGATAAAGCAGGAACAAAAAAACTTGCGGCTGATATAGCCCCTCTCAGGAAAATAGAAGAATAGGATCGGTAAGGAAGGAAAATGATGGCGGCAAAAGTCAGAGAGATAAATCTGGAAAGCGGTATGCCCGATGGGGGCCAAGCCATGAAGAGAATGATGAACGGCCTTACGACCGCAAAGCAGTCAGGCTGCAGAGCGGTGATACTTATACACGGTTATGGGTCTTCAGGAGCCGGCGGCATTATCAAAAAAGAAGTCGGATCAAAGCTTAGGGATCCATCCCTAAGAGGGATAGTAAGAGATAATGTAAAGGGCGAAAACTGGATCATAAAAAAGAAAGAGTTTCTTGATATCTGTCCGGCTCTCAGGGAGTTTGAAAGGCATATAGACGGGAATAACGGAATAACGGTGGTGATCCTTAAATGAACGGGATAATTTGGAAAAAGAAAAACAGTACGGGGACTCTTTTCACAAGAGAAGAAAACGGCGTTTACTATCTTGGGTTCAAAGCACTGGCAAAAACGGGACTGGTGAAACATGGGTTTTCAACCAGACTGGGCGGAGTAAGTGAAGGATGCTACAGCACCATGAATCTCTCCTTCACCACAGGGGATAAAAAAGAAAACGTTGAAGAAAACCTCAGGCGAATGGGAGATGCTCTTGGAACAATGCCATCTGGCATAACAGCACCTTATCAGGCTCATACTGTAAATGTAAGGAGAGTCGGGGAAAGAGACAAAGGGAAAGGGATAACAAGAGAAAAAGATCCGGAAGAAACGGATGGACTGATGACTGATGTGCCGGGGCTGATGCTTGTGACAGGACATGCAGACTGTCTCCCTCTTTATATAGTTGATACCGAAAGAAGAGCTATAGCCTTAAGTCATTCGGGATGGAAGGGAACAGCACACCGGATCGGACAGATGACTCTTCTTGCAATGAAAAAGGAATTCGGTACGCAACCGGAAAATGTGATAGTAGGTATAGGGCCCGGGATATGTGAAGAATGCTATGAAGTGGGAGAAAATGTTGCTGTTGAGGTAAGAATGAATTTCAATAAAGAAAGCTGGCATGAAATACTGATACAAAAAAAAGAGTTTCATAAGGGTTCCCTGGATCATAATGCAGAAGGTCATAAATATATGATGGATCTTTCAAGGGCGAATGAAATAATATTTGAAGAAGCAGGAGTGAAAAAAGAAAACATTCATACTGCGGATATATGTACTATGTGCAACAGCGATTTGCTTTTTTCCCACAGGAAGATGGGGAAAAAGAGAGGCGGGCAGGCGGCCTTTTTGTGCTTGGAATAAATTGACATTTAATATATAATAATAATATAACTGACACAGTATCCGAATGAAGATTTGAGGTGAAATTGTGAAAAAGATACTTGTTCTGGGAGTTGGGGCACAGGGTTCTGCCGCAGCAAAAAAATTGGATGAAGAACCAATAGTAAGCAGAGTGGTCTGCGCCGATTATGACAGGGAGGCGGTTGACCATCTGGTGGGAGAACTAAGTAAAGGAGAAGGTAAAGTCGTGGATGCCCATGACAAGGGCAGCATTGTGGCGGCAGCAAAGGGAGCGGATCTTATACTGAACGCGCTTCCCTTGGAATGCACAAAAAATGTCCTGGAGGCAGCCCTTGAAGCAGGCACGGATTATCAGGACTATGCCGGCACCACCGCACTTCATGAAGACTGGGTGGAAAATTACAGGATACAGTTTGATGAATACGGACCCAGGTTCAAAGCCATCGGCAGGACGGCAGTAATTGGTACAGGATCTGCACCTGGACTGATATGCGCCGCCACCAGAGATGCGATGAAATATCTCGACACATGCGATACGATATTAAACATTGTATGGGAAGGAGTAATAACAAAAAGATTTCTGCCCTTCTGGTGGTCGCCCGTTACGGCTCTTCATGATATGTCTGAGGATGCTTATGCCTTTGAAAACGGCAAACTCGTAAGGACTCCGGCTTTCGGTATGACCATAAACAGAAAATACCCCTATATGGAAAATGAAATAACTTTTGCGGAACATTGTCATGATGAACCCATCCACTACAGTTTTAATGCCGAAAAATATTTCAAGGGTGTCAAAAACGCTTACTTCAAATATGCGGGAGAAGGAATGGACTTTTGCAGGCCCCTTGCCCGGGCGGGACTTCTTTCACACAAAAAAGAAAGTATAAAAGGAGTGGAAGTTGCACCTTTTGATGTGGTTCTGGCACACCTGCCTCATCCGCCAAAATTCAGGGAGGAAATAAAAGAAATAATTGAAGAAGGCCTTATTTCAGATTCCGGATGCATGGTCATAGAGGCTTACGGCAAAAAGGACGGAAAGGATGTCAAGGTTGAAACGCATGTTATGGCACCGGGACTTCTGGAGTCATACGAAAAGGCCGGGATAACAGCAGAGATGTATCTGACGGGGCAGGGAGGATATCTTTTTTCCAAATTGTTTATTAACGATGAATTCAAGATCCCGGGGCTTTTCACTTCCGATATGCTGACCATGGAGCAGGTGGATCTTTATTTCGAATATGCAAAAGAGCTGGGGATAACCCTTGAAACAAACATAACTGAAATACAGAAAAAATGAAAGTGACATAATGGACGACAAAAAATCCATACAACAGGAGATAAGGGAAAGGACAGCTTTCCTCAAAAAGGCCGCAAAGGCATATTACAGGGATAATGAAGAGATCATCTCAAATTTCCGGTATGATAAATTATATGATGAGCTGCTGGCCCTTGAAAATGAAACAGGCATAATAATGGCCGGCAGCCCTACCCGGCAGGTGGGTTATGAGACTCTTTCCGATCTTGTAAAAGAGGCACACCCTAAGAAAATGCTTTCTCTGGACAAAACAAAAGAGCCAGAAGAACTGATATCATGGCTGGGAGAAAGAAAAGGCATACTTTCATGGAAACTTGACGGTCTCACCATAGTCTTGACCTACAAAGAAGGAAAACTCTTTAAAGCGGTAACCAGGGGCAACGGTGAAGTTGGAGAAGTAATAACAAATAATGCCCGGGTATTCCTGGATCTGCCGCTGGAGATACCTTTTAAAGGAGAAACGGTTTTGAGAGGTGAAGCGGTAATAACTTATTCGGATTTCCAAAAGATAAACGAATCTATACCCGAACTCCAAGCAAAATACAAAAATCCGAGAAATCTCTGCAGCGGTTCGGTAAGACAACTCAATAACAGGATAACAGCAGAAAGAAATGTCAGATTCAGAGCTTTTGCGCTGGTCAGTACCGCACTTTCCGACGGGACGAAAGCAAATATTGAAGATCTGCCGGATTTTGGCGGCTCAAAAGAGAAGCAGATGAAATGGCTAGAAAATCAGGGATTTTATGTAGTCGGATACCGCGTTGTAGACGCAAAAAACCTAAAAGGAACCATAGACTGGTTCGGCCGGAATATCAAAGCTAACGATATACCCTCCGACGGACTGGTACTTTCATATGATGATATCGAATATGGCAGGACTCTTGGCGAAACAGCCAAATTTCCCAGAGATTCCATGGCATTCAAATGGCGTGATGAAACTGCGACCACCAAACTAATGGAAATTGAGTGGAGCGCATCAAGGACCGGGCTCATAAATCCCATAGCATTGTTTGAGCCGGTGCAGCTGGAGGGTACGACTGTGAGCCGTGCATCGCTTCATAATCTCAGTATAGTCGAAGACCTGAAGCTGGGTGTGGGAGATGAAATAGAGGTATATAAGGCGAATATGATAATACCCCAGATAGCCGCCAACTATACAAAGAGCGGGAGTATAGCCCCTCCTCAAAAATGTCCGGTCTGTGGGGGCAGGACTGAAATAAGGGATGAGAACCAGGTCAGGACCCTTTACTGCACTAACCCAAAATGCCCGGCAAAGAAAACAAAAGCATTCAGCCATTTTGCCGGTCGTAATGCCATGAATATAGATGGTATTTCGGAATCCACAATAGAGAAGTTCACGGCAAAGGGATTCATAAAGGAACCCGCTGATTTTTTTCTTCTTGACAGACACAGAAAAGAGATAGAAGAAATGGAAGGATTCGGCGAGAGATCCTATAAGAACCTGTCTGCCGCCATAGAAAAGGCCAGGGAAACTACTGCATCAAGACTTCTTTACAGCCTGGGGATATCAGGAATAGGCTCCGCAAACGCAAAACTTATAGCAAAGCATTGCAAAAATGACTGGCAAAGAATAGAAAGCCTTTCAAAGGATGAGCTCACAAAGATCAATGGTATAGGAGAAGTCATGGCGGATGCCTTCGTAAGATATTTTGCCGATGACCGGAACATAAAAAAAGTCCGTGAGTTGATCAAAGAAATACGTCTGGAGCCCCCCGAAGAATTACCCGAAACAGGAAATCAGGATCTTGAGGGAATGAGTTTTGTTATAACCGGAGGCCTGAACAAATTTGAAAATAGAGATGAGCTGAAAGATCTCATAGAAAAAAGAGGCGGCAGGACCTCGGGGTCTGTAAGCACAAAAACAACAGCACTTATAAACAATGACATGAATTCCGGATCCGCAAAAAACAAGAAAGCTGCAGAGCTTGGAGTGAGGGTCATTTCCGAAGAAGAGTTTTTAAAGGAGTATGATATAGATGCTTAAGATAGGCAAACTTGACAGCGATCTTCTGGAAAAAATAGTTTTCAGGAACATCAAATTCAAAAGACCGGAAGTACTTACAAGACCCGGTATCGGAGAAGACTGCGCAGTAATAGACTACGGTTCATATGAATGTGTTATGTCAACAGATCCAATAACGGCTGCAATAGGAGATGTGGGAAGACTTTCCGTTCATATTTCCTGTAACGATGTGGCATCCAACGGTGTTGAACCTGTAGGAATAATGCTGACGGTACTTCTTCCTGAAGGCACCACCGAAAAACAGGTGGATGACATGATGCACCAGGCGGCTCAGGCCTCCGAAGAGTTGGGTGTCGAAATAATAGGGGGACACACCGAAATAACCAATGCCGTAAATCAGCCGGTAATTGTCTCCGCTGCCATAGGAAGGGGAGAAAAATGGGCTTCTCAGCATACTGAAAACATGAAAGAAGGAGACTATATCCTCATGACAAAAACCGCGGGCATAGAGGGAACTGCCATAATAGCACGGGATTTCGAAAAGCAGCTGAAGAATGTTCTCACAAAAGAAGAGATAAGTGAAGCGATATCCATGCTTGACAAAGTGAGTGTTGTCACAGAAGGTGTTACAGCAGGGAGGATAGGAACCTCAGGGATGCATGACATAACCGAGGGAGGCGTTTTAGGTGCATTGTGGGAGATGTGCCGGATAGGTAAAATCGGTGCTGAAGTTTTCATCGATAAAGTG
>ERZ795057.2603-NODE-2603-length-13275-cov-3.342965_pt1 | contig 13275 bp, 8 predicted proteins | sample MGYA00375141_ERZ795057 | MGnify/ENA primary metagenome ERZ795057 (study PRJEB30186, sample SAMN05720163) | activated sludge metagenome | isolation source: Anaerobic digester | place: Hong Kong | collected 2015-01-26 ... | reverse complement strand
ATCCTCATGATCATAATCAGCAATGTTAATATAATGTCCGAACCTGACATCTTTGTTTTCATTTACATTTAATGCAAAATTTCCCGGGTTTGTAATTCCAATCCCTACATTCCCCTGGTCTGTGAGAGTAAAACCAACCGTTCCGGCTCCGGATCCCTGTCCATACCTGAGAACGACCCCGGCCTCTCCAATCAGGTTCAACGCTCCATTACCGGAAGAGCCATTACTGACAAAATCTCCAATATTCGATATCCACGAATTATTTGCATCCTGCCTGAAATGAAGAGATTTATCTCCATTCCAGAGATTCATATCCGAACCAAACCTTACACTTCCATTTACCTCCAGTATCTTTGATGGAGTGGTTGTATTGATCCCTATCCTGCCTGCGGCGGTCATAGTAAAATAGGGAGTATTGGCATAACCCATCTCCAGGTGAGAATCATTTGGTGTTAGCCCCTTGAATGACAGGAAATGCATGGGACTGGAATCAACCTGCTTTTGCATCACCACCTCTGATGAATTCCAGTCTGCTCCTTCAGTATGCCGCCTGTGGTAAATATATAAATTGTCAGAGTTGGATGAATTTCCATATAATCGCAGCCAATTTACCCTGGAACCTGATGTTTCCGGTAGATTTTCATTCAAAACAGTAAGTTTTGCCAGGGGAGTACTGATTCCTATCCCCACATTTCCTCCGTTAAAATACAGGTTATCACCGGAATTAATCCAGGCTGAACCCGTGGATGGAATAATAACACTATTTCCTTCCGAAATAGTAAGGGAGTTCCCCTCAATGGAAAGTTCCTGTAATTCATTTTCAGGATCAGCATCGGCATCGTCTGTATTATCAACTGTACCGGCATGCAGGGCATATGGAACACTTAACAGTGAATTTGTACCCATATGCAAATCATTTACAAATATCTCAACGAAGAAGGGTCCTTCCGTCCAGTTAATATCTGACAGATCATTCGATGTCTCGCCATCTCCAACAACAAGATTAACCAGTCCGAATTCATTTGTTTCTGTATTGTGAACTTCGGAATATGCAAGGAAACCGGAAATGCTGCCTTGCAAAATGTTGATTTTAACGATTACTGCTTCATTCTTCAGGGGTTCACCATCAGAATTTCTTAATAATGCCTGGTAGTTAAATGCTTGTGGAGCCTGGGAAAAAGCAATAGATGAAATTGCTAATGCAAATACTAAAAATACAATTCGTTTCATAGGATATAGTTTTAGAATTGGCTAATCACATAAGTTACAAAATAGGTTTGAAATAGTCAATAAATATGCTTTTTAAACAGGTGAAAATCAGCTCTATGCTCCTGTTCTTATATAAAAAAGCCTCACATAAATAAATCTGTGAGACTTTCATTTTCACCAAGTGCCCAGTTGGGATTATGCAAACTACACCTTGTTTATAATTTACTCTATTTCTGTGTTTTATTTCTTTCAATACAGGCAATTGTTTGTTTTTTCTTCAACTATTAACCTGGTGCATGAATTTGTATGAATTCTGGCAAAAAAAACGCCGTTATGCAACCTATTAAGATTGCATTCCAGCTAAAACCCGGACAGCACCGAATAACGCTAAAACAACAAATGAAAATATTTCTTATATTCCCGTTCTATTGCACTTTTCCATTAATCATTAACCAATTTTATCTGGTGAAAATGAATAATTATTCATCTCCCACGATGCATATACAACATATCCTGATACAATGAAAAAATCAATTGCCGGAATATCTTTTGTGTTGATATTCAGTTTCATTACTGTACTTATATCTGCAGCTTCCGGAAATTTTAGTTATACCGGCTACACCTCCCTTGATCCTTCCGAACCAATCACATTTGATGGCCAAACGGTTACGTGGAAAGGCAGATCATTCACCCTCGATGAAAACACCATCTTCCTCGATTACCGGCTTGAGGAGCGCCAGATCACAGGAAATCCGTATGCCTTTAATAATATTGAAGATGCCGCAGCAGCCCTTACAAATGGTTCGAAAGAAAAACCCATGATCTTGCTCACGGCGCCCGGCGTATACTGGGTGGATGACCCGGATGACCCGGAAATTCGTGTGCCAAAAAACGGAGAATATTTCCCGGCAGGCATGTCAATTACATGTGACCACCTGTACTTTTATGGCCTCAATTCTAACCGCGATAACGTGGTGTTTGCCGTAAATCGGGGTCAGACGCAGGGAGCCTCCGGCAATTTCACCATGTTTGTTATAAACGGCGAAGGATTAAGGTCGGAAAATGTAACCTTCGGCAATTACTGCAATGTGGACCTGGAGTTTCCCCTGGCACCCGAACTCAGTCGCAAAAAACGGGCAGAATCAATCGCCCAGGCACAGTTGTTTATGTACAGGAACAGGGACGGGGTTGCGGTTAACACAAGCTTTATCAGCCGCCTGAATCTTCTCCCCTTTGCAATGACATACCTGGATTGCCACCTGGAAAGCAGCGGGCACGCATCCTTTTTTAACAGCGTGTATATCGGATGCAGCCTGGAATTGTACAATGTGAACTTTGCCGCTGGGAAATTCTTTGATTGCGACATATACCTTACGCCCTTTACCGGTAACTACAAGAACAGGAAATCCTATACATTCGGATTTGTCGACGGACGGGGCGACGGGCTTGTATGCGTGGATACCCGTTTTCACCGGGGTAAAGATCTTGTTGAAGCGGGTATTCCGGCTGAGATATCCTGGGACAGGATTCCTCAAACCAGGACAACACGATCGTACCAACATAATGTAACCCTGGATGGGAAGCCCTATACTATACAGGAATATGCGACGCCCGGGGCTTCTGTAGTAATACCTGTCAATTCCGATTTGCTAAAGGCCTATAAGATCAATTACGGGGGAAAAACATATTACAATGTGCCGAATGTCCTCAACGGAATGGATCCGTTTAATTACACAGATGCAATAAAGGCTGCAGCAGTTAGCAATGGCAAGCCGGAGGATGATTATCTCAGCATTCCGATGACCGCTTCGCTCAGGTTAAGCCGGGAATCAATTGCAACGATCCGTTCAACACAGACGGAGGCTGTCATAAATTACAATGCATTGCCTGCCGAATACGCTAACAGTAACGCGTTGGGAGCATGGTCTTTCGAAACAAAAGATCCGAATAATTCCGGCTATGTACACATTAAGGATAATAATAACGGGACCATTACCGTGTCAGGAACAAACAATACGGGTGATGCAGTAGATGTCATTATCGTAGCCCGTAACACGTTAGGTATAGAAGCTGCGATTGAACTCACCATAGAACCCCCTTACCTTGATGCCCCTGAATTTATCCGTGAGCCTGTGATAACAAAGCCTGTTGATGGCAAGGTAAGGCTTGATTATAAATTATACCTGGGCGGGCTGAAAGACGAGTCGGTTATCACCTGGTATCGATGTAAAGACGCAACAGGTCTTGATCCCCTGAAGGTTTCGGTATCGCGACTGAATAATCCGGAGACCACCTACACCCTGTCCGAAGGAGATGTCGGATACTACCTGAAGGCTGTCATTCAACCTGATCACAAACGCTGTGATCCCGGGGAACCCAATACCGTGTATTCAGGCCTCAAAGTAGCACCGGGGGATATTAAAGTCCACCGGCTGGAAACCGACTTCCATAATCTGCCTGTGGATCCGCAACCATTGATATTGCCCGGTACGTGGACCCTGGACGGATACTTTGCCCCTGAATGTTACGATGATGATCTGGTTCCGCCGAAACCACGATACGAATCGAATCCGGACTCCTGGAAGTTTGTATCGGACGGAAATGCCGGTGGGTACGATGCCCTGGAAACAGGCAACCGGGGTGCCCGGCTATTCTACACGCCTGTGGGAAGTAATTTTAGTGACATGTCTGTCAAAGCTGTCTTCGCCCCCAGGAAAACTTCCGGAGCCGGGTTTGGTTCGGCAACCGACCAGTTCCTGGATGTTTTCATCCGCTTTGATCTTGCATCCATGAGCGGCTACGCGCTTCGCATTGAGCGGCTGAATACCCTGGATGTAGTTGCACTGGGTTATGATGGGGATGGTGCTGCATCCGGGTGTGCCTTTTCGCTTATCAAATATGAAAACGGGAATACGACCCTGCTGTCAGAGAAGGTCATGTCGAGTGCCTTCGTCACGGAAAGTATGGTGGCGCTCAGGGTTGAAAATGGAAAATTATATGCCTCGGTAACTTCCAACAAAGAAAACAGGAGCGGAGACAGCTATAATTACCTGAAAGAAGTTCACCTGGAAGCAACGGCACATGAAAAAGGCCCGGGAGGAACCGGCTTGCTATTTACCGGAACAGTGGGCAGCAATGCGATCAAGGTGCTTCGTTGGGAAGCGGGATGGGAATAAAGTTGTTTGATAATAACTGAACATGTTTTCATGTTGTGTTCAAAAATTAATAAAATCTGAATACGAGGCTTTGTTCTTAAAAAAAATTGAACACCTATTTGCTTAGTGTATGTCCCCCTTTTTTCCTCAGGGTTTATTAATTCAATTTAAGCAATTTTTCCAGTCATAAATTCTACTGTAGAATGATCTCCCAAACCTGAATGGAGATGGCATTCATGTCAGAGGGTAAATAAACTCGGAATCCAGCAAATAAACGTTGTCTCTTATGAATTGTTTGCAGTAAGTTTTCTACGATGAGATACAACCAGGATATAGTGATGTAAAATTCGCACCATCGGTATATCAGTAAATCCTGGCGCCAAACGGGTAATAAAGAAAAACCACCTACAAAACATTTTGTAAGTGGTTCGTTTTCAATCTAGGGCCCGGCAGTGTTCGAACCTGCGCCTCCCGAGATTAGGAGTGTTTTTTCGACATGTTATTTGTTTCGAAAATGTTGGGTTTTTAGGATTATCCTAAACATTACCAGGGAATTAAGCTTTTTCATCGTTAGAAAACTGTTCATTTTAAGTAAAATATTCCACTGGTTTATATGGATTTGTATGAATACTGGCGAAAAAACCGACATGTTTCAGATTAACCATTAAGCGTTTCCCATTTTTTCTTATTAATGAACCAAAGTATTAATGAGATGATTAGTACAAAAACACAAAATACAGGGACGTTGAATGACTTAATAATTCCTCCCATAACAAGTTGTGGAGAAACGTCTGTTTCCTGAATTATTAATTCAAGCGCCTCAATCATTCCGGCAATCTGGTTAAGAATACCTAAAACAAACACGATTACGCCTAAAATCAGCAAGGCATCAATGTTTGCTTTCCTGATGCTTGACTTTTTGAATCGATAAAGCTGAATACTCAGATAGGGAGCATAAATGAACAGACATAATACCGTAACACCGATGAAAAGAATAGTAATTCCGGCAAAGGTTGAAAACAAATATTCAAATAGTGACATAATAGATAAATTTAGTTAGACTTAAAATTTGATTCAAACCTACATCGATTATGAAATCAATATTTTGAATTTATCTGTTTAACCATTTCTTCCTGACAAATAACCTGTTTCCCGGGATAATCTGAAATATCATTCGATAACTGTAATTTGTAGAACGAATCCTGTACTTTAGCTAAAAGTACTCGTCTCTATTGTATTATTGAAGACATTTAAAACAAAAATGAATATCCAATTCCATAAAACTACAAGAATAGCATTACACATATTCTTTTGGTTTTGTGCCTGGTTTTTTTTCTTCTTTTATTACAAGAGGTACAGCGAGGTAAATAGCTACACCTTAATTGCCTCATTCATCAATTTGATTGTTGCGATAGCTACGGTCTATACTTTCAATTATTACCTGATCCCAAAGATCCTGTTAAAAAACAAGAGGATAACATTCATTGCCTTAGCCTTCGTGGCAATTGTGATGTTTTTCTATATTGAGTTGCTTTTAACTCTGTTTTTAGTGGTAAAGCAGCTCTATGCCGGGTACAGCCTGTTCCCCGAAATGGTAGATGTGGTGATGCTCTTTTTCAATATGTTCTTTGTTGTATTTGTTGCAATTGGCATAAAGTTTTACAAGCGATGGAGTGAGACGAATTATCGTGAGCAAAAAGTACTGAAGGAGAAAGTCGAAGTAGAAATGCAAATGCTCAGAACCCAGATTAACCCGCACTTTCTATTTAATACACTGAACAGTATCTATGTATTGGCAATGAAAAACTCTGACCAAACGGCAAATACGGTCATGAAGCTTTCAGATATGTTAGATTACATTCTATACAAAATAGATTCCCCAAGAATCCCGGTCACAACTGAAATTCAAATAATAGAAAACTATATTGAACTTGAAAAAATAAGGTTCACAAATAGGGTAGATCTGGATTTTAACACAGATATTAAATCAAAAGGCATTGAGATTCCTCCTATGCTAATTATTCCGTTCATTGAAAACGCCTTTAAACACGGTGTGGCAAAATCGGTGGACAAATCATGGATTAAAGTATCCCTCCGGGAAAATGAGCATTGGATGAATATTACTATTTCAAACAGTAAAGGCCAAAACTCAACGAAAGGAAAAAACGGTGGAATTGGCCTGAAAAATGTTAAGAAACGGCTGGATATATTGTATCTCGATAATTACAATTTAGATATTACAGAGACTTTCAATAGCTATGAAGTCTTTTTATCTATTCCAATAAACCAGGGAACTGAAAATGATTAAATGTCTTATCGTTGATGATGAACCGCTAGCCAGGGAAGCTATAAGGGTCTATATCGAAAAAATGCATGAACTTGAAATTGTTGATGAATGCGAAAATGCGCTTCAGGCAATAGCCAGCTTGCGCGAAAATCATGTGGATTTAATATTTCTTGATATTGAAATGCCTGAAATTAATGGGATTTCATTCTTGCAGATGCTAAAGAATATTCCTGGTATCATTTTTACAACCGCCTACCGGAATTATGCAGTGGATGCTTTTGACCTGGACGTAATTGACTATTTGCTAAAACCCATTTCGTTTGACCGGTTTGTTTCAGCCATAAATAAGTACCACGACAGAAATAATATATCTCTAAACAGGCAGACAGACACGAAACCTAAAACTGCCAAATTCCTGAATATCAAAGCCAACCGCAAGACTTACAAAGTTAATGTTTCAAAAATACAATACATCGAAAGCCTGAAAGATTACGTTAAAATTGTCTGTTTAGAAGAATCATTTATCACGCATGATTCTTTATCAAATATGGAAGCGAATTTATTTGAATTAGGTTTTATAAGAATTCACAACTCCTACCTGGTGGCTGCTGATAAAATCAAATCGTTCGATGCAGAATCGGTTTTCCTTGAAAACAAGGAACTCCCCATCTCCCGAACCTATAAAAAATCTGTATTGGCAATTCTGGAGAAGTAAATACCTTGGACCGCCTCCCGAAAATTCGCATAATTTATAACGCTCCGTTTACGTTTAAAATCTCTTTTTTCGTTCGTTTTCATAATACCACTTCAGGTAGCTAATTTTAGTCACCAAAAAGTATCGATCGAAGTCCGGATTATGTTGCCTTCAAAATATACCACATGTTTAATAATATATCCTGACACAAAGAATAAACATGTAATTTCGCCGTCCAAATTAGCGTGCAAAACCCTGGGGCTTCTTTTACAGGGTGCCATTTTCACAGTTTGCAAGCTACGAAACAGAACGATAACCTAAACCGAATGGAAAAATCGTATTCAAAGATCCTGTTTGCCGTACTTTTGATTTTTGTCATTGCAGGAACCGGGCAGATCATGGCCCAGACCAGGATCGCTGGAGTTGTTACGGATGAAAACAATAATCCTGTCGAACAGGTAAAGATCAGTTGCCCGGAGATGCCGGATACCGTTCAGACCAACGCCATGGGTGAATACTTCATCGGGGTTCCTGATGGCTGTAGGGAGCTTCATTTCATCTTCAATGAACAAAAGGTTAAGGAAAAGATCGGTAACAGGACGGTAATCAATGTCCGTCTGTCAGCTGACGAAAGAGATTCAATAAACAGGGATTACCGGTTTAATGTTATGCTGAATTGCGGTGGAGCAGTAGTATGGGGATCTATTTCAGGAAGTGTCCTGGTGACTGATTTCATGAGCCTGGATGTGGGCTTGGGGCTGGGAAAGATATATGGGGGAACAACCCTGTACTTTCCTCCTCCGTTCAAAAACAGTAATTGGCAACCCTATGTGGGGCTGAATATTGCATATTTCGAGGAATTCATGGGTCCCACCAGCACCCTTATCTATCTCCCGGCCGGTATGCGTTACCTGAATAAAAAGGGGACCTCCTTTTCATTTGAGGCCGGGTACCTGGGAAGTGACAATGACCAGTTCCTCCTGGACTCACCCATCTGGGGTGGCATTAGGTTCGGGAAATATTTTTAATCATCTAAACTGAAATCATTGAAAGCTATTATAAGAAAGACTGTGGTGTTTGTGCTTGCCATCCTGGCAACCGGCATTTCCGCATTTGCACAGAAGACCATACAGGGGATAGTATCCGATTCAAAAGGAAACAGGGTGGAAAAGGTGATGGTAAGCCCGGCAGGATCTGCAGATTCTGTCCTGACCAACCACCTGGGAGAATACCTCCTGGAGGTATCCGACAGCTGTTCCTCCCTGGTATTTCGATACGAAAGCGAAAAGATTCGGGAAGATATTCAGGACCGGAAGGTTGTCAATGTCACCCTGCCCATTTTTTTGTCTGAAAAACAGCTGCTTTCCATGAACCCGCGACTGGACTATCCGCTGGGAGTTCAGTTCACCATTGCCGGGCATTCGCTGTTTGCCCTGAGCCTGAACTATTTCATCAGTGATAAGCAGTCCTTTGAATTGGGTTTGTGCGGGAGGGGCCTCCTGCTCGGTACGAGACGGTATTTTCCATTGAATGATGTGGGTAAGAATATGGCCCTCTATACCGGGCTGATCGCGAATCTGCCGCTGGACACTGATTTTGTCGCTTATGTTCCGTTCGGCTTCCATATACTGAGCCATAACGGGATGGCCTTTGGTATTGAAGTGGCCGGCAGAACACCTGTATCCCTGGACCAGGAGATGGGGGTGTTCAATTTCCTGGGGTTTGGGATCAATTTTGGGTTCCAGTTCTAAATCAACCATTGGTTGCTACCATTTTCATAAAAGCATACATGGAACAGCTAAAACTATTCCTTATAGAGCTTCCGGTCCGATATATATTCTGCCTGCTATTTTATTAATAAACCGGAAAAACCGGTCGGATTAAGCACCCCGGTTCGGTTTGGGTTGAGCCGTCGCTTAGTAAAGCATTCGAAATACCATTCTTTATTGATATTGAATTGTTTCCCTTCCGGTTCAGGGTACTCATTCATTTCCGGAATTGGTGGCTAATCTGCTCTTTAGAAGGGTGCTCAATGGCCCCGGATTTTGCAAATAACGGTAGACAATCTTAAAATATATCTTTTTTTATTTTAACTTTGTAGACGAACTTAAAATATGTCGTTGTGTATTTTAACTTCACATCCTAAACATGAAGTATAAAGCAGGAACATATAAACAACAGTATCAATACAAAAGTTTTCTGCCATCTCTCCTGGCAAATCCTTTTGACTGGCAATCCGATGCGGTTCTGGAGCTTCTTTCGGATGCAAGCCTTTTTATCGGCGAGTTAAATGCCTATGCAGACCTGGTGCCTGATGTGAATTTTTTCATCGAAATGCATAAGGTAAAAGAGGCAACCACATCCAGCCGGATTGAAGGTACTCAGACCAATATTGATGAAGCGGTACTTTCCGAAAACAACATTTCGAGTGAAAAACGGGATGAATGGGAGGAAGTACGAAATTACATCCAGGCGTTGAATTACTCCATCGATCGGATGAATGAGCTTCCTCTTTCCATGCGCCTGATAAAAGAAGCTCACGCTATTTTATTGTCCGGTGTGCGCGGAGAAAACAAGTTACCAGGGGAAGTCCGTCGGAGCCAGAACTGGATCGGTGGTGCAGATATTAAGAGTGCAAGCTTTGTGCCCCCGGCTCATGAAGATCTGCCAGACCTGCTCACAGACCTGGAAAAATTCTGGCATGGAGAAACCTGGCAATTGCCAGCCTTGATCCGGATAGCTATCAGTCACTATCAATTTGAGACGATTCATCCGTTCCTGGATGGGAACGGAAGAATGGGGCGGTTACTCATTACGTTGCAACTGATGCAATTGGAGCTGATGTCAAAACCAGTCCTATATCTTTCCGACTTCTTTGAACGCAACCGAAAGGAGTACTACCAGGCATTAGAGCGGGTAAGGTTTACCGATTCAATGGATCACTGGTTACGGTTTTTCCTCACAGGGGTAATCCAAACTGCACAAAATAGTAAAAAGACATTTGTAGAAATTGGAATCCTCAGGGATTCATACCGGGAACGGATCAAAAGACTCGGAAAAAGGGAAAAGTTAGCGAAAGAGTTTTTGTTGCAGTTGTATTCTTCTCCGATTGTTTCGCCAAGGGAGGCAGAAAAAAAACTTGGGGTTACCGCAGCAACTACAAATCGCTTAATAAACGAATTGGAAAAACTTGGTGTTTTGCAGGAGATGACCGGATACTCCCGGAATCGACTGTACTCGCTGCATGAGTATCTGGAAATTTTCAGGTAGTAGTACACGGGGTCCCTAATGTGGTACAATGGAAAAACCGGAAACATTGACCGCCCTTGTCCGGTTTATGATGAGCCGTCTGTATATACTAAAATTGACAAATCATTATTTACTGAAACAGAAATGGTTACATGCAGGCAATGGGTGATCTCAGGTATCCGGATAGAGGTGCTCAATGATACCGGGTTTTACAGTAGCCCGCCAGCATAGATATTATTTAGTGGCAAGGAGGCCAAAAAACGAAGCCCGCCGTCGTCTTTATTGTATAAAGACTTTGGCGGGCGGAGGTGGGCCCAGCTGGGCTCGAACCAGCGACCCCCTGATTATGAGTCTTCTTTTTTCGATATGTCATTTGTTTCGAAAAAGCTGGACTTTTTGAGTTACTTTCAACATTTACAGAGATTTATGTTTTTCCGGCATTAAAATTAACTGTTGATTTTATGTAAAATATTCCATTGGTTTATATTGATTTGCAGGAATACTGGCGAAAAAACTGGCGAAAGCTTTCCTGAGGCCAACATGTCTAAATTTGGAACGTAACAACATAAGTCAAATTCAATCATTTTTGATGCAGCGCACTGATTTCCCCTCTGTATAAAAACCTGCTGAATTCACTACTTCCTCACGAAAACTTATAAGAGAATTAGATAGGGCCCTCCACCCTTCCCATGGGTAAAGGTCCGTATATTCGTAAGTACTGCTCCAAAATTCTGCTACACGGTACCTAAATCTTATAATTTGGAATCCGCCATTTTCATTTCGATAACCTCCTGGTATTGCTGAAAAACCTGTTTCATTTGTCACATCAGGTGTAGTTTGATCCCAATGTACTGTTCCAATTTCTTTTAGTTTGCTACATGCGGTACTTTCCCCACCAACTGCCAAGAATAATAGTTCCCACTCGCCTTGGCTTGGTACATGCCAGCCTTCAGGACAAAGGTTTGTGTTTATAGTATAAAAATTGTACAAGGCTCCATATGTCGATTTATTTGCGATATCATTTTCCTTCCAACAATAGCTTGGTGTAGATAGATTTGCCCACTCGTCATTGTCAATCACTATTGGTATCTCAGTACCATCTTTGAACTTTGTGGTTCTTAGATTTTCTGCCATCCAAACCTGATTTCCAATTTGAATAGTCTTATATGTATTATTATCAATATCTGTCAATGTGCCATAATCCAAGTCTGGATTGAAAACTATACCTACATTCTCTTTTGCTACTATAATGTAATCACTTTTTGTTTCAGTATCTGTACCATAACCATTTGACACCTCCAGCTTTACATAATATACTCCGGAAGAATTATAAATGTGGGTTGGGTTTTGGGAAGTAGATGTTTCTCCATCACCAAAATCCCATAACCAGCTTGTTGGGTCATTTGTTGATTGGTCCGTAAACTGAACTCCATCACCTTCAATAATATTTGTTGGAGATCCTATGAAGCTTGCAGTTGGGGCAGTTCCGCTTGGATATACTGTGATGTAATCAACTTTTATTTCAGTATCTGTCCCAGAATTATTAGAGGCTATCAGTTTCACAGTGTATGATTCTGTAGCAGTATAAGCGTGAGAAGGATTCTGAGAAATTGATGTTGTCCCATCTCCAAAATCCCATTCCCATGATGTAGGATCATTAGTTGATAAGTCTGTAAATTGTATATTATCTCCAATGTTTACATTGGTTGAAGATGCTTCAAAATCAGCTTCAGGGGCTTCCCCTGGAACATTAACCAAAATGTAATCTATCTTAGTTTCAGAATCAGAACCATATTCATTTGACGCTGTTAATTTAACTGTGTATCCCCCTTCGCTTGCATAAGAATGTTGTGGATTCTTCTCTGTACTTGAATTACCATCTCCAAAGTCCCAAGACCAGCTAGTAGGGCTATTAGTTGATTTGTCGGTAAACTGAACTGATCCTCCTAAAGTAATTGTAGTTGGAAAAGCAGAAAAATCTGCATTCGGAGTCAAATCTTGTTCATATTTATCTTCAATGTAGTTATTGTTAGAATCTGGATTACGAGGTAGAAGACCAGAGATTTTTTGCTTATTCTCCTTGTCATTAAACTCATACTTCGGTGTAAATGTATGGGTTGTTTGTGCACTATAAACAAATGACCCAACTCCTTGTGAAGTGAGACCCCATATAACCTTTACATAGTATTTTTTGTCCGGATCAATCTGTGCATTTTTGAATTCAAATACTAATGGCTTTCCACTAAACCAATTCCCAGCACCAAACATGTTGTCATTAATGTCCTCTTTTGCAAGATAGCTTGATATGAAGATGGGATCATTCTCTTCGGGTGAAGCGTCATATACTTGAGCCTTATATACTGAATTAGAATAAAAACCTCTGTACATCCAAATTGATTTTTCTGCAATCTGATTGTCAAAAGGAAATCCGTTTTCCATTAGCTTTATTCTGAATACCGAGAATACCTTTGTTAAAAAGCTATTAGATACTACATTCCATGCATTGAAACCATCACCATTAAGCATAGTTGCTGTAGTAGTGGGGACTTTTGATAATCCTGATAAGTTACCTCTACCAATGATTTGAAATCGAACACCAATCCCTTCATCTATCTTGAAGTAATCGATTTCGCAATTTACTGCCTTCTGACCAGTAGCGATGTGTGTTGAAAAATGATTGG
>ERZ795057.2601-NODE-2601-length-13278-cov-71.952053_pt1 | contig 13278 bp, 5 predicted proteins | sample MGYA00375141_ERZ795057 | MGnify/ENA primary metagenome ERZ795057 (study PRJEB30186, sample SAMN05720163) | activated sludge metagenome | isolation source: Anaerobic digester | place: Hong Kong | collected 2015-01-26 ... | reverse complement strand
TGTCATCCTGAAAAGCTCCTGTTCAGGATCTGATCTTAGATCCTATCGGTGAACCGGTCCATGATCTGGGAGGATCAATGAAGGACGACTTTCATTAAACCGTTTCCTCAGTAAACTCGGTATTTGAAATACTCCTGCCAATTTCGATTTGCTCTCTATCTTCATTAAACAGCGATCTTTTGAAAGACAACTAACCATGCGCTGAGATCATTCATTTTTCAAGAAATGAGGCAGGAAGGATCTCTCTTCCTTCCTGCCGTTAGGATGTGTTCGGTTCGATCATTCTAAAAATGTCGCTTTGGTCTTCACTATGAGAGTCGGGGATTGAATTCATTTGCGCTTTTGAGAAGTGGCACATCCGATAGCTTTGATTCAGGACTTGAAGTTCACAATGCCACAAACTGCCATTAGGCTCTAGTTTTTTGCTGAACAGCTGTTTTCCATTCTAATTACTATCTTTGACCACTTGAGTATCTAGAAATCAGAAGAGGCCAAACCAGCTTCACTTTGATAAACATTTCACTCAAGATTGTTCGACTTCAGTCAGTCCTACCATTTTCCTCTGGCAACTACTCGAAGAAGAAAGAGAAAGTGAAACAAATGATAGAGGACGCGCTTCCGGATGAACAATGGAAGATCGATCCCGAATTCTTCGACTTCATCCTGGATGTCCTGATAGACCTTGTCGTCATGTTCCTGAACAGAGGTTTGTGGAAGACAGCGATGAAGGTGCTGGTGAAGTAATAGCTATTTGCAGATAGCGATTGAGAAACGTAATGTTTATGATCGACTAGAACGCAAACAAACCCACTGTGTATCACCTTCTTTTTTAGCCCGGCTTCAAAGCCGGATCTTTCATTCAACGATCAGAAACGGCAAATTTTGTTTTCAATGTAAACTCCTTTATAATGTTTTATGGATGAGATCAATGCATGTATATACGTGTAACGAGATAAGATGGATTTGGTGTGAAGAATGCTGTTTTATTCTCTTAGACAGTATTGGCATTTGATTATTGCTCTATACTAGAATTTTTCATTCTAGAAGAGTTCTGAGGTCCACTAAAAAGGTGTTGTTGGGTCTTAAATAGGCATACAGGATTTCTGGAATGCAGCTTTTGCTAACCGGAAGTTCTTATCTAAGCACAGAGAAGATAATGATTTCGAACTATTCTAACTCCAAAGCCTACTATCGAGAATTACGTAATATGTGTCAAGCTAGGAATAGTTCAATATATGTGTTCTTGATCTTCTGAAACAGACAATAGCCGGCTGATTAAATTTTGAACATGACTGATAGACAATCCAGTTTTATTTTAAATTGAATCAGTTGCAGGCGGAAATACTATTGTGTCTTAGCAGTGATCCATTTTGTAATTTGGTTTCGAATTTCTTGGTAATCATAAAACTCTATGAAACAGAGTATCGGAGGAAATCTATGCCTTATTACTCAATACGTGACAACTACTCAAATGGCACTGTAGGAGATTATTTGAAGAGTACTATTCTAGGCAATAGTGATCTCTCAATAGTCTCAGCGTACTTCACGATACATGCTTATGATGCCCTAAAAAGCAAACTCAATGAAATACGTAACCTGCGATTTCTCTTTGGCGAGCCCACTTTTGTTAGAAGCGATGCACTTCAAGAGGCAAAAGCAAGAGAATACAGCATCGTTGATGATAGGATTTCCGTTCCTATAGAAAGCCGACTCATGCAAAAAAGGATCTCTCTTGAGTGCTCCAAGTGGTTACGTGAAAAGGCAGAAATTCGCTCAATGGTCCAACCCAATTTCCTTCATGGCAAAATGTACTTTGTCAAGCAAACATCCGGTATAAAAAAGGCTATTGTCGGTAGTTCGAATTTCACAGTAAATGGATTAGGGCTGGGAAGAAGTAGAAACATTGAGCTCAATACAATAATCGATAGTGACAGGGATAGAAGCGAATTACTAGGATGGTTCGATTCAATATGGAACGACAGCACTGGACTTGTCGAAGACGTGAAAGACGAAGTGCTGAAATATCTCGAAAGACTCTATGTTGAGAATTCTCCGAAGTTCCTTTATTTCAAGACTCTATTTGAGATTTTTGGAGATTATGTGAAGGATCAGGAGTCAAATGATCTTCTTGACCAAGAAAGCAGCTTCTACGACAGTCAAATCTGGAACGCTTTGTATGACTTCCAAAAAGACGGCGTGCGAGGTGCCATTAACAAGATTATGAAGCACAACGGCTGCATTATCGCCGACAGTGTTGGACTAGGGAAGACCTATGAGGCTCTTGCAGTGATTAAGTATTTTGAGTTGCTCAACGCGAGGGTGCTTGTTCTATGCCCCAAGAAGCTGTCAAATAACTGGACAATATATCAAGCTAGCCAGAACAACATGCTGAACCCATTTACGAATGACCGTTTTGGGTATACTGTTCTTTACCATACTGATATAGGGCGGACGAATGGTATATCGCACGCTAACGGCATTGATTTGGCGAACTTCAATTGGGGCGCATATGATTTAGTTGTGTTAGATGAATCGCACAATTTCCGAGGTAACCCAATGGAAACTGAAAGAGGCAATGGTGACATTAGAATGAATCGTGCGAAATTCCTTATGGAGAAAGTGGTAAAGTCTGGTCCAAGAACTAGGGTTCTAATGTTATCGGCAACCCCTGTAAACAATACACTTCGCGATCTCAGGAATCAGATTGCTTTTATCACAGAGGGAAGAGAAGACGCATTGTACGAGGCCTGTGGGATAAGGGATATAGGTCAGACTTTGAAGAATGCCCAGATGGCTTTCACGAATTGGGCCGAAACAGAAGAAATACGAAGTAAAACCTCAGTTCTACTTGAAAGGCTCGATTCGAGTTTCTTCAAGTTGCTTGATGAGCTGACAATAGCACGCTCAAGGAAGCATGTTAAGGGTTTTTACAAGATAGAGGCGATAGGTGGTTTCCCGGCAAGAGAAAAGCCATTTTCGGTATATCCGGACATTGATCTAGATAATAGGTTTCCTTCCTATGATAGTATCAACAAGCAAATTCTCGAATACAGGTTATCAGTATTCAATCCTTCGTCTTATGTAAAACCGGAGAAGAGAACTAAGTATGAAGAAATGGCCGGAAGACAAGTTCTGAATTTCACTCAGGAAGATCGAGAGAACTTTCTAATCGGCATGATGAAAGTAAATTTCCTGAAGAGACTGGAGAGTTCGATCAGATCATTCGAAATATCATTGAATCGAACAATCGAGAAGATTGAAAAGCTTCAAGCAAAGATTTCCGATTTCATCGCTATGAATCAGTGCTCTCAAGAGCAATCGCTGGAAGAGTTTCAACCTAGTGAAGATGAACTTGAAGAGGATGGGGAAGATATTGATCAGTGGCAAGTAGGAAAAAAGCTTCGCTTCGATCTTGCAGACATCGATGTTGAGAGCTGGCTCACAGACTTGAATAATGATAAAGATGCACTAATTGGTCTCTACAACAGTGCTTTTGCTGTTTCCTCATCACGAGACGCGAAATTGGCGCTATTGAAGGAGATAATCAAGAAAAAGGTGAATAATCCTTTTAATCCTTTGAACAAGAAAGTCATTGTTTTCACTGCATTCGCCGATACGGCAAAGTACTTGTACGATAATCTCAAAGAGTGGGTCACTGAAGAACTGGGTTTGCATTGTGGACTTGTTACCGGGAGCTTCACGCAGACAACTTTTGGGAGAAACAATTTTGATAGCATCTTGACCAACTTTTCTCCCGTCTCCAAAAATCGTTCCCAAATTCCTGGCATGAATGCCAATGAGCAAATTGATATTTTAGTTGCAACTGATTGTATTAGCGAAGGCCAGAATCTTCAGGATTGTGATTATCTGATTAATTACGATATTCATTGGAATCCAGTCAGGATCATTCAGCGATTTGGTCGTATTGACAGATTGGGAAGCAAAAATAAAACAGTTCAACTCGTCAATTTCTGGCCGACTAAGGATCTCGACAATTATATCAATCTTAGGGAACGAGTTGAAGCAAGAATGGCACTTGTAGACGTCACGGCCACTGGTGAAGACAATATTCTTAATACTGAGCAGATAGAAGATCTAATTTCAGATGATCTAAAGTATAGAAATCGGCAGCTAAAAAAGCTTCAGAACGAAGTTCTAGACATTGAAGATACCGGTGAATCAGTATCGCTTACCGACTTCACTTTGGATGACTTCAGAATTGAACTGCAAAACTTCTTAAGAGAAAACAGGAAGCAACTTGAAGAGGCCCCCCTGGGACTCTATGCTCTAGTACCTGCTCCAGGAAATGAACCTGATGGCTATAATGCTCCCAGGGAATACTCTCAATCAGAAAGAGACATCATTAAACCCGGTGTCATTTTCTGTCTGTCTCAAAAGGAAGCTTCTGATGGGAACGAAAAGGTAAATCCACTGAACCCATATTTTCTAGTCTATATAAGAGAAGATGGGACTGTGAGATTCAACTACACAAATGCAAAGCAAATTCTTGAGATATACAGGCGTTTATGCCAAAACCAAGAAGCACCGAACGAAGTGCTCGTTGAGATTTTCAACAGAGATACTAACAACGGAGAGAAAATGAATAGATACTCAGAACTGCTAAGGAAAGCAGTTAATGAGATCATTCAAGTATTTACAGGTCGACAGATTCGAATGCTTATGGGTCAAAGAGATGCCGTTCTTCCACTAGAAAATCATCAGCCGAGAGAAGTAGGGGATTTTGAACTCGTGACCTGGTTGATAGTGAGGTGAGACAATGACAGAAACAACATCGAAAGAGAGTATTGGATCGGCTCTGAGAGCTTTTTCAACTAACGACTTCTCGAGGAACTCATTGACTTTGTTTTCCACTCTAGGCTACAAAACAGAACGTCGTGCTCCTCTTTCCGAAAAGACGTTCAAGTACTTTAAGAGTCTAATTGAATCTTCCGGAAAAACCCTTGATGAATCGAAATTCTATGCGGATGAATGGAAATACGTTGATTTCCTCTTCCAGTTAACCAAAGAAGATCTATCTAACCAAGTGGGTTTATTTGATAACAGAAGAATTGACAACACAATAGTTGAATCCTATCTCTTTCTTGCAATTGAGCTTTCATCTTCTGAGTACTCAAGAACTGCTCTTGCTAAAATAACGCGTCAAGTAAACAGAGTATTCTCGATGCCGGTGATGATTCTCTTCAAGTATGGTGACTATCTTACGCTCTCTGTAATTGACAGGAGAATAAACAAAAAAGATGAAAGCAAAGATGTGCTTGAAAAAGTCACACTGATTAAAGACATATCAATCGAAAAACCTCATCGAGCACATATCGAGATACTTCATGATCTTTCGCTTGGAAAACTTCGGGAGAAGTTTTCGGTCACTAACTTTGTAGAGCTTCACAGAGCTTGGCTCAAAATACTCGACACCAAGGAACTTAACAGGCGCTTCTATAGCGAATTGTCCAATTGGTATTTCTGGGCAATGAATAAAGTAGAGTATCCAGATGATATCGAGAAGGATAGTGAAATAAGGAATTCAGTTAACCTAATCAGGCTTCTAACGAGGATTATATTTGTCTGGTTCATAAAAGAGAAGAGGCTGATTCCAGAAAGGATTTTTGTCAAGAATAGTGTCAATACGCTTTTGAAAGAATTTTTCGACTCAGAGGAATCTTGCTCTTATTACAAAGCGATCCTCCAGAATCTTTTCTTTGCGATACTGAATCAAAAGATGGGAGAGAGGGCTTTTGCAAAGAATGGATCTTTTCATGAAAATAAAACACACTATGGTGTGAAGTCACTGCTCAGATACTCTGAGCTATTCAAGATTGAAGAAAGTGAAGTTCTAGAGCTATTCAAAGAAGTCCCATTCCTCAACGGAGGTCTCTTTGATTGCCTGGATATTACTGACAACAATGGAAAGGTCCATTATATCGACGGTTTCTCTAGAAATTCGAATAAGCAAGCGTTTGTTCCCGACTATCTATTTTTCTCTGAAGAGACAAACGTCGATCTAAACGAAATCTATGGAACGACAAATAAGACATACAGAGCAAGAGGATTGATAGAAATTCTATCGAGCTATAAATTCACCATAGCCGAGAACACACCCGTTGAAGAAGAAGTTGCTCTCGATCCGGAACTCCTAGGCAGGGTATTTGAGAACCTCCTTGCAAGTTATAATCCCGAGACACAGACCACTGCTAGGAAGCAGACCGGTAGTTTCTACACTCCCAGAGAGATAGTCAATTACATGGTCGACGAATCGCTGAAATACTATCTAAAACAAAAGCTTGAAGAAACGGGCATGAGTTCTGACGATGCCGAGGTTGGTCTTGACTTTCTGATTGGCTATAACGAAAAGGGGAATCCATTTAACAATGATGAGACCCAGAGTCTTATAAAGGCTATAGATAACTGCAAAATTCTTGATCCAGCCTGTGGAAGCGGAGCTTTTCCAATGGGTATTCTCCACAAACTCGTTCATATACTTCATAAGCTGGATCCTGATAACGCTCAATGGGAGGAAAGACAAATTCGCAAAGCCGAAAAGATCGAAGACCCGGTAATGCGTGAACAAGCTATTGAGGACATAGAAAACGCGTTCCTGACAAATGAGCTTGATTACGGAAGAAAACTATTCTTGATTGAGAACTGCATTCATGGTGTCGACATTCAACCTATCGCGGTTCAGATATCGAAATTGAGATTCTTCATTTCACTGGTTGTTGATCAAAAAAAAGATCCACAAAAGGAAAACATGGGAATACTCAGCTTGCCAAACCTAGAGACGAAGTTTGTAGCAGCTAACTCGCTTCTGGGACTCAATATGTCCAAACAGATGAAGTTCAAGAATCCCGAGATAATCGAACTTGAAAACAAGCTTAAGCGGGTCCGTCACATGCATTTCAGTGTCAAGACAAGAAAAGATAAATTGAAGTATCAGGATCAAGATAAGCTGATCCGCGAGAATATCGCCGCGCTTCTGGAAAGAGAGGGATGGGATAAAACTTCAGCGAAGCATATCTCTGCATTTGATCCATACGATCAAAACGCATCGAGTCCCTTCTTCGATCCTGAATGGATGTTCGGAGTAAACAGCAATTTTGATATTGTAATTGGGAACCCCCCTTACGTGAGGGCTGATTCTGGCTCCGAGCATCTTGAATTCCGAAGGGCACTGGAGTCTTCCGGTCAGTTCAAAACCCTTTACGAAAAGTGGGACTTGATGATCCCGTTCATGGAGAAAGGGCTCAACCTGCTTAGCTCAGAAGGAAGTCTCATTTTCATTGTCTCAAATGCAATTTGTACCTCTAAGTATGCTTCTAAGTTGCTGCAGATGATTCAAAAGGATTTCAAGGTACTATCTATAGACTTTTTTGAGAAGGTAAGTGTTTTTGATGCAGGAGTGATCCCGGTAATCCTGCATGTTGCCAGAGTGAATTCGTCTGAAATAGTCAAGAAGATCATTCGTAGGGAATCATTTTCAGGTAACCATGAACTAATAGTTCTTCCTTCCAAGGAGTTCTCTGATTTGGGGATAGATGCCTTTAGAAAGACAAGCAATGCTCTTGACATGAAAACGGAGACAGTTCAGCTTGGAGATATTTGCTATATGAGTGTGGGAATGGTAATAAACGCGGACGAAAAAACCGCAAAAGGTGAATTTGGAAAAGATGATCTAATTTCGCCTATACCATCTTCTATTCACATAAAACCCTATATTGAAGGAAAGGACATTGATTCTTATGTCCTTAAGGAGTACCGGTATCTCGAGTGGGGAACCACAAGAGTTCCTTCGAAACTGCGACGAAAGACTTTCGAAGAACTGTATAGTATTCCCAAACTGATGAGGGGAAGAATAACAGGTTGCATCTTTGATGAAAACGGATTAGTCTGCAACGATAGCATAGTATTACTAGCAAGATTCTGCGACTTAAAACACGTGAATAACAAAAGCATAAGTTCCAGCATTAAGAAGCACAACTCCCTGACAAGGAACGGACTGGAACAGATCTCAAGCAAGTTTGATCTCAAATATCTTCTTGCAGTAATGAATTCTAGATTCGCTTTCACATTTCTTAATAGTGTTCGACGCCATCGATTGGAGAACTACTTCTATCCAGATGATTTCAGAAAGCTTCCAATAGCAGATATCAGCATTAGTGAACAGAAGGAGTTTGTGAAGATTGTTGATAACATCATCAGCATAACAGGATCCCCTGGATATATGGAAGATTCAGCATTGCAGAGCCAGGTTCTTCAGTTGATGGAAAAGATAGATAAGAGGATATATGAGACATACAGATTATCTGATACTGACATTACGGTGATTGAACAGGCAACTACGTAGTCGATATCAGGACAACAAACAAAAGAGAAGGGTGTGTAAATGAAACTGGTGAATCTCTCGAGACTGAAGGTGGGAGGAGCTCATACCCATAGTTGTTTTTCGTTCGGGTTAGAAGAAAACTCTCATGTTTTGATTTCAAGAAATAGAGAGAGCTTCTTATGAACTACTTCAAAGAGCATTTCAATGAGCTACCTTCCTTGAGCTTCTCAGATGTTAGTTCTGGTTATAGAGAATGCCAACTTGGTGCAATTTGGGCAACCTTAGCTCACTTCACTTCGAGTAATTCCCCCGCACTTATCTCTATGCCAACAGGTTCCGGAAAGACAGCACTAATGATGCTCCTTTCGTTTTTTTTGAGGGCAGATAGAGTGATTGTAGTAGAACCAGTTGTAATTTTGCGAAGTCAGACTGCTTCGAAGTTCAGTGATCTCAAAGATCTGGAAAAAGCTGGTTTGTATAGCAATAAAGAGAAACCAATAGTTGAGGAAATACGGGGGAAAGTAGCCACAACAGATCAATGGAAATGCCTTGCCGAAAAGGACGTTGTCGTTGCAACACCGCATACAATTAGTCCTGAATATAACGGCGTTATGGAACCTCCGAAAGGTATCCTGACTCACGAAACAATCTTATTCATTGATGAGGCTCATCACTCAGCTGCAATAACTTGGAAGAAGCTAATTGAGTGTTTTGGAAAGTGCAAGATTATCTTGTTGACCGCGACTCCTTTCAGGAATGATAGACGAAGACTGCTTGCAAAACTGATCTATCATTATCCACTTCGCAAGGCAATTGATGCTTCTATCTATAGCAGAATTGAGTACCATAATGTTTTTCCCAACGGCGATGAAAACAAAGATTATAGACTTGCTGAGGCTGCAAAACAAATCTATGAAGAACAATCCTCTAAACATCCAGATGCTAGGCTTCTAGTGAGAGCCGAAGGTATTCTTCACTCTGAGGAACTAGTGCAAATCTACAAAAAGGTCGGCCTCAAAGTAGGAGAAGTGAATTACAAGAAAACACTTGCAGAGAACAAAGATAACTTGGACAGGCTTAAGATAGGAGAGCTTCACGGAATCGTATGCGTCAATCAAATTGGCGAAGGATTGGATCTTCCAAAGCTTAAAATTGCTGTTCTTCACAAACCGGGGCAATCCTTCCCAGCCACAATTCAGTTTGTTGGGAGGATATGCCGTGAAACTGATCTTGATGCTGGTCAACCTCAGCTTATAGCCTGTTCGGATGATGTAAAGGGGCAGCTAAGACAACTTTACTTAAGAGAAAACGCTTGGCACGATTTGATCCCCGACTTAATTGAAAAGATTGTAGAAGGTGTCAGAACGCGTTTCAGCTTTCATGAGTTTGGTGACATAGAGAGTGTCCTAGACATTTCTCCAGAACAACTGGAACCCTTCTTCAGTGCAAGAGTCTTTAGATCAGAAAGTATGGCCGATCTTGACTTTGGCAAAAAAACCGAATTTGATGAAATGGTGAAAGTTAGTCTTCGAGAAATAACATGTGGCAGAAGGCTCCTTGCGTTAGTAACCGAGAAAGAGAGCAATATTCCTTGGGCATCTACGACTGACGTGCAATCTCTTTCGTATGATCTTCACGTTTACTATAATCCCGATCAAACTAGTTTTATATTTGAGCACACAACATGTGAATCTATTGCCTCTAAAATAAGGCACTCTATTGCTGGAAATGATCTTATTAGGCTTGAAAGCTATGAAATAGTAAATGCTCTTGGCCGAAAGCAATCTCAGTACCTCATGGTGGGGCTTTCGGGCCTTATCAAATCTTCTGGTTCAGTACCTACCTACAAAACATACATGGGTGATGGCGTCGAAAACGCAATTAAGATAACTGACAGAAGGGTTTTTTCAGCTGGCCATGCTCTTGCCCGCTATTCCACGGGCGAAACGAGAGGGGTAGCTTGTTATCAGGGAAGAGTTTGGTCGATTCAACGGGGTTCACTGGAGAAATTCGCTGATTGGTGCGATCAAATAGCAAATTGCATGAATGGTAACCTCCGTAATAAGATCCCTGGAATTGAGACGCTTTCGGCAGGAAGTGACATCGTTCAGTTCCCTTCCAAGCCTTTCTTCGTGTACTCTTTCTGGAATCCAAATTTCATGCTGAAAATCGCGGATGAAAAGAATCGCGACAGCCAAATACACTCAATAGGCTTTTCTTCCATAAATCTCAAAGACAAATCGAAAAAAATGACGGGGACTTTAACGATTTGCCATAGCAATGGAGAAGAGAAGACTAAGTTTGAATATGGCCTTGCTCATCCGTACTGGGTTTTTGAGAGCAATATGCCGCGAATTAATCTGGAGAAGGGCGATTCGGAAATATCGTTAGATCTGAAGGGATTTCTATGTGATAATCCACCTACGATCTTTCTGTCAAGTGGAGGAATAGTAAGAAGTGCGACTTACTATGAATCCCCTTCAGAATTATCGCTTGATGGAGAGGTGCTTGATACAAGCAGAGATTGGTCCGAGTGTGACATCTTTGTTGAGTTTCGAGATAAGGCAAAAGGAATCGAACCGCTGCCTGGATTTCTTTCCGTTCATGAACAGCTAGAAAAGTGGTTGCTGAATGAGGCATATAAAACTCAGAGAATAGTCATTAGAGACCATGCAAAGAACGAGATTGCCGACTATGTCGTGGTTGACCCTAAAGACAAATCCTTCACCTTCTACCACTGCAAGGCATGCACCATTGAGAAGCGTCCTGGCGCAAGAATCAACGAGCTCAAAGCACTCGAACAAGCTTTGAGAAGCATCAATTATGTGGGGTCAAATTCGATTCTTTCGCTACTAACCGAAAGAGTGAAGGGGAATAAAAGAAAAGGAACCGTTATCAAGAAGGGGAAGACGAAAAGCCTTGAAAAGATCTGTGCGGATTTTCGCGGAATAGAATGGACATACGAAATAGTTATTGTGAGCCCCGGACTGGATTGTTCACGTTCTCTGAAGAATCCAAATACAAGAGCATTACTAGCCTCATGTAGTGAATGGCTTGAGAATGTGGGTGCCAAGTTCCGAGTAACCGGAATTGAGAGCTCATCTGCACAATATGGTGGGAAGGGTACAAAGGACAAGAAGACAGATCAGAAAGGGAAATGAATGAACAATGATTCGCCGGACTCCGTCATTTCTTATCCTTGGTTAATGAGTTGATTTTTCCATTTATTAATGTTTATCAACAAGTTCATGGAGGTTCATGATGGCTATCTCCGACAAAACTAGAAAACGTCTTTGGGCGAACTCAGGTGGTTTATGTGCGATCTGTAAGACGAGAGTTCTCAAGGAATTGAAGTCAGGAGAGAAGCATTCAATCGTTGGTGATGAATGTCATATAGTTGCAAGATCTCCTGATGGACCTAGAGGAGAAATGGGATCGGAGGTTCCATCTATAGACTCGTATGAAAACCTGATTATCCTTTGCAGGAACTGTCATAAGAAGGTTGATGAATATCCCGATATCTATACAGTGGATAAGCTTAGAAAGATCAAACATGAGCATGAAGTGATGATTGCGGAGAATCATGAGCTCATTGTTGATGAAACAATAGGCTTAGAGACGGACTTCCTTCCACGAATCTTAACCGGGCAAGACCTCATCCACACGATCGGAAAAGGTTTGGTCTTTGAATTTCACAAGCCAGAAGATTTGGAAGACTGGGAGTATGAGTTAATCGGTACATTTTTGGAACTGTGCTCAGAATGGGGCGAGATTCTTTCTGACCTTCCTATCAAGGGACGTTTCGATGCAGAAAGAGGGCTTATTAAGGAATTGAAGGAATTGGAAAACGCACGCTTCTACGTGTTTGGAGCAAATATATCAAAAAGCGTCCCGGAAGAAGGCTTTGTTGATCCAGTAGATGTATCGGTTCTAAGCATAGTAAGACAGAATGACCCACAGATAATAAGAATAGACTTCAACGAACTAGAAAAAATGATAGACGATACTGACAGCAGCTACTAGAACGCCTAAAGACAATACGCGAAAAGTCGTACAAGGAGTCGGGGTTTTGACTGACGAGAAAATTCTAGAGTATATTGAGTGGTGCAAGAAACAGAAGTTAGAGCTAAAACAGACAGGGTCAGACTCCAGTTTTCACACTCTCTCCCATGCTGTAAGCAGGCGAAGCATGTTTCATTCTGAATTGCTTTGTTTGTTTTAATTTGGCATCTACATCAATTATTGTCAACTCGACCTGACTCATTCCGATCTCTTTTCAACCCGTACCGACCTCTTCCAGATCCTGAAGTACTTTGCACCTATATTGAATTTCTTGACAAACTCGGAGTATTCCGGCCAGATGGGCGCTCTGTAGAATTCGCTGCGGCCTATGCCTCCGTTTATGACATATTCGGGCAGAGGGTTGGACCCGTAGAAGACCGACCGGGCCATTATGAGCCATCTGCTGGTGAAGTCGGTCCAGTTGCAGCCGAAGGCTTCACCTGGCTGGATTATGGCCAGAATCTTAGGAGCCATCCTGTTCTCTAGATAAAGCGCCTGATAAGCCGCGGCGCCGTCCGCGCATATGAAAAGCAGCGAGAACCTGGACGGATTATGGTCTTCGCCGTACTCTTCGGTCCTCTCGAATATGAACCATTCGGCGAAGGGCTTCTCGAACACATCCGAGTAATGGTCGGGGCGGTGGTATTCGGCACGGTCCGGGGTGACCCTGATCCTCCAGCCGTTCGGCGCTAGCTGGCTCTCACTTATTGGAAGCTGGTGGATAACTCTGTATCCCCTGAATCCCTTGTTGGCGATCTCTTCGAGCAAGTTCTCCCTGCTTATGGAGTAGTCGACATATACGAAGCTATAGACATTTCCCATGAAGTACTCGACCGGATGGCCGTCGTGGCCGCTGGCCGGGTAATACAGAGAGTCTT
>ERZ795057.2599-NODE-2599-length-13285-cov-47.673394_pt1 | contig 13285 bp, 13 predicted proteins | sample MGYA00375141_ERZ795057 | MGnify/ENA primary metagenome ERZ795057 (study PRJEB30186, sample SAMN05720163) | activated sludge metagenome | isolation source: Anaerobic digester | place: Hong Kong | collected 2015-01-26 ... | reverse complement strand
TTTATCTTCTCTATGCTACGCCTATACTCGTCACTATTTGCATCAAGCCTTTTCTTTTTAAGTTCATCTATGGCGTTTTTCTGCTTATCGTTTAATTTTACTATGGCATTTTCAAAGTCGGATACAATCTTTGAAACGTCAAACAATGTTCCTGTTCCAAAAAGGTCAAAGTTTTCAGCTTCCCATTCACTAATAATTTCACTAAAGTTCTTAAAAGCCTTGCCCATTTCCATAGCCGCTTTTATTTTATCTTCAGAGAATATTAATGCGATTTTTTCAGCAGCATCAAGTGCCTTTTCTCCGCCTATTTCTTTTAATTGATTTATTATGGCGGTTAATTGGCTGTTAAAATCAGTTGTAACATCCCTATCTGGAAACAGCGTTTTCAGTATGTCTTTTGCGGTTGCTTCATCAACCATCCCCAATAGATTGCTATAAGCATCAGCAAGCTTCTTAATGAAGTCCGCTTCTTTCTCAAGGTTTTTGATTTTCTTTTCAGTCTTCTCATCGTCATCATCGGTATTACCCACCCCATCCTTTTTGCCAAAGACTGTTTCCGAATAATACCCATATTTGGTGAAGTATTCCTTAATCGCATCAATGCGTTTTTTTGCTGCGGCAACCTCTGTTTGTGCATTTTCGTCTATGGTATTAGAATACCTCTTTATTGTTTCTTCTGCTTTAGAGTATTCGTCTTCAACCCTCTTGAAATAGGAGTTTCTATCTTCCGAGTCTCCAGACTGTAATGGCATTATAGCAAGTAGTGCATCATCACCTCGCATAATCCCCTCTGCCATCTCTTTCCATAAGGCCGTTCTCTCGGTCAATGACTTAAGTCCCACTTCGGCTGCCTTTTCAGCCATTCCAAGCTCTAAGTACCCATCACGTAGTTTGTCAAGTTTTGTACTTGACAGGTTCTCCAACTCCGCATTGTATTCCTCAATGGTTATTTTTCCTGCCTTTAGGCTGTCCTCAAGAAGTGCCAACTCATTTGCCTCCCACCAATCAACGTACTCAAGCATTTTCCTTATCTCCACATTGCTTGCGCCTATACCACCAGCCATAATGTCACCAGCAACACTTATTTGATTAAGTGCGTTCATTAGACCCGTGACATTGTCGGTAAATTTATTCAAGGCATGATTGGGTCTTACCCACTGCGTTGCCCAGTCTGCAAAAAAATCCGCACCGCCCTCACCTGAAAAGAACCCTTTGCTTGTTTGATAATATTCCTTAAAAACCTTATTAAACAACTCTTTTGCCGAAAATTTGCCTGTTTGTTTTTTTATCTCAGCCGCATATAGCCTCACCAAGTCTTGCACTTGCTTCTCGACCTCTCTTTCGGGAATTGTTTCACCTCCCTGTTGGCGGGGTATTCGTTTTTTTATGTCCTTTATGAGATTTGCCGTCTCTTTTTCATTGCTAAACCTTTCGTATGCGTCAGCAACAGCCTTTTCCTCCGCCCTTGCCCTTGCCGTTCTATATATTGCATTTGTGATTTCATCCTGTCTGTCACGAACCAAATCCAAAGCATTTGCCTCTGTCGCAAGTGATGGCAAGTATTCACCATATACTCTATTTAACTCATCTACTGCATCCTTATATTTCTGAGTGCCCCGTGTGCCCTCCTCCAGTTTTTCCTTTATGTCCAAAAGACCATCAACTAATTTTTGCGATGAGGCCTTCTCACGACTCATTATGTCATTGAGGTTGTTATTAAACTCACGAGCCTCCTTGTTCATGGCAATCAACACGGAAATCACCGCAGTTATTCCAGCTATTGCCAAAACGTATGGGTTATTTAGCATTGTTTTGTTTAGGAACTGTTGCGCTCTTGCCGATTGCCTTATTGCATTTGCTAAAGAGCCGTACTGTGAAATCATATCCCCAAGCCTCACCGTCATTACCGCAGCCCTGTAAACACCATAGGTTTTGATTAAAACGCCAAGCACATTCCCAACCTTATCGTAACTATCAATTAACTTACGTATCAGGTCAATGCTTCCCTTTAGGACTCCCGAATTGGATTCTCCTATTTCATACATTGCAATTTGGTAAGCATCTTTCAAGTTGGATATTTTACCCTTCAATGTTTGCGCCTGTATTTCCTGCATCTGGTAGAACTTCCCACCCTCTCTTGTCATCCCCTCAAACATCTCCTTTATCATCTCGAATGGGACTAAACGTGCAGATACCTTGTCAAATATGTCGGCAACAGTAATGCCCGCATATCCCAATTTCTCAAATTGCTTCTGTAATTCAAACAAAACTGGAATCCCCGCCTCCGTCAACTGCCTGATTTCCTGCCCTCTAAGTACGGCTGCTGCCCTTATCTGGCCATAGGCAAGTATAAGCCTTTCCATACTAACGCCAAGACCTGCCGATACGTCAGCAAGCATTTTTGTTGTGTCATATAGCTCTTTCGTGGGTATTGAAAAGGCTGATAACTGTTTGGAATATGCGGCCAAGTCCATAAACTGGAACGGAGACTTTACGGCAAGCTCTTGTAGCTGTTTGAATAATCTATCGGCAGCCTCAACATCATTCAAGATAGCACCCATAGCGACTTTCTGCATTTCGAATTCGCCTGTTATCTTATATAGCGACTTTAATAGACGGGTGGCTCCAAATACAGAGGCGTAAGACAATGCCATTGAATGTAAATCACGAAGAATCCGTGATTGTTTTTGTGATACGGTAAGCCCCTGCCGCTTGGCCTCTGTGGTCTTTCTGTTGGCTGCCGCTATCTCATTCTCTATCTTTTGCTGCTGACTAAGCTCGTTGGTAAGGTTTCTTGCTTTTGTCAACTCGCTATCATTTACAACTATCTTTTTACCTTTGCTTGCAGCAAGTTGTTCAAGTCGCTTCATCTCAGCACCAAGACGCTGCCACGCTTCAAGCTGCGTCTTAGTAGCCATAGTACCCATGTCAATACTCTTGACGTATTCGCCTTTTTGGAGACTTGCTGTTCGCCGTACTTGATTTTCTATTTTTTGTTGTTCCCTTAGAAGTGTCTTATAGGCGTTTGTCATGCTGGCACGCTCATTCACCTTCTTCTGCCCTTCCTCAATTTCCTTCTGTAACTTTTTGAATTGAGCTGCCATTTTATCGAGGTCTTGTTGCCAATTCCCCGTAAATTCCATATTAAACCAAAGAGTTCCTATATCTGCCATTTTATTCCTTTTTGTCGGACTTGTGAGATTGCTCCCAAATCCGTAATGTTTCTGCTACACTGTCCGCAGTAACTTTCGTCTTGCTATTCCCGTTGGTTGAGTTGTCGTTGTCGTACTCATTCATTGTCGTGTCTACGTTGAGTAATTCTATGTACGCCTTTGTATGACCCCAATAAAAGCCCCATTTCTCAACTCTTATAAGACCGAATAAGAATGTACGTGGCAGAAATAAATATGGAAATTCTTTTGATATTACTCCTTCTTCCCCGATGCTTGTTGTTGGAGGATAAGTTCTGCTTCCTGACGATTTGTTCTTTTCAAGCAATCGTCTAATTGTTTCAGTGACGCCATAGCCATGTAGTATTGCATAAGCAGAACTTTTTTTTTACCCGCTTCTATAATGGTCAGTAATTGTGCATGGTCATATTCTTTAACAAAAAAATACCAACGCCACAATGCCCACCAAAATAACCGTATTTTCCAGTAACCATTAAGCACTATTGCGGCAGCAGCCTTGTGTAGAATCCGCTCCTCATATTTTATGCCAGTTTTTCCTGAGTTTAGAATATCCGAAACCTTGCGCTCTGTCCCGAATTTTATCCACCCTATTTTGACTTTTTCTTTTGTTCCCGGAATCTGGATTATATCATAGGTGTTATTACGTATACTATTTAGCTCTTGCCGTGTTCCCCTGTCTGGATTATCCATATTTTTCCTTTTACACTATTGGATTAGGGGCAAGGGTTATGCCCAAGCCCCTACCAATAGATTGTTGCGTTTAGGAAGTGGTGCTATATTCATACAATACAACATCACCGTCTGTATCACCCTCTGTAATGCCAGACACGTCAAAAGAGACGTTGTAGCCAAGAGGTTTTGTTGACGGAGCATCAAACTGCACAGCAGCATACCCTTCCAAATTCTTAATAACAAGAGCATATTTATGGTCTTGCGAGATAAGCATAGCCATACCAGAGAGTTGTTTCTCGGTAAGATTTACCCCTGTCCCTATTGGTTTCCAATATCCAGTTCCATCCGTAAGTGTTGCGGGAGTTCCGCTTGCGGTATTTCCAAATGCTGTCTGCACATCTGCATTGATAGACGGAACAAAGAAGGTAAGGGTAGTGGATGCGGGTTCACCAGCAGCGGTAGCATAAGCTCTGGAGCTGCCGTGAATAAAGGCTTGATTCCTTGAAATCTCGCCCTGTGTGAAGTTTACGGAATCACGCAGTACAGGGAACTCATAGTCCCAATCCTGCCCAGAAACCAACTTTGCGCTTGTTTCTTTGTAACGCAAAGTAGATACACCCATAAACGCCATAGTCAATTCTGTAACTGTTTTCATTGCCATAATCGTAAATTTTTATTAATGTATTATTAAATCGCACTGTATGTGCCATACGTAGAAGCCATTTTTCTGACCACCAGCAAAAACTATCGGATTCGCTATATGATACTTGTCACTTCTACTCGGTATCTTGGCGTAAGCGGATTCCTGCATTGTTGACAATGTAGAAACATCCTCTCCACTAAATGTTGACGAGCCAGAAGTAAAACTCTTAGCCCTCGCCCAAAGCGAAATCATTGCAGTTGTCATCCCATATCCACCCATATCATAAACCCTTGCTGGCAGAGATATTACAACATACTTCCCTACGTCTTCGCTAATTGTGGATAAGGCTTCTGTGGTAACAATCATGTCGCCTATCCCAGTAAAAAGCTCAACAAGGAATTTTAAGATGTCTTTTATATCATAATTTCCTGCTCCCATATTATTTTATAGGTCTAAGGTTTCTAACAAGCATGGATTCTCCAAACGCCTCTAATTCCTTTCTCGTAGAAGTCAGAACATTAAGTCCAGCGGCCTCTTCCAAGAACTCCGAATATTCTGTTCCAGTACACATCACAATCCCCGTTTTTGAACTCATAAATGGCGGGTCGTAACTTGTCAAAAAGTTTATTGACGTATCATCACCCCAGCCCTTGTCAGTTTTAACTATCCCGACAGCCTTTTTTCTAAAGTTGCCATCATAGTCTTTGAACTTTACCCACGCCTCGCCACGAGTAAGCTTTACACGTATGGGGGGCTTTAAGTTTGAGTTCTGGATTATCTCAATAAGTGCGCCATCTTTATATATTCCAACAGCATAGGATGTAAGTGTATTCCCAGTAAGGTTTCTATACTCTCTCTCAAATTCAGCACTTTTAATCAGGTCGTGTGCAAGTGACACAAGGGCTTGATAGAGGTTTGGCCATACCAAATCCCAAATCTTCCTTTTTGCAGCCTGAAAAACGGCATCATTTGACATCCTTTTCATTTGCCAGTATTGTTAAAATAAAGGTGTGTCCCAAAATTGGTAGTCAATGGTCTGGAATTAATCTTTCCACGTATGACATCCCCATTTGAGGGGATTGTCGCCTCAACAATGTCGCCTATCATAAAGACCAGTTCATTCGTTGGAATGGAAACTGTAAAGTCTGACATAACTACACCAGAGGATGCGTAGGAGCGCATTGTTTTGAAACATCTGCCTTCTCCATTGTAGATTTCATCGGGAGTGTCACTGTCATCTTCAAATTGACTTGTAGCCTTTTCCCTTGTTATCTTTATCTGGTGTGGGTATCTTGGATTTTCCATGTCTATAACCTTACTATACGTATTGATGATGATGCCATAACGGTTTCCCCATATTTCCGATAAATGGCATTTGCAATCCGCTCCATCCTCCTTTTATCCTGTTCTGATAATTGAATACCGCCCTCACGATGTCTCCAGTCCCCGTCTGAATCGTCTACAACGCCAGACGTTGATGGGATTGTGGTGCAATATGAATAAACATCAGCCCTAAGAAGGTCTTTCTGTTCGACAGTCAAAGCACTAATGGTCTCGCTCTCCAATATACCCCTGTTGTCAAGTATAACAGAAATGGTATCATCGGGGATGTTAACCCCGATAATACCCTTCATATATTGGACTACTGTAACCATGATTAGTCTGCTGCTTCGTTAATGGATAAGTACAGCATCTTATTCACTGCGTAAGGCACGGGAACGCACAGTGAAGTTGCCGAGAATTTCTTGGCATTTTCACGTGAGAACACATCTTCCTGTATAGCAATGGTTCCACCATCTGCATAGTATACAGGAGCAATGGAAGAAGCAAAAATATTTGAAACCCTTGACCACTGGAATGAGCCCACATTTCCTGCGGGTCGCAAAACAACAGTGTTTGCGTCAAAAGCAGCAAGCTCTTTGCGTTTCAGCTCTTTGTTTGCATCTATGTATTCGGTAAATCCATAGTATTCATCCTTCTGGATAGGGGGAAGCCCTATGCCACGAAGATAGTTTGCCAAGTCATCATCAGTAACCTCAACACTTGCATAGTTTGAGGTTTCCATAAGACCCCCTGTTTTCCAAACAAGGACACGTTTCTTTGTGTCAATGTGGTTTTTCAGCACTTCATAGGCGGCAACACTCATCCTAAATACCGAGTTTGCGGGTACGGCGGATAAGATATTGTTTACCCACGCAAAATGGAACATGTCCTTCAAGTCCCCAACGGGGCTTGCACTGTCGTGGCTCCATACATACTTTGTCCCATGAGAATATCCAGTTACGGCATATCCACCAGCTTTTTTCTTGTTGGCTGCGGGAACGCTAAAGCTGATTTGGAGGTTTTCAATACCACCATTGTTGTTCAAACGTGTAGTCTTGTAATACCCCAGAGATTCTACCTGTGCAGCAGTGAATGAGCGCTGAGAGTGAATACCCTTAATTAAGGAGTATACATCCTTGCGCCATGCATCAAATATTCTGCCAAAAATTTCGCCCTGCAAGAGAGCTTCTGCGTTTCTTGCATCATCATAGGCCTTTGCTCCAAACAGGTAGCCAAGCCCCATACGGGGGATGCTTGATGTTTGGACTTTGAAGCCCTGATTCGAGATGAGCGGAGTTTCAGCGTCATCTGCCAAGTAGGTAGCCATTACAGGTATCTCAATTTCGCCAATATACTGCTTGAAATCCCTTGTGGGATTGGCATACGGCTCAACAGCCCACGTTTTCCTGTAATTCTCGGCGTCATACCAATTACGAGGTGCTGCTTCAAAAAACTCACGGATATTTGAATATCCCTTCAAGTTTAACGCACCATTAATCAGGTCATAAAAACCTTTATCTTGTATTCCTTGTATCATATTTTTGCCCTCCTTAAGATGTTATTTCGTTAAACATTTCCCACACAATGTGTATGTCACCTCCATTCTGAATGTTGGTGATTACTGCGTCAGGGCAATCAGGAATGGTGTTTTTGTACATGTACAGAACACCACGAGGTATATCAACAAGTGTGACATCACCACCGACAGTATCTTCTATTGAAATACTGTTCGGCTGACAATAGATGGATTTGCCTGAACCTGCAACTGCGGAAGAAGACTCTACGATGTAATCACCTGCCTCAACCTCATCAAAATCTGCTGTTGCGACAGTGATAGTGTAGGTGTATTCGGCTTCGGTAACAGTACCGCAGACAACAGCCTTTCCTGTTCCTGCGATTGCATCTGGCATAGCCATAATAACCAATCCCGCTTTCAATACGGGAGATATGTGGTTCTTCACAAGGACAATGTCAGTCGTTCCAGCTCCAGCATCAGCCGTAACCGTCTTAACCTTCCATGCCTTTAAGAACTTCACAGTCCTGTCCGAAATGTTAAAATACATGGGAGTTCCGCCAGCAATTCGCTCACCTATGGCGAGGTCATTGGACACAACTGCCCCGTGCATCCTTTTAGAACAGGGAGCCGCAAGCAGAGGCAGTGTTCCGCCAACTGATTGCGTAGTAGTTGTAAAAGAGTTCCAAATCTTCATAATTAAATCTGTTTAATTGAATTTTTCATACTTTCGGCAAACTCCTTTTCTTCCGTGTCACGTTTTTCCTTGTCTATTGGCTGTACGGTGATTGGCTTGGATTGTGGAATGTAATATCCCGCTTCCGTTGCGGCTGACGATTCCTTGTCGTACATCTCTTTGAGCATAGCGACATTTTCTTCAACAGTCTTTGTGTTATCTACATTATGTAGCACAAGCCTGAGAACCAAATCATCAGCACACCCAACCTCCTTTTTCAATAGACCGCTCTTAACGTCTGCGGAGAATTTGGCAGCTGCCTCTTTTGCCTGTTTTTCGGCTTCTCTTGCGCTGATTTCCTTATACTTCCTCTCTATCTCATCAAGCTTCTGCTTGATTTCATCGGGGAGTTCCGGATTTTTCAGCTCTGACGTTTGTTTTGTTTGCGTTTCTTTCTTTGCGTTCTTTGACATTTCATCCCAACTTTCCCAGCCCAGAGATTTCGCAATGGAGTTGAGTTCTTTTTGGGATTTCGAGGAGACAGAACCGACCCTGCGGTCTATCTCACTCTGCAAAGGCGCAAGGTAAATACCCGCACTTTTAATAACGTCATCAATGTTGTCATCTTTTACCGTTCCCGATGCGGCAAGTTTGTCCGCAAGTTCGTTAAAGGTCGTGTCGCTAAACCCCAAAGGGGAATATTCGGTTTTTAGCTTTTCGTAGATTTTGGTTTTCATAAAAATAATTTATTGTTTAGTCGCACAAATATAACAATAATTTTAATAATGTAACAACTTTGTTATATCATATTTGCGTTAATCGTTGATAATCAGCACATATAATTGTTACATTATTGACAATCAGGGCTAAATATAAACATTTTATTTTAATTTTGTATATTTGTAGCGTTTATGAGTAAAATAGAACAGATATATGACCCAGTATTTGCGGCTCATGGGATGAGGGTATACTCTCGTGAGTACGTGGCAAAGGTTAGGGCGGAGAATGAAAGGCTGCGTGAGGGGGAAATACTCTACAATATATGCCCACAGGAGGGCTTTCAGGAGCGGGTTTGTGCTTCTGATGCTGGTATATTGATAATCGGAGGAAGACGTGGGGGAGGTAAGACAATAGGTATGCTATTGGCCGCAATGAGATATATAGAGAACCCAAACTATACCATACATGCGTTTCGTAAAGAAGAAGAGGACTTGCGCAGAGGGACATTCAAGAGTTCAAAAAAGATTTACTCACAAATAGCAAGAATAACGGAATCAAGCATGATGTGGACATTCCCAAGTGGTGCTTCTGCAAAATTCGAGCATCTTCATGACGAGGAGCAGATAGACAGACGCTTTAGGGGTGTCGAGATACCCACCATAATAATTGACGAGTTGCCACAGGTTACATCTGAGACGTTTTTTACGCTTCTTGCAGCAAATCGTAACTCATACGGAATACCAAATAAGTTTATTGCATCATGTAACCCAGTTGGGGAAAGCCATTGGCTATACAAGATGCTGTCTTGGTGGATAGACCCAGATACGGGGAGGACAATAAAGGAGCGTGATGGGCATAAGCGCTATTTTTATAAATACGGTAACGACATAACGGAAATCTATTGGGGTAATACACCAGAGGAGGTTTACCAACAGGCAGCCGAAAAGATTGATAAGATATGGGACAAGCGGCTTGAGGTAATGGGGCGGTCAAAGTTTGACCTTATAAACTCACTGACGTTTATCGAAGGTAACTATTACGAAAATAGGATATTCGTAAAAATTGACCCTCAATATCTGGGGCGACTTGCTGGAAGAGGAGGGAGAGAAACGGAGAAGGATATTGAGGGGGTATGGCGTGACGAAGATGATTCAATATCCCTGATAAGCATTGAGGATACACAGTCAATGTTCACCAATACTGAGCAACGTGACGGCAACCTACGTGCCGTAATAGACGTTGCCTTACAACGTGACGGTTTTGTTATAGGGGCATTTGACGGTAATCACCTGTTTGACCTTGAGATATACAAAAAGGTCGGGAGCATGGCTGCAATAAATCTTGTAAATAAGTTTCTTGAAAAAAATCATATACCTTTGAGGAATGTGGCGTTTGACAGTGACGGGATAGGACAGTATTTGAAAGAACCGCTAAAAGAGGGAAAGGGCGGAGCATTTGCCTTTAATGGCAACTCATCATCAACAGATAGCAATGTGTGGCAAAACCTAAAGGCCGAATGTGCGGAGAAGTTTGCGATGGGATTAAAGGAGGGGCAGTTCAGCATATCTGAATCCCTTGTTAATCGCAAATATTTCGGGAAAAAGTTGTCAGACTACCTACTGGAAGAGCGCTCAGCAATAAGAAGGAAAATGAACGTCAATAAGTTTCAATTAATCCCCAAGACCGAAATGAAAAAGATTCTTGGTGGCAAGTCTCCTGACGTTACAGATATGTTTATGATGTTCCAAGTGTTTGAAGTATTAAAACCTACAAAGAAGGGGGTTAAGGGACTTCAATATTTAATGAATTTTTAAGGTTTTAATTATTACTATTATGAAATTAGGAGAATTTAAGGGGAATGTGCTTCTACGCATGCCGTTTAAGAGAATTGTGCCTCTTAACACATATTCCGCCGATTACAGCGGCGCATCTGGCTCCGTATCAAACTACCCTGTTGTACAAGACGGGCAGGAGGTGGATATGGACATTTATGAAAGACCATTCAGCGAACTCATACCCCAGAGTGAGTTTCTAAGAGAATTTTACCCCTCTGGACATAAAATAAATGACACGGGGTATTATCCAGACAAATTAACAAAGGTCACGGTAGAAGGAAAGGAAAGGTGGGCTTTTGAAAAAGTTTCAAGGTGTGCCTTCCCATTCCAGTATATCATAACCATAAAGCAGCTGATACACCTATGTGGGAACCCGATAAACTTCCGTGACTCAAATGTGTCTCCAAGTGATGAGCAGAAAAAGACCCTAATAGAATTTAGACAGGGGTGGCTTGACAAGAATATGGAAATAGCATGGTACAGCTGCGCCAAGAGCGAGAAGATAACAGGAGATGCGGCTTGTGTGTTTTATTATGAGGTTGATGGTAATAAAAAGAGGACTCTTCGGTGGAGGACACTCTCCCATCTTGACGGAGATACGCTATATTGCCACGATGACCCAATAAGGGGGCGTATATTTGCCAGAAAATACGTTATGGTTGATGACCAGAAAAAACCCACTAATTGCGTTGAGGTATGGGATGAAAAGAATGTTTACCGCTTTGTCCAAAAGGGAGCAAAGGGTAAATGGTTTTCTAAGTCAGCATTTAAGGATATAGGGCTTGATGGCTATCAGCTTGAAAGCATGATGGGGCATGGCTTTAGTCGCTGCCCCGTTGCATACAAGAGGTCAATGATTGGTGCGTGTTGGTCTATGTCACAAAGCAACATAGACGCATACGAGATGTCTGTATCACAGCTAATGGAGAATAACAAGGCGTTTGCATTTCCGATATTGTTTATACGAAGTGAGGATGCCGAAATTCAGGGTACTGCAAATGGTCGGCCATTCGCCATACACGCAACAGGCGAGCATGACGAGGCAAGCCTTTTGACAAAAGCGGATGCAAGTGAATCCTTCAAATTGCAGCTTGAAACACAGTTGAGGAACATCTTTCTTGGTTCCTTTACAGTAACTCCGCCAGAGGTTAAAAGCGGAGACCTTCCCGGAGTAGCAATCAAATTGATATACTCCCCCGCACTTGAATTGGCTATGTCTGATGCCCGTGAATGGGACTTGTTTATTGACGACATGGTCGCTATATTCAAAGAGGGGTACTCTAAGGAGGTAGGTCATGTTTCAAGCTTTAACACAATAAACGTCAAGGGACACATCACCCCCTACATACACCAGAATGTTGCCGAGTTAATGAATATCTTGTGTCAGGGCGTTCTTGCGGGAACACTTTCGGTGGAATCAGCAGCGGCGAATGTTCCTTACGGAGAGAAGGATGAGTTCATGAGAATTCTGAATCAAAACAGGCAGGAGATAATTGGCTCCGAGAATATGGCTGCTGACATAAAGAGTGGTATAGAAAAAGAGCTATCGTTGAAAAAGGAAGATGGGTTAAATGAAAGTAATATGGCACAAAAAATAGTTGCCGAAAATAAAAACAAATAATATGGACACAAAAGAAAAAGTATTGGAGTATTTGGGGCTTTCCAAAATTGGCAGAAAATGTGCTACGGACAAAAAAATATCTGAGTTCATGCCTGTTCTTGTTGAAAAGGCGAATGGCGATAGAACTTATGCCGTTGCCAAGTGGAGGGAGGAAATCAAAAGATATGAGGTAATATACGACCCCGATTGTGTATGCGTCATAACAAAGATTATCAACGGGTATGACGCAACACGATAAAGAATATTACAGAGAGGTCACGAATAAAGTAGTTGAAGCCCTGTCATTACACCAAAATCTATTATCCGAAGACTTAAATGCGCTCATACGTAAGATAGGGGCGCATTTCAGGGACAGGAAAGATGACAGGATAAGTGACTACATTGATGAGTTTGTCGCTCTTATCGTTGCGGCACTCTCATTGCGAATAAGGGAAAGTGTAAGGATGGCAACGGAGACGGAGGATGACCCAATCCCAATCGAGGAGATGATGTTGAGGTCGAGATTCTTTTCCGAAGAGGCGTATGGCGATAGCGTTGAGAAAATGCGTAAGATATTTACAAAGGAGATAGAATATTTCGTTGCACTTGACATGCCATATTCCGCCATTACCGCATACATGAGTAACCCTACTGGGTTTCTCGCATCCCACAAGCAGGACATTGGGGCTTTCAAGCGTTATGTTGATGTAGGCACGGGATATACATACAAAATAAAATCCAACATATTCACGATTCTTGGATTCGCATCGATGGTTGCTTATGACCTTGCACTTACGGAATTATGGGGGTATAGGGGTGACGTAATAGGGTATCGGGGTTATCGCAATTCGTCATTTGACTGCCCCGCATGTGACGAGGCGTGTTCCGTTGTACACCCTCTCGACACCCACGTATTTCCAGTCCACGTAAGGTGTTGCTGCATTGTCACTCCCGTATTCGTACAATAGCAATCGCATCTGGCATTTGCTCATCACGATGAACACTTTTGGGCAAATTTTGCTCATCACGTAGAGCAATTTTACTCAATCGGTGGATGCCCGCAAAGTGGTTAGTACCACTACCCACTTGCGAAGAGATGTCCAGTTTTTATG
>ERZ795057.2596-NODE-2596-length-13288-cov-7.664702_pt1 | contig 13288 bp, 8 predicted proteins | sample MGYA00375141_ERZ795057 | MGnify/ENA primary metagenome ERZ795057 (study PRJEB30186, sample SAMN05720163) | activated sludge metagenome | isolation source: Anaerobic digester | place: Hong Kong | collected 2015-01-26 ... | reverse complement strand
GGTGGTCGAGCGGCGGTGGTCGAGCGGCGGTGGTCGAGCGGCGGTGGTCGAGCGGAGCCGAGACCAGCCGAGACCAGCCGAGACCAGCCGAGACCAGCCGAACCAAGCCGAAGCACAACCTCAACCTCAACCTTAACCTTAGCCTCAGCATCATCCGTTTCCGGATCTTAGTCCCTGCGCGAATTTCAATCCGGCTTCCGGCTCCGTTTTTTTTACTACTTTTGCACCTTCTAAGAAATCAGCTTTCATTACACATGGAAATTCCCGCCAAATACGACCCTTCGGGCATTGAGAACAAATGGTACCAATACTGGCTCGACAATAGATTCTTTCATTCGGCTCCGGACGAGCGCGAACCATATACCATAGTGATCCCTCCGCCCAACGTTACCGGAGTGCTTCACATGGGCCACATGCTCAACAATACCATTCAGGATGTGCTGGTGCGCCGTGCCCGGATGCAGGGGAAAAACGCCCTGTGGCTGCCGGGAACTGATCATGCTTCCATCGCGACGGAGGCCAAGGTGGTGGCCAAACTTAAAGAAGAAGGCATCGAAAAATCGTCGCTGACCCGTGAAGAGTTTCTGGCCCATGCCTGGGAATGGAAGGAAAAACACGGCGGCATCATCCTGGAACAGCTGAAGAAACTCGGCGCCTCCTGCGACTGGGAACGCACGAAGTTTACCATGGATGAATCCATGTACGAGTCGGTGATAGATGTGTTTATCGATCTGTACAACAAAGGCCTCATCTACCGCGGGGTGCGTATGGTGAACTGGGACCCCAAAGCGCTGACGGCCCTCAGCGACGAGGAGGTGATTTACAAGGAGGTTAAATCGAAGCTTTATTACGTCCGCTATAAGGTTGAAGGCAGCGCCGACGAATGGGTCACCATCGCTACCACCCGCCCCGAAACCATTCTGGGCGATACGGCAGTGTGTTATCATCCGGAAGACGAGCGGTTTAAACACCTTGCCGGGAAACGTGTACTGGTGCCCCTGGTCAAACGGTCGGTTCCTATGATCGCCGATGAATATGTGGATCGCGAGTTTGGTACCGGATGCCTTAAAATCACTCCTGCCCACGATATCAACGACTACAACATCGGGCTGAAACACAATCTGGAGTCCATCGATATTTTCAACGACAACGGAACGCTGAACGAGAAAGCCCTGCTATACACCGGACAGGACCGTTTTGCCGTGCGCGAACGGATTGTTGAAGACCTGCTGAATCACGGCCATATTCTTAAAATTGAGGACTATGTGAATAACGTTGGTTTCTCGGAGCGTACCGACGAGGTGATTGAGCCCAAGCTTTCGGTGCAGTGGTTCATGAAAATGGGTGAAATGGCCAAACCGGCCCTGGATGTGGTGATGAACGACACGGTGAAGTTTCATCCCGAGAAATTCAAAAATACTTACCGTCACTGGATGGAGAACGTGCGCGACTGGTGCATCAGCCGTCAGCTCTGGTGGGGACAGCGGATTCCCGCCTATTATCTTAAAACCGGAGAGGTGATCGTTGCAAAATCTGCAGAGGAGGCACTTGAAAAAGCCCGTATTCTCACCGGCAACACTGCATTGCTCCCTCAGGACCTCAGGCAGGACGAGGATGTGCTGGATACCTGGTTTTCCTCCTGGCTGTGGCCCATCTCTGTATTCGACGGCATCCGTAATCCGGGTAATCCCGATATAAAATACTATTACCCGACCAACGATCTGGTAACCGCGCCAGAGATCCTGTTCTTCTGGGTTGCCCGGATGATCATGGCAGGGCTTGAATATCAGCATGATATCCCGTTTAAAAATGTTTACCTGACTGGGATTGTAAGGGATAAGCTTGGCCGGAAGATGTCGAAGTCGCTCGGCAACTCGCCCGATCCGCTGGAGCTGATTTCACGGTTCGGCGCCGACGGAGTAAGGGTGGGAATGCTGCTCACATCCCCGGCAGGGAACGACCTCCCGTTTGATGAAAGCCTCTGCGAGCAGGGACGCAACTTCAGCAATAAAATATGGAATGCACTCCGGCTGGTCAAAGGATGGACCATCGACCCGGAGTTACCCCAGCCCGCCTATGCCACGGTGGCTGTGCAGTGGTTTGAGTCGAGGTTTAATGATGCCCTGGCGCAGATTGAGGAGAACTTTAGTAAATACAGGCTGTCGGAAGCCCTGATGGCAGTGTATAAACTGGTGTGGGACGACTTTTGCGCATGGTACCTCGAGATGGTGAAGCCCGGCTATCAGCAACCCATCGACCCGGCTACCATGTCGGCAACCACGGCATTTTTCGGCAGGCTGATGCAGGTGCTGCACCCCTTTATGCCTTTTATCACCGAGGAAATCTGGCAACTGCTCAGAGAGCGGAAACCCGGCGAAAGCATTATGGTCAGTGCAATTCCGGTCTCCGGAACTTTTGATGCTGCTCTGCTGTCGGCCTTTGAACATGCAGAACAGGTCGTGATCGGTATCAGAAATATGCGCAAGGAGAAAAACATTGCCTTTAAGGACAGCATTGAGCTGCTTATAAAAGGGGAAAACCCCGCATCCGCTTATGATGAAGTGGTGGCCAAACTTGGGAATGTAAGCGCGCTGAACTACGTGGATGAAAAACCTTCGGCTGCCGCAGGATTTCTTGTAAAATCCACTGAATATTACATTCCATTGAGCGAAGGCGTGGATCTGGATGCCGAGCGTGACAGGCTGCAGAAAGAACTGGACTATATGCAGGGATTTCTTGAATCGGTAATGAAAAAACTGGGCAACGAACGCTTTGTCAGCAATGCAAAACCTGAAATTGTTGATAATGAAAAGCGTAAACAGGCCGATGCGGAAGCTAAAATTCAACTGCTCAGATCCCAGCTCGAAGAATTAAAATAGTTCTTCTTAGCAGGAGTTGTCACCTTCCTTGTATTTCTTATTTTCTACAATAAGCTGAAATGCAGGAATTAACACGGATTTGATGGGTATTGACAGATCTTTGCGGCAATCTGCAGCAAAAAATGTGAAAATTTTTTACTGTTTTTGTTTGGTAATGAAGAATTAGATTATATTTGCGCTTATTTTTTAATTTTTACCAATATCATGAAAACAGGAAAAGTAAAATTCTTCAACGAATCAAAAGGTTACGGATTTATTCTTGACGACGAGTCAGGAAAAGAGTACTTCGTTCATGCTACCGGTCTCATCGACCGCGTAAATGAAGGAGATACAGTTACTTTTGAACTTCAGGAAGGAAAGAAAGGCTTAAACGCCGTAAAGGTTAAATTGGCCTAACTCAATAGTTTGCGCTTTAATCTTATGAGGCTGTCGGGAGACAGCCTCTTTTTTTTACCATTGTCCTCCGCTGCGGGCAGTCACCGGAAGCGCCCCGGGTGCCAAAGTTTCAAAAACGGCAGTCAATAACAGCGCCGGCGATGTAACCGGCGCCGCCGTCGGTGGAGTGGCCGTTGCCGTAACCGGAAAACAGAGGAGAAAACAGGCCGGGGAAATCATGCGTAAAGTGCCCGATGCCGATGAACTGTCCGTTTACTATATGCCTTTTGATGTGGGCGCAAAAGAGATGGCCGGATATGAACCTCCGGCAGGATTTCAGTTGATCCTGAATGACTCCTTCGGTATTGCAGACATTGAACCGGACATTAACGGGGGAAAACCTGAGTCCGATATCAAAAATATGGGCTTTGGGTTGTAACCGGGGTGCTTTTTTTAATGCCGGCCAGGTTTATTGAAGTGCAATGAATCTGTCTCAGCAGCTGCATTCAAAGTGCCTGACAATATCCTGACATAATTCTCCGGTAAAGCTTTGTATAGAAGCTTGTTGGCGAATTTTTACCGGCAACCGGGATGTCAGATGAATATCAAAAAAACTTTTGTGACATATTTTTTTCATATCCGTTAATTTTCTATTGTTTTTTTTCATAATTTTAGCATATAAATTTTTAGAACCGGGAATAATTATCTGAATGTCCGGGACTGGTTGATAAAATATGAGGGATTAATGGTCAGCATATTTGAATTTAGCTATTAATTGTTAAAAAACCTTTTGAGATTCATTGAAAAACAGCTTACTGACGAATATTAAAATTATGAGAAACAGGACAGGCAGAGATCTGTGCCTGTTTGTCTGATCTTATGTTATAATAGCACACCGTTTTTTATTGATCCGGTTTGATACCGCACAGTTATGCAAAAATTAAGTAATAACAGGAAGATTTACCGACCCATCAGGCCTTACCGGCCTCCCTGCTACGGAGTTATTATTGAATCTGCCGGGTGGATTGTCCTTGCCGCTACCTGGGCGCTCGTTATCATCAGCTATGAGCAACTGCCATACATGATCCCCATACATTTCAACCCGGCCGGTCAGGCCGACGCTTATGGCGCAAAGTCGGGAATACTGATGCTGCCGGTAATCTCAACAGTGGTATTTTTCGTGCTTACCCTGATTAACTTCCTGCCCCGCATGCTGAGCCTTAGTGAAACGCTGAGTCCTCTGGAGGCAGGGCGGAAATACGGGGGTATTATACTTTTGCTGGTAACAGTGAAGCTGATCATGGCTGTAGCCTTCGGTTATCTGGCCTTCCGGACCATTCAGCAGGCAAAAGGCGATCCGGCAGGCCTGGGCGGATGGTTTCTGCCGGTCTTTATTGCACTGACACTTTTTGCCGTGATTATTTTCATGACCGGATGGCTTCGGAACAGGTATAAAATAAATCCTGAAACCTGACCGGAGGGCCCCGCAGAAATCAGCGTTTGCGTTGAAGATAGGGGGTAAAACAACTGATTGCTGCCGGCACGAACATCTACTGGCTTTGCAATGGATTACACAATAACAAATTCCTGTATTTCAGAAGTAAAAAAGCATATATACAAGGCAGTTTGCAGCGTATTTACTGTTTGTGAATATGATCTGTACTTAACTTTTTATTATAGTCTTATTTTACATCTATGCCGGTAAATTATGTATTGGTTGAGCGGCCCAATCCGCTGGATTCAGCGTTGCCGCGTAAGTACTATGCCCAGGCCAAAGCCTCAGGCAGCATTCCTCTGAAACAACTCAGCAAAAATATGGCGGCAAGGTGTACGGTCACCTCTTCCGATATCCTGGCTGTACTTGATGCATTGATACAGGAGATGGTTGCGGAGCTGGGTGAAGGCCGCATTGTGAACCTGGGCGACTTCGGCAGTTTCAGGCTTACCTTGTTTGGTGACGGAGCCGGAACGGAGGCGCAGTTCAACAGCGGGCTGATCCGCGGCAGCCGCATCGTGTTCCGGCCGGGCGCCGAACTGAAGCAGATGCTGTCTGCATTAAGCTACCGGAAAGCGTAAAACCCGCCCGGATTACGGTCGGTAAGGTTCAGCGCATGAACCGGTGTTTTTGTTTGTGACAAAACGAAAGTACCTTCCGTTGATATCGTGCTGTTGATTTGTCAAAAAGGAACGTTCGTTTTCAATAAAAGGAACGTTCGTATTCGACAAAAGGAACGTTCGTTTTTAATAAAAGAAGCGTTCGTTCTGAGTAAAAGATATAGTGGTTTTCAGGGCATTGAACTTTTAAGATTGATAACTTCTCATAACGCGATGGGGAAGTGTTGGATTTATGATTTCAGGTTGCTATAAATGCCAGGTGAAGAACCCGGATATATTGTTTTGAAACGATACTAATATCCCGGTTCATTGAATTGAAATATCAAATATTTTGAAGTTGATTTAATTTCATTCAAACTTTTTATATATTTGAAACGTGTTGCCTGCGTATAAGTGATATTACAGAACGTTATACTGAGATTATACAGAAGAATTATTGCGATGGGATTCAGGCTGTAGTATTATTGGCTTAGCTGAGATATAAAAAAGAAAGGCGGGTTGCCCCGCCTTGAATGTTTTCACAACCAGAAATAGAAAGGTACGCTTTAAAGCATGGTTGTACTCAGTAACTCAAAGATACAATTCAAAAGCAATTCACCATGTAACCCGTAAGGAACGCATGATGAGTACCAGAAGGTTGATAATATTTATACATAGTTCATCTTTGGGTAATGCACCGGCCCATCCGCTTTTAGATGCAATAAAAATCGAAAAGAAAGTCCCGGGAAAACCTGCACGATCATTCAGTGATTATACTGTAACAATTAATAAATCTTCTATCCCCCAAGGGGTAGAACTTATTGAGATGTTATAAGTTCTTTATGTTATGATTGATTATAACCCCCGCCTTTAGGCCGGGGTTTATCAACTATATTACAAACCGGGCTTTAGCCCAAAAATGTACGTAATATGTCTTATGTAAGAATCTGGCTACACTGTGTCTGGGCAACAAAAAATCGGGTTCCTTTACTAACAAAAGAGAAAAAGGAAATTGTAATTGAACACATTAAGCAAAATGCAAAGCTTAAATCAATTTATCTTGATTCTCTGAACGGCCATACCGGGCATTTGCATTGCATTATCAGTTTGGGACCTGATCAGTCTATTTCCAAAGTAATGCAGCTTATTAAGGGAGAGTCGTCTTTTTGGATAAACAAAAACAAAATTATTGAAACACCGTTTGAGTGGGCAGATGAGTATTTTGCTGTATCAGTAAGTGAATCACAGATTCAAAAAGTGAGAAGCTACATTTCTAACCAGGAAGAACACCATAAGCAAAAGTCATGGGAAGAAGAATATAATGAATTTATAACTTCTTATGGCTTTGAGCGTTTGCAGGGCTAAAGCCCCATCTTGAACTGCATTTCAAAGCCCCAGCCTGAAGGCTGGGGTTATTTTCCGAATTGAATCTTATTTAACCAGTTTTCAATATGTATGCTGACGAAGACCTGCTTATGTTATCCTGAATTGAGCACTTTGCTTTTTGCGAAAGGCAATGGGCTTTGATACATATTGAACAGCAATGGGCTGAAAATGTTAAAACAACAGAAGGTCATAATTTGCACGAAAGGGTTGATGATCCTTTCAACAGCGATAAAAGAGGAAATATTTTAACTTTCAGTGCGGGATGTTGATATAAGCTACGCACCTAATAGTCTCGCTTCTTGCGGGCGCGGTGATTGAACCGACCATACTTTGAGGATCCGGTCCTGCAACTCCAGTCGCGCGCTGCGTTAGCGTCTTGCTTGAAACATGTTGGTGGTGAAAGCCGGGAATCAACTTGCAGTAATGTTCCTCTCAAATGTACAATTCAAAAGCAATTCACAAGCGGGATTAAAATCGCGCGGAATAAGCGTGCCAGGTTCCGGGCAAAGTTACGGTCCGATAGTTTTTTGCAATGTTACCCAACCCATTATTTCTTTGCCTGCCCGAATTAAAAAAGAGCCCGCCGGCATAAATGGTGCCGGCGGACCGTCTGATTTCTGATTGCTGCTGGTTATAATGCCCGGGAGGATTTTGAAAGTCCCGGAATAATTTTAATTGATTGTTACAGGAACATTGGTAAACTGTCCGTTGGTAAATTCCACAACATCGTAGTCGAAGTTTTTAGCCCTGCAGTGGAATGTACCTGAAACCAGTTTTTTCTCCATGTCGTATTTGGTAATCGTCAGTTCGCCCACCACGCCATTGACAAACAGGGTGGTGTAGGTGCCCAGTCCGGGTGTGGAAATGCTGAACATGGCCCCTTCGCCTGGTTCCGTAATTTCCTCGGTGCCTGTGGTTATGCTGAATGAAACCGCCACCTGGTCGGAAGGCGAATTTCTTGAAGCGTTGATGGAGGTGCTGCCATTCGCTGAAGTGTAAACAGCCGTAACGGTTGTGGATTCCCAGGTTTCGCCGTTGTACTCCACCGAAAGACTGGCGGGATCTTCTTTATTTTCATCATCATTATCTTTTGAACATGCAACAATCATGGTCATAGCGGCCAGCAACAGGCCGGCAAATTTCAGTTTTTTCATAAATTTCAGATTGATTAATTGTTTAGAGAGCGTATTCAGCATTTATCAGAAATATCTTGTTTTGGTTGTGGTAATAAAAATGAGGCAAATTTAGCTAATTCCGGAAGCGGGGATAAGGCGCGGAGTTCTTTTTCGGCCGGCATCAGGCTTTTTTCCGGCGGGTATGGCAGATTTTCCTATATTTGACTAAACATTGCCAAATGCAGCCAAAACTGTTTCCTTTATGGAACTCCCCCTTTTAAAAGAAGTCGTAATTATTCTGGGCTTATCTGTGCTGATTATCCTGTTGTTTCAGCGCATCAGGCTGCATTCCATTCTTGGGTTTCTGATCACGGGTATGGTCGCCGGACCGAACGGGCTAAGCCTGATTGGGGCTTCGCACGAGGTAGAGATACTGTCGGAGGTGGGCATTATTTTCCTGTTGTTTATCATAGGGATAGAGTTTTCGTTGAAGAGTCTTTCAAGGATAAAACAAACGGTGTTGCTTGGCGGGTTGGTTCAGGTAGGCGGCACAATTTTATTAACCATTGTTGTTTCACACCTGCTTGGGCTGCCGGTCGCGCAATCAGTATTTATGGGCTTTCTGATCAGTCTGAGCAGCACGGCCATTGTACTTAAGATGCTTGCTGCCAAAGGGCAGATGTCGTCGCCCCAGGGCAGGATATCGCTTGCCATTCTGATCTTTCAGGATATCATCGTGGTGCCCATGATCCTGGTTACCCCATTGCTGGCGGGCAAAGACGGTAACCTTTGGATGTCGTTGCTGCTGATGTCCGGAAAATTTGCACTGGTTGTTGGCCTTTTGTGGTTGCTTGCCCGTTATGTGGTGCCGGTTTTGCTGAAGCGGGTGGTAATGACCCGCAGCCGCGAACTTTTTATCCTGACCATTGTGGTCATGTGCCTGGCCACGGCCTGGCTTACCTCTTCCGTGGGCCTTTCGCTGGCCCTCGGGGCCTTCTTTGCCGGCCTGATCATCTCCGAATCCGAATACAGCCATCAGGCAACGGCCAGTATTATGCCCTTCCGGGAGATTTTTATCAGTTTCTTTTTCGTCTCGGTTGGGATGCTGCTCGATCTGAACTTCTTTTTACAGAACTTTTTAATGCTGATGGGCTTTACCCTGGGAGTGATATTTCTGAAACAGATGGTGGTTACCCTGACGGTGCTGTTGCTGCGGTATCCCCTGCGAACGGCGCTGATCGCAGGCTTCACGTTGTTTCAGGTCGGGGAGTTTGCCTTTCTGCTTTCCACCATCGGGTTGCGCAACGGGCTGATGTCCCCGGAAGTTTACCAGTCATTTCTGGCTATTTCCATCCTGACGATGATGCTGACCCCGTTTCTGGGTGACAATGCCGACCGGATTGCCGATTTTATTATTCAGGCCATGCTGCCATCAAGGGTGAGGCGCAGGCTGATCAGTCTTCGTAACCGCCGCAAGGGGGAACCTGAAACGGATAGGCCCGCCTTGTCAGATCATCTGATCATTATCGGTTTTGGCATTAACGGGGCCAATGTTGCCCGCACGGCCTCCCGGGCTGAAATTCCTTATGTGGCAATAGAACTGGACCCGGAAGTATTCAGAAAAGGGCAGCAGGAAGGACACCCCCTGGTGTTCGGCGATGCCGCCGACGATGTGATTCTCAGGCATGTGAATGCCCACATGGCCAGGGTGGTGGTGATTGCAATTTCAGATCCTGAGGCTACCAAAAAGATTATTTCCATCCTCAGGAATATCACGGAAACGGCCCATGTGATTGTGCGGACCCGACATGTCAGTGAAATGGACGGGATTCTTAAACTGGGTGCCGATGAGGTGATTCCCGAGGAGTTTGAAACTTCCATCCAGATCTTTACCCGTGTGCTCAACCATTACCTGGTCCCTTTTGATAAGATACAGTCCTTTTCAAGTCATATCCGCGCGCGGAATTACGAGTTACTGGCTGCAAGCGGCTTTCCGCACCAGCATCCCCCGGAAATGCAACTCAGTATCCCTGATATGGTAATCGCCACCCTGCCGGTACAGCGGGGGGTGAACAAGATAGTAGGTAAGACTATTGTCGGCAGCGGGTTAAAAACCCAGTTCAACATTACCGTGCTGGCCATCCGCCGGAACAACCGTTACATAACAGAGATCAAACCACAGATGACCATTGAAACCGACGATATGCTCTATCTGTTTGGCAATCCTCGGCAAATAGCGGAGGTTAACAAGTATCTGGTGCTTGAATGAAAGGCAGCGAATTGCTCTTCACAGGGATTCTGTCGCCATAGGTGCCAGGTACGTGGAAATGGCAAGTTGAAGACGGATTCATTGAATAACACAGGTTTTCTGTGCATTTCTTTAAACAATAGTCCGTAAATTAAAGAATCACGCAATGACCCCGCCTCTGCGGGACAAGCTTCAAAGGTGCAACGAATTGATTATGAGCGATTTGCTATCTTTAAGCAAGTTTTTATAATCCGCTGTAAGTCAATTCATTAAAAATTCTTAACGGACTACTGTTAAAGGGATTCATGTAATTATTCCTTACTCTAACGCTTAATTACCATGAATTTCGTTGGAACTCCATCATCCTGCTTCCCATTGTTGACGGACATGAGATAAAGCCCTGAACTAAGCCTGTCGGTTGAATAAGTAAATGTATGATGGTCGGTGTTCAGCGGAATAACATCAATCAGTTTGCCTTGGGCATCCCGGATATTGACCATGTAATTATGCTGATGATCGGGCAATTTATAGTCGACTTTGAGTTCGCCGGTAACCGGGTTAGGATAAGCGAGCCGGATGATTTTCAGGCCGGTGGATGGTTTGCTGTCCTTTTGGGTGTTCAGGGTAATGCCATTGCTGTTATAGATGGTTATTCCGCAATCGTAACCCCCAAACCAGATATTATCAGCTGCATCGATGTGAAGAACAGTATGCGGACCATAGAGCATCCCTGATTCAAGAAACGGAATAATCTCAAAGTTCTGCTGATCAAATTTTACAAGATTGTTTGCTCCGTTGATGAACCATAAATTGTCCTCTGAATCAATATCCATAGCCTTGATGAAAAAATCCGGGAGAATGGTGTTGTCGGGATTATAGTATTCCCAGGCAGCGCCATCATATTTAATCAGACCACCGCTGGTAGCCATCCAATACATGTCATCAACAATGATCACTTTCCAGACTTTCAAATCAGTAACCGGAGGATCAGGAATGGTTATGGTAGTCCATGAATTCCCGTTCTGTTTGACGATTCCGTTGTCAATGCCGGCAATGATGTTTCCGCCTGGATCAACTGTCAGACAATACAGGTCAAATGAGGGAAAATTATTATTCAGCGCAGAGTAGTACGTGGAAGTTGTCCCGTCGAACTTTACAAGGTAAGGGGCTTCGAAATACCAGAGGTTGTTCTGATGGTCGAAGCACATACAATCTATATGATAATTAAGACCGGTTTTATTTTTACCTGGTAAAGAGATTCTTTTCCAACTCCCATTTTCAAAACAGCAAATACCTTTATAATGTGCAGCATAGATTTTATCATCGTTGTCCCTCGCAAAACATGTGGTACTCACCCAATCGTCGGTATCATCATGATGATAATTCGTTACCTGATTGTTTTTGATCTGTGTCATTCCGTAATTATTGGCAATCCATGCCGACTGATCCGGGGCGTGTAAAATGTCCCTTACAATATTCCCTTTGAATCCGGTTCCGGGGGTGTTCAATATTTGCCAGGATTCTCCGTCGAAAGTGCAGTTGGGGTATGCCACCACATAGAGTTTGCCGTTCTGATCTACTGTCATAGAGCGTATATACCTGATTGAATCAACAGGCGCTGAAGGACTTCTGAGTTGCCATGTATTACCGTCATAATAATAAAGCTCTTTGCTGTAGGTCCCAAGCCAGTAGTGACCCTCGGAGGTACGGTCAAAAGCATAAACTTTGTATAACCTGTTACCGGGAACCAGCGTGTCATAATAGGCCCAGTTTGAGAAGTCGGTGATAGTTAATCCGCTGAACGGATGTCCGATCCATGTTTTTCCGTCCGGGAATGTTTTGATCTGGCTTATCTGATTGTCAACCAATGGCGAATTAGATGTGTTGTAAATGGTGAGGTTTTCACCATCCCAGGCCCTGATGCCGTAAGCACCGATCAATACGCGATCGTCCTTGTCAAAAGCAATTGAAGAAGGGAAAAGGATGTCTCCCCCTAAAGAATCGAATGAATAAGAAATCCAGTTATTACCATCAAATTTTACCAGGAAATGGGATAAACCGGCCCATATTTCGCCGGATGAATTTGCGGCGATTGAATAAGCCCGGTTATTGGGCAGTGCGGAGTTCCCTGTATGATAGTGATTCCAGATGTCCCCATGTTTGGAGGCGATACCGCCGCCGGGTGAGGTCACCCATAAACAACCCTGGTTATCGATACAGATGTCGGAAACTTCCGTGAATGGCATTTCAGAATTTGCGTTGTTGAAATAAACAGTGTCGCTGTTTGTCTGGTCAATGCAAATAAGCCCTCCCTCTGATGCCAGCCAGATTTTTTGTCCGTCAGGAACTATTTTTGACAACAGATATGTGTCTGTAATGTTTTGCCAGTTTTGCTGCGCTGTAGTCGTCAGACCAAATGTGATAACTGCAATAATTGATAATAGTTTTTTCATTTTATGATTTGATTTTTAATTGATATAATATGCTTATCTTAATAAGCAAATATATAAAAAGTATCAATGAAATACTGTTGGTAATAAATATTTTCGTCAAATGACGGTATTTTCCAGGGAGAATCCTGTTTTGTGAAATAGTGATTAAAAACTTACGAATCTCAGATCTGTCAATGACCAGTTATTTAGTAAAAGCATACTGAATCAGGTTGGCCCCCATCCTCAGCGCTTTCAGCCGTGTCTCTTCCGAATCGTTGTGTACTGCAGGGTCTTCCCAACCATCGCCCAGGTCGGTTTCGTAAGAATAGAAGCATACCAGTCTTCCTTCCCATATCAGCCCGAAGCCCTGCGGTGGCTTGTTGTCGTGTTCATGAATTTTGGGAAGCCCGTTTGGAAAAGGAAATCGCTGATTGTAGATGGGGTGAGAAAAGGGAAGTTCAATGAAATCGAGTTCGGGAAATACTTTTTTCATCTGTGGCCTGATGTAAGGATCCATGCCATAGTTATCGTCGATATGCAGAAATCCTCCCGCTATCAGGTAATTGCGCAGGTTAGCCGCTTCCTGCCCTTCGAAAAGGACGTTGCCGTGGCCGGTCATATGTACGAACGGATAGTTAAAGATGTCGGGGCTGCCGGCATCCACTGTGGAATAGTCAGGGTCAATATTGGTTCTGAGATTTTTATTGCAGAATTCTATCAGGTTGGGCAGCGCGGTAGGGTTGGCATACCAGTCGCCGC
>ERZ795057.2594-NODE-2594-length-13306-cov-6.571881_pt1 | contig 13306 bp, 11 predicted proteins | sample MGYA00375141_ERZ795057 | MGnify/ENA primary metagenome ERZ795057 (study PRJEB30186, sample SAMN05720163) | activated sludge metagenome | isolation source: Anaerobic digester | place: Hong Kong | collected 2015-01-26 ... | reverse complement strand
TTCCCCGCCGTGTGACTCCTCCTCTAAATCGGCGGAAACGTCCGTTCCGGCATTCGTCACCGTCTCGTTTGACAAAAGCGCACTTGCCGAAGTTGTGACAAACGGCACGGCTGACAAGTCATCTGGAATGTCCGTCAACTCAGCCCATTTTGTCGCATCTATCGAGATAATGCCACCGGCCAAATCAAAATCAGCCGCCGCCAATGTGTTGAACGTGATTGTGTTTCCGGTTTTGTTGTCCGTCAAAGACAAACCGCCGCCTGTGTTGGCGATAGCGTTCACAACGCTTGTTCCACCAATTTGCACATCTGTTGCCGCGTCTAACGTTCCGGTCAAATCCATGTCACCGGACAAGTCCAATTCAATGCCAGAGGTGACGGAAGTTTTGCCGATAGCAACCGGGGCCTTTAAATAGCTTGTGCCGCTTGTCGCTGTATCGAAATGGTGCCGGATTGATGCACCGGAACGAAAATCAACCACGCCGTCACCTGTCACGACTTCGAAATTGCCCGCGTTGATATTTATTTGAACATCATTATCCCCGGCCCGTCCAATTAACGTGCCATCATTTGCGCCGAGATTATCAAGGAAATACAGTCCTTTGTTGTTGTCGATTAAAATATTGGCGGATTCAACCGCGAATATTCCAGCATAAAACGTAAAATCAAAGTCACCGGCAAGTAAATCAAACGTCCACGTTTCTTGATTCGCTGACCCGTCAAAAATTGACATGGTTGTGAATTCTGTTGGATCAACCGAAACCGTCGAACCAACCACGTCAATATAAGTGCCTTCACTGACTGACGCGCCGCCAGTGCTTGCAATCTCAATATCAATTGTATTGTCCGGTGCATCCTCCGTGACCGTCAAGGTAATGTTTGACCCTTCAATAAAATTTAATCGTGGTTGCGTCGCAACAGTGACATAATTTTTTTGAACTTCAACGCCAATATCAATAAACGCGGAATCATTTGAGAATGTGACTTGTCCGGCATTGAATAGCAACGTTGAAACCGTGTCAACCGGCGAACCGTCATCCTCCGTGACAATGATTTGCGCAACGTCCAAGCTGTCCGGGATTTTCAACCATTGCGTTCCGGTGCTGTAATAAAGTGTTGAATCTTGCCGATTATACACAACCGTTCCATCCTGTGACGAAACCGGGATTTGCGACAATGAATCAACCGGTGTGTGGCGGCTTGGCGTTGGAAATTGTGCGCACGCCGTTCCAGCAATGGCAAAAAATATTGCAAGCGATAAAATCATTTTGTTCATAATATCACCAATTTTTGAAAATCCTGTTCATCGAAAACGGATAATTTTCATACCCGCCGCCGTTCACGATCCCGGAAAGTTTGTTTTTTTCATATCTTGCCAAAAAATCAAATTCAATTTGGCTTGTCTTGAAATGCAAAAAAACACTATCGGCCCTTAACTTACCGAACGCAACAAGAGGACTATAATTCGCCTCAAAATAAACAAAACCTTTTCCGCGTAATTCGTCACCGATTGAAATTGTTTGCATACTTATTTCAAACGCATCAAACACATTCCCACCATGCCAGTACGCCGGGCCAATTTCGTCAAACGTTGGAAACGTTGGATTTGAACACCCAACACATCCAACGCACAAAACAAAAAATACAAATTTTTGAATTTTCATCATTCAAACAAATTTAAAGTGACTTGAAACGAATAAGCACCGCCAAACCGCCGCCCGGTTGTGGTGCTTAAAATCAAAACGTCATCCTCAGCCAATTCCCGTGTTCCGGGAAACAACGGAATGGTCACAACGTCGCCAATTGTCCCGGTTGCCGGGAGCATGAAAGATGCAAACTTGTTCGGCTCTGAATATGTGCCAAGAAAAACGGACGGCCCCACGTTGTCCGTGATTGCCGGGGCAGCAAGAATCACCGCACGAAATTTTGAAATGCCGGTTGTTTCAACGGCTGTGAACAACACATATTTTTGCTGCGGCCCTTCCATTGACAAAGCCGGGAGAGAAACCGGAAATTTTTGTGATATTTTCGAAAACGTTGATTGTGTGTAATTTTGTGCGACTGCCATTATTGAACCTTTAAAATCTGCACGGCACCGTTCGAAATGGATTGTGTCAACAACCTGCTTGATGCTTGCGCCGCGCCTTTACTTGACGTTTCAATTGATTTTTGCAGCGAGGTCAAGAGATTTGCGATTTGTGGCGGCTTTGTCGAAAGCGTAATGTTTGCATCCCATGGCTCACGGATCAGGAAAGACTTTGACGGAATGCGGACGGACTCATTGATTGAAAAAGCTGAATCAACAAGCGTGATTGAATCGCCAAGTTGGAATTCATCGCTTGAATCAAGTGGATAATTGTTTTGAATCTCAACCGTGATTTCCTTGCCAACCGATGTTTTTCCCTGTGCGTATCGGTAGGCAGATTTCCACAAACCAGCGCCCGCACTTTCTGCAACAAACTTGTCAATCGGCGGCGGAACATCGCTTTCCACGATCATCACGGAATCAATGTAAAAAACGGCCTCACCTTGATGCGCTAAAACCCGCAATGTCCCGGCTCCCGGCTTTGCCGTTACGCCACCAATGGCAACAATAAATTGTTGGTCGGATGTGATCGTTTCCGTTGCAAGCGTGCTTTGCTCTGCACCAACGTCCGGGGCCACATTGCCAACATCAAGTTCAACCCTAACCTGACCGTACGGAGGGCCTGACACAAACAAATTCACAACGCAAGAATACCGTTTTCCGGCTGTAATAGCAAAGTCAAGGCTCACACCTTGCCCGCCCGGTGCGCCGGTTACGCCCGGATGCGTTTGTTGGTAAACATCGTTTGGCGTTGTATCGTAAAATGTTGCGGTGAAATCGTCAGAGTGATGCACAAGGTAATAATCCGCATCCGCGCTTTCCTTGCGGTATACCTGCCAGCCTAAAACCTCATCACGGCCAGAATAACCGGAATCATTCAGACCAACGGAAACAGCTTGAAATGCGGGAGAAACCGAACCGCTTGCGGCTGACAATGGCCCGCACCCGTCCGCCGTCACATAGCACGTTTTATAAGTATATGAACCGGTGAGGTCTGCAACCGCCGCCGAAACTACCGCAACCGATGGTGCCGCCGGTGTGAGTGAAAAAGCGCCAACAACCACTTTTTGCGATTTGGTGCCGTTTTCGATATAATCGGCACTACTGTTTTCGATTGCCGTCACGTCATCACCAACCACGGCCCAACCCTCGCACACGCCCGCCGTGTATGTACCGGAAAGCGCACTCGTTTCGTATGGCCTCGCAAGATTTTCAACATCTTGAAATTCGTCGTTTCTGTAAACGTCTGCAATTTCTCCATGACTTGAAACGCTCCCGGCATCCTGAATGAAATTTAGATTCAATGGAATGAGTGTTGACGGTGCAGGTTCGCGGAATCTGACCCAATCGCCAACTTGAAAAGTTCCATCAGGCGACCCACCAACAACCACCGCGTCAAACCCGCCGCCCTGTTTATAGCTATCTGAAATTAAAGTTGCCTCCTCTGGATCAATGGCTTCAACTTTAAAGCCATTCAGTGAATCGTTTGAAAGCAAGATTTCATCTGAATCTAAAACTATTTCCGTTGAGCCGCCGAGGTCATTTATTTCTGTAACCAAAAACCGTGCATTTCTAATTGTCATCGGTGCGCCATCATTTGCAGCGCCGCCAAGTACAAAAAAAGTATTCGCCTCTGGCCGTGTCTGCGTTCGGTTTAGATTGATCAAATTCTTTTTAAATTCAACCGTCGATGTACTGCTTTGATTTCCTGCAATAACAAGGTCAACGGTCAAATTGTCGTTTACTACAATGTCATATTCTGTGCCGGACTCATTCACCTTTTCGCGCACCCTGAAAAGGTCATCAAGTACCGGGTTAAAAGAATATTCTAATGTAAACGTTGCCGATGGCGTGATTGTCCCGGCTGAAAAGTCTGTTCCGCTTAAAATTTGATTGATGTGCGTTGACACGCTTTGTTCAATTAGTGCGCCGTGATAATTGTGCCGGGCATTGGCAAGGTCAAATTTTAATCCAAGCGCAACAATTTCAACGTGCGTTGCATCACCATTTCGAACTTCCGCCATACTATGAATGCGGAACCGTTTGGTAAAATTTTCATCCGTATGAACCAACTGCAAAATCATGCTCAACGCAAGGCTTGAATAATCCGCGTGACTTTGGTTCACCTCCGCCGTCAATCTTTCATCGCCGTTCAATTCGAGATTGACAACCCCGGAATAAAAAAGGTCATCACCAAGCGCACCAACCAAAGTTGAATTATCTTTTTGATATAGATTTATTGTAAAATCGGTTGCCATTCTATGAAATTCCCGGCCTTAGTTGCGTCACTTTTATTTCCAACTTTTCGGGGATCGCCAAAGACCCTGTTCTTTTATAGTCAAGAATTTTTATTGATGTAATGACGCAATTCGTGAATGTTGTGCTTGGGTCGATGTGGCTCATTTGCATTGTTGTTGGTGTGACTGTTGTGGATTCATAATTTGCAAACGTTGCAATTGTGCCAAGCAATGCGTTTTCAAAACTTTTGAAATTTGAAAATGTCACGGTTGATTTAAAAAATCCAACAACGGTGTGTTCGGCTGTGTCCAACCTTGTTGCAAGCAATGTTGAACCGTGCAGGCCGGGAACGTCTCTTTTTGTCACAATCAAATTCGGAATTCCGGGTTCAAAATTTTCAACGAAAAAATCATACGTTGTTTGCAGGTTTGTGCCGCCCCAAATCATCGCCATTTTTTAGCCTCCGATGCTTTTTGATAAAATCTTTATATTCCGTGCATCATACGGATTTTCGGCTTTCACGGATGAAACGGACACGCCGCGCCCGGTTGTTAAAATCAAGTCATCCATTTTTGAATTCATTGTTTGCAACTGAACAATCATTTGCCCGCGCTGCCTGTTGGCTTCCTGCAATACGGCAAATTGTGAATTGCTTAATTTGCTTAATGCGCCAAGCTGTGAAATGGCTTCGAACCCTTGCCCGCCGATCAATGAAAGCGTGGTTTTGTTTTCAACTGAACGCGCAAGAATGCTTTGGAGCGTTCCGGCCATTTCTGTGTTTCTGGAAAAAATGTTTTCAAGCGCAAGTCCTTGCACTTCAAATGGCGTTAAGTCAATCTCAACTTTATTGTCAGAAATAATCGAATTCAATGCTTTTTGAATATCAATGCCCTGAAAAAGAAGTTCGCGAATACTTGAAAGTGAAGATTGAAATTCAGAAAAAATTGATATTTGCGCCGAATTTACGGTTTGAAGATTTTCAATTGCTGAAACAACCGCTTGCGAATCAAAAGAATTGTCAAGGAAATTTTCCGGTATTTCCACGGATTGCGCACCATCAAGTGCAAAAGAATTATCAAAAGATGATTTCAAAGCACTTTGCGAACTAAGCAATTCAGACAAATAAAAAACAACATCACCGACCATGCTTTGAATTGCGCCAAGACTTGTATTTTGTTCAAGCGTGGTGTCGTTTAGCTTTGCCAACTCTGAAACAATCAAACTCGAATTTAGTGTTGACGCGTCTGCAATGTCTTGCGGTGAAAATTCAAATTCAGGGAAATTCTCAAAAAGGTCATTTCCTGAAAACACATCGCGCAACAATGAAAAAATGCCGGTCACAACAACGCGCATTGTTGAAATTTCATTTATGAGCGTGTTCGCTTGTCCAAGCGTGATTTGCTGCACAAATGTTTTACTCAAACCGACCGGGCCAACCGTTTCAATTTCATCCGCTTGTTTGTTAATATCATCAACAAAACCCTCTAACGTTCTCAAAAACTGTTCAAATTCAGATTTACCGAGAACATCAAGCCCGTACTGCCTTAGAAAATTTGCCAGTTCATCGGCGGGCAAACGTAGTGCTTCAAAAGCCGCTTTCACAAACGCATCAATTTCTTCAATCGTTTCTGGCAACCCGGCAACACCGATTTTTTCCAACCCAGCCCTGAAACGGTTCAATTTTTCGATTGGATCATTCACATCAAGCAATTCAAATTCAAGTTGCAATCTTTGCAAAACGTCTGAAAATCCAAATGTTGCAACCGTGCCAATATCTCGCACGAAATCGCTCAATGTTTCAAGGAATTGTTCAAATTCCTGCTTTCCGAGGTTTTCAAGTCCGTAGGATTCAAGGGAGGCTTTTAGGTCAACGTCCGGGTTTGTCAATGCTTCGAATGCGTCTTGAATGAAGGCTTGTATGCCTTCCGCCGTGTCTGGAATATTAATCGCGCCAAACTTTTCCAATTCTTCACGGAACAACTGCAATTGTGCAAGTGGTTCATCAATCTGAAACAACCTGAACCGCAAAGCAAGATTTGAAAGCAATTCGGAAAATCCGCTTTCCGTCACGCCGCCAATATTGTCAATGAACCCGTTAATGGCTTCAAGAATGCCCTGCAATTCAGTCCGGGAAAGTTCGCCAAGTCCATACTTTTCTATAAATGCCGCAAAATCTTCCGCCGGGGCCGCGAGTGCATCGAATGCATCTTGCGCAAATTGCTGCAATTCACCGGTTGCGCGAGGCAACACAATGCCAATGTCCGCCATGGCATCAAGAAATTCTGAAAGTTGATCGGTTGGATCATCAATATTGAATGTGTCAAAACGGAGGCGGAGGCGTTCAAGTACATCCTCAAATTTAGTGCTTGCTTCGGTTCCAAGTGCGTCAAGAAAGCCGTTTAATTCGGTGAGAAATGTTTCGAATTCATCCCTTCCAAGCCCTTCAAGCCCATAACTCCGCAAGAAATCGGCAAGGTCAACCGCCGGGTTTGTCAGTGCGTCAAATGCATCTTTTGCAAATTGCTGCAAACCTTCAACGGTGCTTGGCAAATCCTTTGCGCCCAACTCTGCCATTGCATCCCGGAACAAAAATAGTTGTTGTGTTGGATCATCAATGTTGAATGTATCAAAACGCAATGAGAGATTGTTTAAAACACTGGCAAGGGTTGTTTCTGCTTGTTTGCCGAAATTCTCCAATTCTTCAAGAGAATATCCGAGTTTTACAAGAAAATCAAAAAGGTCACGGCGGACACGATCCGGCAAGGCTTGTTTGAACACATCAGCAAGCCCCAAAAATGCCGGGTCATTTGTTGCACGTTCCCGCAATGCATTTGCAAGGTCTGCAAATGACGGGGCTTTACCGGTTGCCTGTGCTATTTCAGCCGCCACCGTTGCCACCTGCGCAATTTGCTCCGCACTTAAAATGCCTTCACGCAAACGGGTGCCAATCAAATCAACAAAATCGGAAATTTGCAATTCGAGGTTTGCAAGTGAAGTGGATTCTAATGCATTTTGAAGGTCTGCAATGCTTCGCGCAAAATCCTGCGCTGCCCGCGCCGCTTGCTGCTCGCGTTGAATGCGCTTTTGTTCGGCCCGCGCCCGTTCCTGTTCAAGCTCCCTTTGTTTTTGCGCTGAACTTCCGCCGAAAATATCTTTGATCAGCCCGCCAAGCGGTGCCAGTACGCCAAAAACAGACCCTTGCCCGGCGGCAAATGCTTGCAATGCGTCGGTGAGTTTTACAAAGTTTCTGGCAATCTTACCGGAATTTTCATCAAGCACGGAAACAAATTCGGCAAAATCATTGTCCAGCTTGAACCCTGCAATTTCAAGTTGATCCGCGAAAAGGTCAACCGCATCCGTCACCGGCTTGAAAAGATTGTTGACTTTCAAACGAACCCGGCCAGAAAAATCAATATCAAATGATTCGGTTCGAATTGGCTCAACTTCAAAGTTTGTTGGGCTTAATTTTATCTTTGAATTTTTAAAGCTGTCACGGATTTTTTCAGAAACAATTGATGTTGATTTCAAAAGCTCTGAATATGACCGGTCAACCAACTTTGCAGACACGACAATTGCATCCGCTGCAATTTCCGGAAAATCGGCAAAAATTCGTTTCACATCACCAGCTTTTTCTTTTATTTCTTCAAGCCGTGCGTCAAACCCTGCTTTGTCCTTAATCGGTTCAAGGCTTTTGCTTATCAGGTTTTCAATATCAACAGAGGCCTTTTTTGTTGCGAGTGCAACCACGTTCGGGAAATCGGCAAAATCTTCTTTTGTTTTTTCGGTTTGTTGACGAATGCGAATCAACCCGCGTTCAAGTCCATCGACGGATGCAAGTTCAATGGCTTTTTGTAATTTCTCCGCTTCCTTGCGGCCCCTTTCTCGCTCTTTTTGTATTTCTTCCTCTGTTTGCTTCAACTCATCCGTTGCTGCGTTTACCTGTTCAAGTTGTGATTGTTGTTTTTCAATGAGTTTTAATTCATCTTCGGTTATTGTTCCAAGCGTTTTTTTTGCTTTAAGTTCAATTAATCTTTGTTCAATCACTTGCTTTAATATTGCAAGCCTCGCATCATCAAGGCGTTGCGCCTCTTCAAGTTGAGGGATGGCGAGGTTGCCAACTTCATTGTCCAATTGGCGAAGTTCGGTCAATTGAACAAGTCGTTCACGCGAACGTGCAAGAATATCATCCGTTTCTTTTTGTGCGCTAACAAGGCCCTGCGCTGTCTGTGTTTGCTTTATCAGTTCATCGGTAAACCCCCGCGCCGATTGAAAAACATCATCAAAATATGCAATAAAAGAGAGGTCAACGCCCTGACCGCGCAAAAAGTTCGCAAGAAAACCTGCGCTTGACTTCAACTCATTAAAACTTTGCTCCGTATTTTTTAACGTTTGTTGTGCTTTCGCGAGGTCATTTATTTTGTCCGCAACTTCCAGTTGATCGGCTGACGCACCAAGTTCTTTCAATCGTTTTATATATTTGTCAATTGCCGTGTCGTTTGACATGATTTCATTCAACTGAATCAATACCGGCACGACATCACGCAAAACCGCATCGCCAAAACTCTTAACGGCAACCGAAAGTGAATCCTTGAAAAGTTTGTATTGGTTCCTTGCCGTTTCTGTCAACGTCTGAAAAACGGCTTCCGTTGACCCTGCAATAAATTCGACATCTTTAAATTGAACTCCGAGACGTTGAAATTCATCTGCGTTTGTCCCTGCTATAATAGATAAAGCACGAAATGAACGGAGGTTTCCGGCAATTCCCTTTAATAAATCAGGCTGTGCTTGCGTCAATTTTGCAATTTGTGCAATGAATGGAACAAATCCACCAGCCGCTTCAATTCCTGCTTTACTTAAATTAATGCCCAATTCTTGCGCAACCTTCAATGCAGACGGCTTTGCGGCTGCTATTGAGACAAAAAGGTTTTTCAATGCTGTTGTGGTTGTTTGAACATCAACACCGGCCTTTGTCATTGTCGCAATGGCCGCGCCAACTTCGGAAAAATCAATTCCAAGCAATTTAGCCGGGTTTGCAACCTCTCCAATTGCCTTTGACAAATCTTCAAACGTTACCTTGCCTTGATCGACTGTACGAAAAAGAATATCTGAAACCCGGACAGCTTGGCGGCTGTCAAGTTGATAGGCATTTAAAACTGTCGTTAGTCCGTCAATGGCCGTGGTTGCATCCGTCACACCTGCAACCGCCGCCTTTGCTCCAACTTCCAAAACACGCGTTGCATCGCCAACGTCGCGAATGCCGCTTGTAATGGTGAAAAACAACGCCTCAGTCAATGTGTTCAAGTCTTGCGGCACTGTCACTGCAATGCGCTCCAAATCTTTTGTGACCGCGTTTATATCAAAGCCTTCACCGGCAATTGATCGAACCTTTGCAAGTCCAAATTCAAAATCCGATGCAAAACTAATGGCGGCTTTCCCGGCGTTGACAAGGCTTCGCGAGATTTCGGCAACACCAATGCCAGCCGCAGCACCGATGGCGATTTTTTTAATGTCAAACGCTTCCGTGAAAGCGCCTTTTATCCTTGCTGTGAACGATTGGCTTTCGTCAACAAACGGCTTGAAAATCTCTTTTGCTTGGCGACGGCCAAATGATTGTTGAAACGTCTTTTGCGCCGTAGTGCCAAAACGCCGGATTTCTGAATTTATTTTATTGAGTTGTGATTTTGAAATATTTGGATCAAGAGAACGCGCGAGTTCGCGTCCTATTTGTTGCTGAAATGTTTTTGTGGCTACATCGCCGAGGTCATAAATTGCATTTTCAGCTTGTGCCGCCCCGGTTTTGAATTTCTTTGAATCAAGTTCAATGGAATACAAAAGCCTGTCTAAAACTTCCGACATTTAAAAAGTCCTTTTTTAAAAGTCATCATTTTTTTGTTGACATTGTATAACAATATTCATATTGTATGCATAAATACAATTTCATCCCAAAGAAGAGGTTAATATGTCAACAAAACAAAAGAACAAACAGCGCCAAAAATACGGCTTCGTGAGACTGCACCAAGATGACGATTTGCTTTTAACGCAACTGGCTGCAATGAACGGAAAAACAAAAATCCAATTTGTCAAAGGATGGCTTGAAAGCGAATTTAACGCTATGCCACCAGCCGCGCAAAAAATTGTCTTGTCCGGCATTGAAAACCGGAAAAAAGCCATCAAAAGCTAACGCTTGATATTGACAAGTGCAAGCTAAATTCCGGGCGGGCACCCGGACGGATTAACGCAAAAAATAGAAATGGAGGTGATGCTAAGATGCAACTGGCAGGAATCGGGCAAAAATTCCCGAATATAAACGAAAAAAAAGCCCGTTTTCTGCCTTTTTTTGTATTTTTTTTCACTTTTTTCTTGACATTGGCTTTAAATATGTTATATTGTATAACAACGAAACAAGGAACGCCAACTAAAAGAAAAAGGTGCAAAAATGGAAAAGTATTGTTTGACTTGCAAAACCGACGCAGACGCAAACGGAGCCCGTGAACTTTCAAATTCGCATGACTGCCACGTTTGCACGCGTTGCGGTGACATTCTTTATTCCGGCGGTGATTTGGTGAGATATTTCGCGGAATCGTTCGTTTGGAAGGGCCGCACAATTGACAATTATCGTTCCAGCAATGACCCGAAAGATAATGAACTTGTTGGCCTGTGGATTGATACCACCGACAAAAAAACCCGTTTTATCCAAGTTCGATTTGACACAATCCAACGCATCATCGCCAACCCAACAAAAGAATTTACAACCGTGTGTGTATGCACAAAAGGCCATTTCAATGAATTGGTTGGAGCCGGTGAATTTCGCGCCGTATGCGTCAAACAAACCGGCGAAATCAGGACATTCCACGCGGAAAGATTGACAGCAAAAAATTATACACCAGTTGCGAACGCAAAACCACGCAAGCAATCCAAGTCAAAAAAATTTCAAATCACAATAAATGAATTCACTGAATCCGGCAATCAAATTCGAATGATAGACATTCGGTATTTGCTTTCATTGGTAGTGAACGGAAATTGTTTCCGTGGATTGCATACAATCTAATCAACCCGGCCCGGCTTGTCCGGGCTTTAAATTCCAATAATGAGGTGCGAAGATGAACAAGAGCAATATTTTAAAGGGAATGATTGAAGTTCATTCCGCGTTGTTTGATGCGGAGACTACGCAAAGACGGCTTATTTTAGATTTGTTCAAAATTGATCCGTCTGTAAGTAAAACGCTAAATTGCAAAATTCGATTTTTGCCGGGTAGAACGTGGAAAAAATACAATTCAACCATAGCGATTTGGGATGAAGATGATGAACAAGTTTCAGATTTCTTTCGTTTCGAACCCAAATTGAAAATGTCGGCAGACGTACCACTTCCAAATGAAAATTCTTTTCTCACCAATCCAACAGGAAAAATCATTAAAAAATATTCTCGTTTTTCAGGCGTGTTTGCGGCAGAAACCGGTGATGATGTACCAACATTTTTTATCCTTGAATCACATGAACAGAGGGTTGATTGATGCAGAAACCAAAAAGAATTTTATTGTCAATCGATTTCGATTATTTTTTTAAAGAAAACCCTTTGTGGGATTTCGGCCACGCAGAAACGTCATATTTTTGCACCACTGCGTGGGATATACGATACAAAACCGGCAAAATTAACTTGATCGAAGAAACAGACCCAAAGCGTTTCGCCGATTTTCAGCCGAAAGCATGGTTTGAAGAAATTTTAAAAAAATTCAAGTTCAACATCAGCCAGAATTGCCAAGCATGGACAAATGCAAGCCACGCCGGGATTGTTCCAGCCGTCGAAATGACAAAACTTGAATTTGATGTTTTGGTGAATTACGATGCGCACCACGATTTTTTTGGTGATCCTGAACAAAAACAAGTACATTGCGGAAATTGGGGATGGAAACTTAAAGAAAGAAACCCGGACTTGCGGGCTTTCTGGATTGTTCCAAAGTGGCTAAAAGAATTTCACACCGATGAAACGCTTGCCGATGATGTGCCGGAATTTGTCCGGGTGCAGACACATAAAGATTTTGAATTTAACGCCCCGGCGGAAGTGGTTGGCATTTTCTTTGCCCGATCTGATCCGTGGGTTCCACCGCACCATGACCCGGCATTTAATGACATGGTTGGAGGTGTAAGCCAAAAACTTTGCATTCCGCCACGCGCAATTTGGCCGAATGAAAAAGAGCGCATAAAATTTAATGAAGATTTGCACGCTAAATTGAACTGCCCAAAAAGAAAAGCCAATCTAAACATGATTCGCGCACATGCAAAAACATTAAAGTAAAAATCAGGCCAGCGCCAAAAAAACATTTCGCGCAAACCGGACGGAGTAGCAAAGAGTGATGAACTTTGCTTTGGCGTTTGGCCTTTTATTTTTTTGCATTTTTTTGCATTTTTTCCTTGACATTTACTGCAAATATGTTATATTGTATAACAACGAAACGCAATGGGAACTAATAAAAGAGGTGCGATAATGGCTAACAAAAAAATTGAACCGGCAAAAATTTTTGATTCAGTGCGCAATGCTTTTGGCCGCAAGGTCATCGGAGAATTTGAAATTCACGAAAAAAGCAATGGTTGCGAATTGTACTTTGATGGGTATATGCTTGCATCTGGAATATCAAAAGATGATGCAGATTTACAGGCACGGCGCACGGCGAACAGCCATAACATAACTTGGAGGTTAAACAAATGAATACACCTGAACACGTATTGATGATTATTCGCCAACGGCTCGATCTCGATGAAAAAGACACCAGCAAAGATGCAGAGATTAACGCCATGACTCCAATTGAGAAATTTCGGCACATTGTTGGATGGGAACTTGGCGATGAACGATTTGCCGATGACTTTTTGAGGATGGCCGAATCATGCGGCATAATTATTGAAGAATGGAGTTAAGGCCATGACGAAGGATGTCCACGCTGATGCTGTTGTTAAGCATTGCCGCCAAGACTTTTTGCAGTGGGAACAG
>ERZ795057.2592-NODE-2592-length-13311-cov-13.411663_pt1 | contig 13311 bp, 12 predicted proteins | sample MGYA00375141_ERZ795057 | MGnify/ENA primary metagenome ERZ795057 (study PRJEB30186, sample SAMN05720163) | activated sludge metagenome | isolation source: Anaerobic digester | place: Hong Kong | collected 2015-01-26 ... | reverse complement strand
TAATCAACAGTTCCATTTCTCTTAGCAAATTCCTTTTGTGCGTATTCATTTTCAGGTTTTTGATAAGCATATTCGGCGTTGTGAGCTGAAAAGAAAAATCGAGGTTAAATGGGATATTATTTTCTGGAATATAAGCTCCAAAAGGTAAATGAAAAAGAGAATGCAAAGTTACGCCTCCGGCATTGATTGCTGCTATTCCGGTAGGAGCTGCAATAACTGTTTTTTTGTGCGTGGATCCAACAATTTGTTTTAGCAAGGTTGTTTTGCCGGTTCCGGCTTTACCTGTCAGAAAAACCGGGTGATTGGTGCCATTTACAAATTTCGATACATATTCGGGAATATTCATTTTATTTTTGCATAAATGTATCACTAAAACTAATCATTATATTTTAAAATAACCCTGTTCGTTATAAGAAAATAAGCTACTAAATTAATTTATAGGCGTTTAGCTTGGCAACCTGTGGTTTATGGAATGTTGGAAAAATGGAATGATTAGAATTTATCGAACTTTTTCTTCCATTCTTCCAGTTATCCATTTTTTAAATCAAATTTAAATTATAAAACATTAACAATTAGCAATATAAACAATTACTTGCGTCGAGCTCGCATTAAAATAACATGATTTTAAAACCCGCATTGCAAAAACACATCAAACGGGCAACGAAAACAGCTGATTTTTCCATGCCAACAGAATATAGTTCTTGTTTTTTCTGAATTCGCGATTTTAGAAACCTATTTCATAAATTATCGTTTACTTTAAGCACCAAACCTAACCAATTATGAAACGTATATTTATATTTCTATTCGTTTTAACAAGCTATTGGAGCTTTGCACAAATTCCGGATGGTTACTATTCAAGTGCCGAAGGATTGCAAGGAGACGAATTAAAAGCAGCATTGCATAATATTATCGATAATCATACAACAAAAACCTACGATGATATTCGTTATATTTTGGATGAAACCGATAAAGACCCCAATAATGCCAACAACCTGATTTTACTGTACAAAGGCACAAGTGTCAGCAACGTGTGGGATGCGGGAGTTACCTATAACCGAGAGCATGTTTGGGCAAAATCGCATGGTGATTTTGGAGATGACCCTCCTGCCGGCTCAGATTTGCATCATATCAGGCCTGCTGACCCATCGGTTAATTCATCGCGCGGAAACAAGGATTTCGACAATGGTGGCACCCAGCATCCGGAAGCTACAGAATGCTATTCCGATGCCGATTCGTGGGAACCCCGCGATGCAGTTAAAGGCGATGTAGCCCGCATGATGTTTTATATGGCAACACGTTACGAAGGAGATGTTTACGGAGAGCCTGATTTAGAACTTGTAGATTATACCGGTACCGATGGCCCTATTTTTGGGAAACTCTCAACCTTATTGCAATGGCACGAACAAGACCCTGTGGATGATTTTGAACGGAACCGTAATGAGGTTATTTACTCGTACCAACATAACAGGAATCCTTTTGTCGACCATCCCGAATATGTTGATGCTATTTATAATCCTCAAACCACAAGCCTTGCATCGAATTTAAATAAAAACAATATTAAAATATTCCCCAATCCTGTGGTAGATATTCTTATAATTCAGGCTCCAGAAGGTTTCAATACAGAAGTTTACTCCATAATCGGAGAGCTTATGGTTTCTACTACAACCAAAAAAATTGATTTTAGCTCATTTTATCATGGGGTGTACTTTGTAGTTATTAAAGACGAAACAGGGCAAAGCATTATAAGTAAAAAAATTATTAAAAAATAAACGGTTGTATCAAAAGGCCTAAAAAAACCATTTGAGGCCTTCAGAAATTATTAGGCATAAATTAAATACCACAACTCAACCAAATAGAAACTGAAAAGGAGCTTTAAAAAAGCGAATGAAGCAGTCTATAAAGATTGCTTCATTCTCCGGACCCAAAATCTTCGGGAGCTATCAGTGCTTACTCGCAATAACTGTACAAGTTTACTATTGAGCCAACCTCCTGATTATTCCATTTTTAATTAATCGCTGTTAACAAGGTATAACCCATCGTTTTACCCCTCGAATAGGTTTCGCTTTTTACCATTCCCACATTTTCCGAAATCCATTCTGCAACCTCCATACGAACGCTAAACATGGTGCTAACGGTTATGGTATAAGTAATTTTATAACAATCGAAAGTACCTGCTTCTGTTGTTATTTGCTCTTTAGCTTCTACTTTACGATTTGTTATGGATGTTGTCATACCCATTACCCGCATTCCTTCTGAATATACAGATACTACCAAAGAACCATTTGGCAGCTCATCGCCAACATTTAAATCAGCAGGGATATTCAGATTATCACTTTTCATCTCAATATCCATTTCTTCATACGCCGAAAGGGTTTGCTGGTCGAGGTAACTTTTCATATCAACAGAATAAACTCCATTTTCACATTTTGCGGTAAATTCTTTGGTGCCTAAATCTTTCCCCTTTTTATCAAAACTTTGCGTTTCAATTACTGCCGTTGATGAATTCCCGTCCTGATTATACTCTTTAATGGTTTGAGTATAACTCCCAGTAAGTTTATCTTTTGCATCGTAATTTTTAAATTCGAGTTTTGTACCTTGTTTTTGAGGGTAATAAAAAGCACAATCCTGTGCAATAATTGATGTATAGGCTATTAGAAATAAGCCTGCAAAAAATAATTTTCTCATAACTGTTTTTATTAATAATTCATAATTTGATTTAATTTCCTAAAATTAAGGGATTTAAAGTTACATATTTTTTTAATTATGAAGCAATAGTTTAGCTTTACTTATTATTTAGAAATAAGCCAAGAAGGAATAATATGATAACGCGGTTATTTTTTCTTTAGGAAAGCAATTACAAAACCGATTACGGCACCTAATGCTCCAGAAACAAGAATATTCTGTTTCATTTTAGCTAAACCAGAAATGCTTCGCCCAAATGATTCTATTGCGTTTTGAGAAGAGCTAAAAATGGTTTTGAGGCTCACATATTCACCGGCAATTTTTCCAAAAAACAGGTATCCAAAAATTAAACCTATAATGCCAAAAACCACAATGTAAAGAATATATTTTTTCATGATGATTGATTTTATAAAAAGACAGTATTCAGATATGCTTCAAAACTAATATTAAAATCTGCGGGGCATTCGTAAAAAAACAGGTTCCCCGAGTTTCTTATAATTTGTACCAGATTTCTCCACAAGAAAGGAATTTCCAGCGAGTTTACATAATCAAAATCAATTATCTGGTCGTATTCGCCATAATAAATCGCCAATTGATGATTAATTTTTTTAACAGTATCCATTTGATCATCATACTCTCCGTTATACATGGATTTAAAAAGGTACTCTCTTGTTTTTAAATCGGCACTCCGTATTAAATCCGGAATAAAATCCGGGTATTTTGTCCCCCCCTCAACCATTGCTGCGGCTATCTGATGTACTTCACTATCATCAACACCCGGTTTTGCCATCAATTCAATAATGTTGGATTTTTGAAATAACTTATTGTCAAAGGGTTTTTGTAAAGGGGCAGATGATAATAAAACCACTCCCCGAGGATTTTTCAGGTTTTTATATGCCTCTAAAATAACATTACCTCCTGTGCCGTGGCCGGTAAGTACAGCGTCATTAATTGCCAAGGCATTACAAAAATCAACTAAAAAACGGCTTTGCCCTTTTACGGTATAATCCGTTTCCGGATTTTTTGAATAATCCGTTTTTCCATGCCCAACCAAATCAAAAGCAATAATACGGAACTGATATGAAAGTACTGAGTCTATAAGCTGACGGACAAAAACAGAAGAAGAAGAAGATGCACCATGAACCATTATAACAGGATTACCATGATCTTTAGATTCATAATAAAAAGTCTTTATCCCGTTTACTTCGATGTATTTTTGCCTCATATCACCGCTATTTTGAAATTACTATAAATTTACAAAAACAAACGGCATCAGTCAAATAAAAACAATAACAATACAACAAGCAATTGATAAAACCAATTGCTGATTCATAAATAATTTATACATTTGGTACATTAACTCTAATAAAACCTAATATGAAAAAATTTTTACTCCTTTTATTGGCTTTAGCATGCCTTCAATTAAATGCACAAACAGATCATCCGGAGGCCTTTAAATCTATTCGCTCAAATAATTTAAAAAGTGGGATCCAGATTTATTATAATCCTGTTTTAGATAAATACGACCTCCATTTTTTAAAGCTAGACATAGAAGTTTCCGATAAATCAACTTATGTGTCAGGAAATGCTCTTTTAGAAGCGAAAGCGGTAAAACCTTTAGATACTCTTTTATTTGATTTCAGCAATTATATGACTGTTGATTCTGTTTTTATTAATGATCAAAAAGTTAATTTTAGCCATACAAACAACACCATTCGTTATATATTTAATCCTGCCATTGCCGTTAACGAAAATATTAAAGCACAAATATATTACCACGGAACCCCTGATGCATATGGCGGTGGTGTTACCCATACTTACGATTCAAATTGGGGGAAAGATGTAACCTGGACTTTGTCGGAATCTTTTCATGCATACGAATGGTGGCCTTGCAAACAGGTACTTTCCGATAAAATTGACTCAGCATATATCTTTTTAACTTGCGACAACGACTGCATGGCTGGGTCAAATGGATTATTAACCAATATTGCTGATGTTGGAGGAAATAAAAAAAGATACGAATGGAAAACTTATTATCCTATTAATTATTATTTAATTTCGTATGCCGTTGCCGAATACCAGGATTATTCGCTTTACTCATACCCAGAAGGTTCAAGCCCTATCCTTATTCAAAATTTTATTTATAATACAAGCGACTGTTTACAACAAAATAAATCATCCATTGACAATACAGCAGATTTTATTGAGTTATTCAGCGAAAAATTTGGTTTATACCCCTTTGCCAACGAAAAATATGGCCATTGCCTAACAAAGCTTGGCGGAGGGATGGAGCATCAAACCATGACCACTATCGGAAATTTTGGGTATACCCTTGTTGCACATGAACTCGGGCACATGTGGTTTGGAGATTATGTTACCTGCGCTACCTGGCAAGATATATGGATTAATGAGGGTTTTGCTTCGTACACTGAATATGTTGCATTAGAAAACTTACAATCTGCCAGTTCGGCCAGAGAATGGATAAATAATGCGATGAATTATGCTCTTGAAGAGCCTTATGGGAGCCTTTATATACCTTTTGAGCAAGCTGGCGATGAAAGCCGTATTTTTAATTACAGGCTATCGTATAAAAAAGGTGCTACTTTATTGCATATGCTGCGTTATCATATAAATAACGATAGTATATTTTTTGCATCCATCAGGCAATATTTAAATGAATTTGCCGATAGCGTTGCAACAGGAGATGATTTTATTACTTCCATAGAGAATTCGTCTGGAATAGAATTAAAGGATTTTTTCAACCAATGGTATTATGGCAAAGGATACCCGCGATTTGACATCGGTTATAAAACACAAAACGATACGCTATATTTAACAGTTACACAAAGCACATCTTCGTCAACAACTCCACTATTTAAAACTTTCGTGGATTATAAAATATCATATTCTGGAGGAGATACAACATTTCGATTATTTCAATCCAGCAATATTGAAACTTTTAAACTTCCATTTAATAAACAAATTACATCTATTTCTGTCGACCCTGAAAACTGGATATTAAACTCGCAAGGAACCATTAATTCTATAGAATTGCCGAGTAACGGGATGTTGGTAAAAGTTTACCCAAATCCGGCAAATAATAATATAAACGTATTGTTTGATACAACATTAACTAATGAAGAAAAAACCATTACTATTTATACTGTTAACGGGCAGTTAGTTAAAACCTTTTTAACAAAATCGGATACATATACGGCAAACATATCAAATATTCCAGCTGGTTTATATTTTATAAAGATTGAAAGTAAGGCATATTCGTATACGTATAAATTCGCTAAACAGTAAATAACCAAAAAGCAATTTTTTCGTATAATAATATACGTGCCTAAACATCATAAAAGCCTGAAAGGAGGTATTCATCATGAAAAATAACTTTATTTGCCCAAAATGCCGTGCTTATTTAAATGTTGGAAATCAAATAATTTTAGCTCTAGACTCAAAAGATGGACATGCAGGGTTAGTGCTTTTTAACCCTGAACTAGGTAACTACACCACAGAAACTAACCCCGGTTTTATTGTTGAAGAGGGTAAAAAATACAATTTTTATTGCCCGGTTTGCCAAGCTAAACTAGCTGCAGATATACACGATAATTTATCGCGCATTATAATGGTTGATGCTGAAAAAAATGAATATGAAATATTATTCAGTAAAATAGCCGGAGAAAAAAGTACTTATAAAATAATTGGAGAGTCGGTTGAAATATTTGGAGACCATCATTCGAATTACATCGACTTTATAACACTAAGCCATAATAAATAAAAAAAGGGGAAATCCCCTTTTTTTATTTTATTGCGAATCGTGTATGGGTTTAAACCCATTACCTATAACTTCATGGGCATCTATAACTGTCATGAAAGCATTTGGGTCAACTTCTTTTATAAAATCATGAAGAATTACCTGTTCCCTCCTGCTTACATTTGTAAATACAATTTTTTTATCTAATCCTTTATACATACCAACCCCATTAATTAAGGTCCCGCCTCTGTTCAGGTCATTAATAATTTTATCGCGGATAGCATCATATTTTTCTGATATTATAAACAATGCTTTATCGGAACTTACACCCTGTAGGGTAGCATCAATTACTTTGCCTGTAATATAAATTACAATCCATGAATATAAAGGTATTTTCCAATCTTTAAATACAACCAAGCCCAAAAGCACAATGGTTGAATCAACAATAATCATTAACAGCCCTAAGGACATACGTGTATATTTTGCAGCAATCATGGCAATAATATCTGAACCACCTGAAGTGGCTTTCGATTTAAAAATAAGGCCTAGCCCAAAGCCAATTAGCACGCCTCCAAAAACACAAGATAATAAAACATCATCAACTAAAGCCCCATCAAATTTTTCATCCAGAAAATCAATAAAAATAGAAGATAACACAAAACCAACAACAGTTTTTACACCAAACCGAGGGCCAAGAATTTTTATACCAAGAATAGTTAATGGTATATTAAGCAGTAATCCGACAAAACCAATCCCTAAACCATCCCTAAAAATAGGGTCTTTTATAAATGGGATTTTTATTCCTTCACCCATAATATCGGCTGTAATATTTTTAACAACGATACCTATACCATAAACTCCTCCGGGGACAATTTTATGGGGGTCTATGAAATAAACAAACCCTGCGGCTAAGATAAACGATCCAATAGCTATTAATGTATAATTAATAAACCATTCTTTGGAAAGGAACTTTTCTTTTGTTATAAATGTCATGGCTATAAAATTTAATTGTTTTACGTGGCAAAAATGAGTGGCAAAAATATATTTTTTTGATGAATTTACAGAAATTATCAACCTAAAACAAAATAAAATAGCAGGAAGTATAACTTCCTGCTATTGTGTTTATTATTATAATTCATGTATCAACCTCCGGTTGCACTAAAACTGCCATAACGGCTTAGGTCTGTTCTTGGGTTTACAACCATTACCGGTATCTTTGCTGTATTTGCAATAATATATTGTTCCTGCGGGCCTAAAACGTAATCGGTTAATCCTATTCCTTTTGTTGTCATTATCAGAATCATATCGGCATCTACTTTTTGAGCAAATGCTATGGATTCCTCTGCGGAGTTGCTTCCTTCAATTTTATGAAGTTCGTAAGGACAATTATACTTATCCAGAATTTTTTCGGCAAAATGCACATTGCCCATTAATTTTGAATTTAATGACTTATCCTTAATTGTAGGGATGATAATATTAATTTTAACATCAAAATATTTAACCAACCACAAAGCCCATTGAAGCTTTTGTTTTGCCTCAGTCCTATAATCGAGTGGGAAAACCACATCCTTAAATATTTCCTTCTTAGTAGGAGGTTCTTGTACAACAATAAATGGTATTTTAGAGCCAACTATAACCTTAAGTGCATAACTTCCGGTAAATTTTTGCATACCCTTAATACCATGAGTACCCATTACTACCATACTTACATTGTTCTCAGAAGCATAATCTGAAATAACTGTAAATAAATTGCCTTCCAATACCAACGGAGATAATTCAACGCCATATTGAGTGGAATATTTTTCAACATCTTTGTTTAACTCAACTAAAGCTTCCTCTCCCTTTTTAAGTGTCTTAACAACGTGCAGTAAAATTATTTTGTTGTTTAATTTTTTTGAGATTTTTATTGCATGCTCTAAGGCATATTCAGCAACTTCTGTAAAATCCCAAGGAACTAATAAAGTATCTTTTTCCATTTTTTTAAGGTTTATAAAGCATTACCTTTATCTTAATTTTCGATTTGAAAAGTTAAACAAATCCCTTTTGAATTGCAAAACTTTTTTAAAAATTATACAAAATACCTGGATAAGCAAAATGCTTTTTATTTTTCCATTTTTACTAATGGCTATTTATCAACGCTTTACCGATAAATATAAATTATTTAATGCTAATATTTATTGTTTTACAATAAATTTATTTTCTTTTGTTTCTCTAATTTAATAAGATAATCCGTTATTTATGGAAACACAAAAGTTAAAAAATAAGAAAATCATTGAATTTATTTTTTGGATTCTTTCAATATTGGTTGGCTTTGTCGGACTTGGCTTAACCATTTCTGTTGTTTTTTTCTTTTTGACTTTATTTAATCCTGATTTTGAGCCTTTTTATCCTGTTACAGAAATCCCTTTAAAAATATTTGAAAACGGAATATTAGAACTTAATAATGGGGAAAAATATAATATATTGATCGATGATGCATATATTTCCTTTAACATTAATAACAAATATGGTTTACCCGGAATTTTGAATTTAATTTTTTTCGAACTAATTCTTTTAATTACATTTTATATCGTTTTTACTTTGTGGAAAATTTTCAGGTCAATCCGTAACTCTTTTAAAAACGATAATCCTTTTCATCCAAAAAATATATGGAGAATACGAAAAATAGCATTAGCCATTTTAATTTCAGCATTATTGAATATTATTTACCCAATAATTTTAAAATTCTTTTGGTTTAATGATGTTATTTTCCTCAATAAATCATTTGAAATAAAACTAAATTTCGATTACGGGTTAGATATTTTTTGGGCATTAATTATACTTGTAGTGGCTGAAATATACCGCATTGGTTTAGAGATGAAAAAAGAACAGGAATTAACGATTTAAATTAACAATATTATGCCTATAATAACAAACCTGGATAACATACTTGCAAAAAGGCATATGTCTTTAACTGAATTATCAGAAAAAGTAGACATTACCATTGCTAATTTATCTATCCTAAAAAGCGGTAAAGCACGTGCAATAAGGTTTTCGACACTCGAAGCAATCTGCAGGGAACTAAATTGTAAACCGGGAGATATTTTAGATTATACTCCTGACGAAGAATAAATAAATTAATTATAAACATTTAAATTATTATGAAAATCAAAAACATCTTTTTAACCTTGTTATTATTAGCATTTACAAGTGCATTATTTGCACAGGCTAATAAAATAGAATTTAAGGAATACGACCTTGAAAATGGCCTGCATGTTATTTTGCATCAGGACAATAGTTTTCCTTTAGTTGTTGTAACCGTTACGTATCATGTAGGTTCAAAAAACGAACGTCCGGACAGGACTGGTTTTGCCCACTTTTTTGAACACCTTATGTTCGAAGGGTCTGCGAATATCCCCCGTGGCGAATATTCTAAAATTGTTGACAAAGCTGGCGGTACACTTAATGCAAACACATCATGGGACAGGACCTTCTTTTACGAAATTCTTGCTTCCAATCAACTTGAGTTAGGTTTATGGTTAGAATCGGAAAGAATGTTGCATCTGAATGTTGATTCCATCGGTGTTGCTACTCAAAAGAAAGTGGTAACTGAAGAAATTAAAGAACGCCAGGAAAATCAGCCCTATATGAGCTTCCAACCAGAGATAGTAAAAAGGGCTTTTACTGTACATCCTTACCAATGGACTGTTTTAGGCAGTGCTGAACATATTATGGCTGCAACCGAAGAAGATTACAAGAATTTTTACAATGATTTTTATGTGCCAAATAATGCGGTTGTTACTATTGTTGGAGATATCGAATACGAACCGACCCTCGAACTAATAAAAAAATACTTTGGAGATATTCCAGCAAGTGAAAAAGAAATATATCGCCCAAAACAAGTGGAACCTATTAAGCATGAAGAAATCAGAGATACCATTTATGATAATATACAACTTCCTGCTGTTTTCCAGGCATACCATACTCCTAAAAGTGGGACCCCAGATTTCTATGCTGTTGATATGTTAAGCACATTGCTCTCTGGCGGCCAAAGTTCTCGTTTATATAAATCACTTGTTGATGAACAGCAGTTGGCTATGCAAATTTTTTCGTTTCCAATGCCTTATGAAGATGCAGGTTTAGCTTTTGTGTTTGGATTACCAAATATGGGAGTTGACTTAAAAGACCTGGAATCGGCTATGGATGCTGAAGTTGTAAAGGTTCAAACAGAATTAATTTCTGACGAAGAATTACAAAAACTTAAAAACCAATACGAAACAAATCATATAAATAGTATTGCAACACTAGAGAACAGAGCTGTTACTTTAGCTGAAAATTATACATACTATAAAAATGCCGATTTAATTAATACCGGAATTGACAATTACTTATCGGTTACTAAAGAAGATATTATGCGTGTTGCAAAAGAATATTTCAGAAAAGATAACCGTGTAGTGTTATATTATTTACCTAAATCGCAACAATAAAAAATATTAAAATTTTAAGTAATGAAAAAAGTAAAAACATTAATATTTCTCGCTTTAGCAGTATTTATTAGTAATACATTAAGCGCTCAACTCGACAGAAGTTTACAACCAAAACCAGGGCCTGCTCCTGAGTTTAAAATTGGAGAATATAAAACCTTTACCTTAGATAATGGATTAAAAGTTATTGTTGTAGAAAACCATAAGGTTCCTCGTATTTCGTATCAACTTACCGTTGACGTAGATCCAATATTTCAAAAAGATGCAGTAGGATATGTTTCGATGGCTGGTAGTCTTTTACGCAATGGGACCCAAAATAAAACCAAAGGAGAAATTGATGAAGCAGTTGATTTTATTGGAGCTTCTTTAAATACATTCGAAAATGGAATGTATGGACTAACCTTAACAAAACATAAAGAAACATTCTTGTCTTTAATGTCGGATGTGTTGCTTAATCCCGCTTTTCCTGAAGAAGAAATTGAAAAAACAAAAAAACAATCTATTTCAGGTTTAGTGTCTTCGAAAACAAATCCGGGCTTTATAGCTAACCGCGTTGGGCAAAAATTGTGTTACGGGAATCATCCATATGCTGAACTGGAAACAGAAGAAACAATTGAAAATATTACCCGCGAACACCTTTTAAATTACTACAACACTTATTATAAACCCAATGTTTCATACCTTGTTATTGTTGGTGACATTAGTTTAAAACAAGCCAAAGAAGATGCAAAAAAATATTTTGGCAGCTGGAAAAAAGCAGAAGTTCCAAGCCAGAAATACCAGTTCCCAAACAAAAACGTTGGTACAAGGGTAGCTTTAGTGCATAAAGATGATGCGGTACAGTCTTATATTAACATCACTTATCCGGTACAGTTAAAAGTAGGCGATAAGGACGGGATTCCTGCTGTTTTAGCAAACGACATACTTGGGAGTGGTGTTTTTTCTGCTCGTTTAATTGCAAATCTTCGCGAAGATAAAGGATATACTTATGGCGCTTATTCAAATCTCTCTAGTGACGAATTGGTTGGCCAGTTTAGAGCTTATGCTCAGGTTGGAACAGATGTTACCGACGATGCTGTTAACCAGTTTTTAATTGAGATGAACCGAATGAAAAATGAATTAGTAGACGATGAAACGCTGAATTTATTTAAAACTGTTCGCACCGGAAGCCTGGCAAGGTCGTTGGAAAGCCCTCAAACTATTGCACGTTTTGCATATAACACATTAAAATACAATTTGCCTTCTGATTATTATCAAAGATATTTTGAGAATGTTGATGCAGTTACCAAAGAACAAGTATTAGCTGTTTCAAAAAAATATATCGATGCCGATCAGGCAATTATTGTTGTTGTTGGCGATAAAAACAAACTTTTGGAACCTCTTAAAAAATACAGCGCTTCGAATACCGTTGAGGTTTATGATATGTATGGAAATCCTGTTAAAGAAGAAAATAAAACTGCTTTACCAGAAGGAATAACTGCCGAGAAAGTAATTGAAAAATATATTGAAGCCATTGGTGGAAAAGAAAAACTCGAAGCAATACAAGATATGACTGTTGAAGCAAGTGCAAACATGAACGGAATGACACTGCAACAAAAATCATATTATAAACTGCCCAATAAATACGCTTCATTAATGTCGATGAATGGTAATGTAATGGTTGAGCAAAAATTTAACGGTGAAAGAGGAGTTGTGAAGAGCTTCCAGGGAGAACAAGAGCTTACAGGTGAACAACTTGAAGAATTTAAACAACAGGCAGTAATGAACCCTGAGCTAAAATATGCCGAACTTGGAATTACTATTAGCCTGGAAGGTGTTGATAAAATAGAAGGAAAAGATGCTTATAAAATTAAAGTAACTAATCCATCAGGTAAATTCGTTTATGATTATTACGATATGGAAAACAACCTTAAAATAAGCACAAAACAAAACGTATCAACACCACAAGGTGATTTTACTACTGTACAATCTTACTCAGATTATAGAGAAATTGAAGGTATTAAAATCCCATTTCTGATTCAAATTTCAGGAATGCAAAATCTTGAATTAAAAGTTGATTCTGTTTTAATAAACACTAATATAGCTGATGATATTTTTTAATTCATTCTGCTACTGTATAAATAAGGGTTGGCTATTGTCAACCCTTATTTTTTGTATATATAAACGATAAAATAACAAATAACAAAAATGAGGCTACTATCCCAAAAATATTAGCATCTAATCCAAAGGGCAAATTAAATTCAGTGATTGTTAAAATTAATGTAATACTGCCTCCGCTTAACATTGACCAGAATGCTGCTACAGGATGGCTTTTTTTCCAGTAAAAAGCACCAAGAACAGGTATAAAAAGGCCGGATACCATAAAGGCATAAGAATAAAGCATCAATTCCAAAACATTTTGCATATTTA
>ERZ795057.2582-NODE-2582-length-13341-cov-15.948593_pt1 | contig 13341 bp, 11 predicted proteins | sample MGYA00375141_ERZ795057 | MGnify/ENA primary metagenome ERZ795057 (study PRJEB30186, sample SAMN05720163) | activated sludge metagenome | isolation source: Anaerobic digester | place: Hong Kong | collected 2015-01-26 ... | reverse complement strand
TCTGCACCACTAATAGACATACTAACCACAGAAACAGTAGAGGATAGATTTCTTCTAGCAGTATTCAAAGCTTCCTGAACTGCTTTAGCAGTACTAATAAAGTTATCAGCTAATTCAGCATTAACTGATACAACACCCTTCATTTCTTCTACTCCACCTTCAAACATAAGTCTAAAGGCATCAGCATATTCACCGGATCTAGTCATTATATCTAATTCTAGGAAGGATTCACCAAACTCTTCAATAAATTTGGCCATATTTTCACTAAAATAAGTTCTAGCAAGAGTAGTAAACTCAGTAGTTAATAAGTTCATAAAATCAGTGGCATTAACAACCTCAGTAGCATGCTCCTGCATAGCTTTATTAAAGTTTATAATTGCTTGAGATTGTAACCCTTCAGTGGGGAAGGTTTTTTCTGTAAACTGCTTTATAGTATCAAACAATTCAGTCTGAGTCATACTAACAATCTTTGACTCTCCACCAATTGCTTGTTTGAATTGTCCTACTGCAAACTCAGAGAATACTTCAAATGGATCTTTAAAAGAGGTAGCATACTTTGTACCTTCCATAAATATTCCAGTGTCGGCAGAGTATACTTTACCTAAACCTAATGAAATTACACCTTCTTGAGTTTCCAGAGAATCTAATATAGAATTAACTATTGTGGTAGCAATAGTCTCAGCAATTGCCTTAGCTGCATATGCTTTTGCTGTAGAGCCTAGTTGCTTCTTAATTATATCTTTCCAATAGTCAACACTAAAGGTATAATCATTAATTTTTTTAATACCATCCACAAGTTCAGTTAAAGCCTTAATCTCATTAACACTTTCAGTGGTAGGCATAGCTAATTCAAACAGCATGTTCTTTAGATCGTATACTTCTTTTAGATCTGTACCTTCTTTAAATAATAAATAATTATTTAACTTACCCATTAATTTAAAATATTCTAAATGATCGGTAATATTAATTAAATCACCAGCATAAGCTTGTAAATCACTATAAATTCTAGCTAGTGCAGATCTAGCTTCGGCATTAACTTCTGGAATATCACTAGCCCCAAATTTTTGTATATAATCTAATATTTCTGATAATGAAAGATTTTGTATAACCTGAGCAAGATTTTGACCTTCTGATAGAGTAGGGCTGATAGCCTTTGCTAATAAAGAAGTAATTTGACTATCTTGTTTTAAAACTTCTGTAAAAGCTCCTCCTGCAACTTCTATCTGCTCTATTATATCTGAAAAATAAGTAACATATAATTTATTAACCGTCTTCATATAACTTGCTCTATCTTCTATATTTAAAGCATGTTTATCTAAATTTTCAACAGCAGTAGTTAATACTGAATCTATATTAGTTGACGGTGTAAATTCAACACTAGAAAGCTCTTTTAATACATTAGCTGTTCCATAAAACCTATCCATACCCATTAATAATGCAGAATATTTAGAAACTAAACTTTCATCAGGAACACCTACTGTTGCCATAATTGACTCTATTAAACCTTCAGCAGTTCCATAAACTGCTTCTATATAATCCATTAATGTAGATTCTTCAGTAATTCCCGGAACCTTAGCGGATTCAGCCCAACTAGCTATATTATAAGTGGCAGTAGTATCCGAATATTTTTCAAACATTTCAAGAGTCATCTGTCTAAAAGTTTTCTCAGACCATATACTTTCAGTAAGATCTAGTACATCACTACTAGCAGCTCCTATAGTCTCAGCAATAGATCCATACAAAGGAATAAACTTAGATAAGAATTTATCATTAAGTTTATCTAAGCTCTCTTTATCTATAGCCTTTATTGCAGCAACCCCAACCTTCTTATTAACGGGAGTTACTCTAATAATAGATTCAATAATATCACCATATTCTGGTTTAATATTTCCTGAAGATACTAATTCTTTAGCATAATCTTCATAGTAAGACTCTTGTAGTAAAGCACTTAATTCAGCTAAATCAAACATAGGCTTTTCAGCATTTTTTGCTTTAATAGAAGCAACAAAAGGAAGTAAATTAACAGCTGCTGTACCTCCTATGGCTAGTTCAGCAAGTGTTGCACCAGAAATTTTACCAACAGCACCTAATGTTCCTAATGTTCTGCCACCTGTCTTAAACATTGCTGCAACTCCTGCTATTATTTTAGACCCCATAGCAGATATTAGAGGTAATGTCGTTCCAGCAGTTAATCCTGCTAATACAGATAGTCCAGCTGTTATACCTACAGCTTTTAATAACTCGCTTGTTTCTTTACTAGAGTCAGATATACTTGATGCTACTTCACGCAAACTAGTAGATATAGCATTGTTAGATATTGTTTGCATTTGCATTTGTGTAGACAGTTCTTCAACAGGAGATTTCTTACCTTCACCAAATAAACCAGATAATAGTCCTCCAGCCCCAACTAAAGCACCTACTGTAACACCTACCATGCTTAGTATAAAAGTTTTAGATAACGTTGAAGCAACTTTACCTGTAACAGGAACAAATGGGGACGCAGGAACTCCAGTATCATTAACCCTGCTTGTAAATATATTAACTACAGGAGTATGTATAGTAACAGTAGCTGCTTGCATTGTAGTTTTCAACATTTTTTCGGCAGCACTAGCAAATAAACTTGCTCTAAATCGTGTAGTAAAATATCCTATTACAGCAGCAATAACCCACTTTCCAGCCTCCCATAAAGGCCCTTTTAATTTCTCCGCAAGATCAGGAGGTAATAATACATCTACAAATTCTAGAATAGCTCTATATTTTAAAGTATCTCCAACAAAAGATAGTGCTGTACCACCAAAAGTTTGTGACTGAATTAATTTATTTTGCATAGCAGATAACGACTTGAATAAACCAAAAGTAGCTTCTTTAGCAATATTAAATCCAGTAATTGTTAATACTAAATTAAAGTTAGTAAAATAGCCTTTAATAACTTCACCTAATAGTTTTGCAAAAGTAGACCCTATATTACTAATAAGATTTTTATTAAGAACAAGATTACCAAATTGATCTTGCAATAATATTCCAAAGGCTTCTAATATAGATGTAAATAATGTAGTCAGACCAAACTCTTCAGGTGATTTATTAAAAATACCTGCAAAAACATCCATTATAAATCTATATGTTTTTTGAATAGCAGCTCCTAATACTGTACCTGTAGAACCCTCTTCTATATCAAAAGCAGCTACTACAAAGTCCTTTAATGCTTGCCCTACGGCATGAAAAATATTTCCAAATCTATATGCAATAATAGTACCAATTTTAGTAGTAAATTTACCTGTTTCATCTGAGAATGCATCTAAGGCCTCTACATAACTTTTAGGATCAAAAATCCCCTTAAGACTAGTAAATAAAGATTTAAATGAATCTATAACCCCTTTAAGAGAAGCTATTCCATTATCCCCAAAAATAATAGTATTTAAATCAGAAAACATCATATTAAGTAACTTACCAAAAGCAGATATAGGAGTATCTGCTTCTTTCAACAGCTCAACAAATATCTTTATATAATCAGTTACAGTATTTAATATTGATGCTAATCCTTTAAAATTTTGATTAAGATACTGAATTATTTTACCACCTTTGGCAGCATCTCTCAAAAGCATAATTATGGATGCAACAAATAATCCTGTAGGAGTAAGAGCTGCTTTAATGGCTCCAGCAAAAGTGGCTATAACAGCAAATAACATAAAGAAAGTAGCTGAATGCTTTACAATAGATCCTATGGACATTGAGAAATTATTTATATATAAAACACCTTCCTGCAACCAACCTATCATAGCCTTTAACCCAAAAGAAAGATTATCTATAAAATATGTTAATGTATCTATAGAAGCCTCTGATATAGAAATCTTTAGTGTTTCCCAAGTAGCCTTAAACTGATCTACTTTAAACGAGAAACTTTCAGTCATAGTTTCAAACGCTTTAGACATAGACCCTTCAATATCCTTACCAAAATCATCTATTAACTGGGTATATGCAGCAAAGTTAGTAATTAAGGACCTTAGAACTCTTCTAGCCCTCATATCAAATCCAAGATTAGATAGAATAGTTTGACTTACACTAGTAGAAAACCCTTTAATAGTAAATACAATATCTTTTACTATTGCATATAATCCTCTAAAATTACCTATAGAATCAAATACTTCAACATTAATCTTTTTAAGATTTTCAACTACCCTAGCATCAGAGAAGGATTCATATAACCGACCCATACCAAAACCAGCCATCTCTGGACTAAGACCAACCCTAGTAGCAAAAGCAATAGTAGCATACATCTCTTGCATATTTGCTAAACTATCAGATAGAGAAGCTGCGGGCTGGTATACTCTACCCATAACATCTGCCAATTCCTTATACCTTAAAATACCATATTTAACAGTCTGGAACTGGAGATCATATATCTCATCTAGCCTAGACATTTCAGTACCAAAAGCATATGCAGCTTGAATGCCAGCATCCATAGCAGTAGTCAAGTCTGTAACACCAGCAGTAGAGGCTTTAGCAGCTAACACTGCCGTGTCTGCAATATCTTCAAATTCCATAGTAGCAGAAGCCATCTGATAAAAAGCACTCGCAACGTCTTGAGGGATCTTACCATATTCCCTAGCAATAGACATACCTAGTTCAGAAAGCATATCAACAAAAGTTGCATTCCTGTCTTTACCTAAAACATTATCAAGAGTTTCACCCAAAGCTTCAACATCATCTGTTATCATACTCAGGTCTACAGATGATAGGTTCTCATTAAACTCTTTAAAAGCATCTCCCCACTCTGTTCTAATTAAAGCCCATGTTTGATATATCTCTCTATTATAATCTATAAATGTTTGTATTACAGGCATTAGTGTCTTACTAAACAACCAGATATTCATAAATTGCATAAATAACTGATATTGAATCCATTCAAATGCTTTAAAAATACCACCCATAGCATTTGATACTTTCTGTAATAAGCTAGATATTAATGTAAAAGGCGATTTAACTAAATTTATTACCATTTTAACAGCTGATTGAGCTAGTACTCTAATTCTACCTATCCATGATGCAGCAGTACCAAATGTTTTAATTAATGATTGAGTACCTGCAATGGTATGCTGTGTAAAACCTTTGTCCATCATCTGAAAGAAAGAACTTTGGAATGATTGTGTATAGGAGTCTACAATATGTTTATTTGAAGCTGCTACCTTAGAAGCCTGTGCAGCACCTTCTGCGGTAGATTCTGCTCCGGCAGCTCCTGCTACAGGAACCCCTGTTAATGCAGCTAGTTTTTCAGTAGGAGTATTGTTAAGTTCTTTATTAAGATTCTGTACACTGGCGGTGAGTTCCTCTATTTTATTAGTAAAATTAGTTAATTTATTAACACTAAACGCAGTAGTTAATAAATTATTAGTTCTCTCTACTTGCTTATTAAATTGACTTAACTTTTCTTCTATTTGACTAGCAAATTGCTGGAATTGCTGAGTAGCATTCTCCCCATTAAGAATGAGTTGTATTGTTACTCCAGAACCGCCAGCAGGATCATTAATATCGAACATTAGTAGACTCCTATACTAATATAATACGTCAATCATTCTCTTCAGCTAATTTAGCTTGTCTAGCTTCAGCAAATGTCATTCCACCATCTGCCCCTCTTGAACCATCTTTACTTTTTTTCATCATACGATCATTTTCTTCTTTAACCCAAGCTCTATATACACTTTGTACAGTTTTTAATTCGCTGATAAACTCAGGAGGCTGGTCATACCAACCTCCTGCATAAGGGAGGATTAGAATATTTCCATGTTCAGCATCTAACATTGAATAATAATCGTGTACTTTTCCTCCGTATTTTCTGTAACCATCTAAAATTTCATCTATTAAAGCTTTCTGAGCAGGGGGGGAGTTTTCGTATCCCCCATCACTCAACATCCTTACATATCTATTAATCTCTCCTGAGAATATCAGCCGAGCTATTCCCCCAAATCAGTAGACTCCTCTTTCTTTTCCTCCTGTTGTATCCCATAATAATCTTTAACTTTAGTTATTAGACCATTAACAAATTTAGTAACAAACAACTCTTTAAGATCTTTCTCAAGAGATGCAATACTTTTAGGAGTATACTCTGCTATTTCACCATTTTCATCAATATATGTAACTCCCTTAATAACCTGAGCTAAAAGCCAAATATCAACATCATAAGCTTCCGGCTTAACCTTAACTACACTACTACCTGAATAAACAAGTGCGTTAGTTATCTTCTGCTGATACATCGACTGCATCCCATAAGGAATACTCTCTTTAATTTCTACATACTCATCAGAAACTTCCTTTTCAGGTAAAAACTCATCATCCTTAAAATAAAGGTTCTTTACGTTACCCTCTTTAATAAATATAGACATACGTGTTACCTCCTTAAATTTAAATAACTGTATACTCTATCGGTAAGAACACTTGATTATCAGGATCTGTGGTATCCTCAATATAATCTACTTCTATAGGCTCTTTAGCAAAGGAATCTGCTGCATCAGAATCAGTAACTGCCTGAAAATCAACCCTATAAGCTACCTTACCTCTATCAGTAATATCATGTGTAGGCTGAGTAGCGTACACATTATGAAGCTTAAGTATATAATACTCCTTATCAGTATTACCTACACCATCCGTTTCATCCTTATATAAATACACACTAAGCTCAGTACCAAACAATGTACCAATATCAAGCTCTGCTAACAACTCATTGAACGAATCCTGTTCAGTATCCACTCCACTAGTATGCTTTGGAACAAGGAACGTTATAGATCCAGTAACTGAAAATTCTCCTGACAGTATTGCAAGTCTACCACTAGCATCTAATGAATTAGTATCAGTATCTAAGCCATTACTAATAGTTAATTCTAATGCAGTAGTAAAAGGCAACAGGTTAAAAGCTGTCAAACCAGCATCGGAATTTTCTAAAAGGATCTCCGTACCGATTCTAATAGGGCAAATAAATACTTGCTCAGATGAAAATGGTTCAAAATAGGTCGTACCTAATCCAAGTTCCCAATGAAGACTATCAGCCGGGGGTGTATTAGTAGCACTATCAAATGCTGGTATTCCTACAAAACAAGTATAGATATTACCATCTGACCCTCTTATAATATCCCCAATAGCTACGGCATCATCAGTATCATAACTATCAACAGCCCTTCTCTTTCCAGACCAATCAATACTAGCTGTTAGCAATGAGTTTGAAGCAAACGACATTCTTAAAGAACTAACTGTACACTCCTCAAACTTCATTATTGTTTCATCAGTACCTCCATGCTTTACATAAACATCATAGGAGGGTAAATCATCAGGAGAATGAACCAAAATAATATCTCCTAATGGATCTGCACTCTCGACTGCTGCAACCTTACCTAATGCAGCATACATAAGATACAAAAAGTTACCTATGGTTACTTCTGTATCAAATGATCCGTCCCCCGCTTTATTACCTATACAACCTATGCCTCTAGCACGACTTCCAGCAATAGCATTGGAATTAATAAACTCACCAGTAGGATTAAAAGACTCAGTAGTAAAAGGTAGTTCATATACTGTACTAAGATCTAAGGAGACAGTGTATCCTGATACTTCATACTCTCCGGCAGAGTCCATTCTAAGACCTAGCTTAGAGCCTCCACCCTTTAAAAATTCAGTAGACATCTATTATACCTCCTTTATACAGTAAATAGGATCGGATCTAGTGATTCAGCAAAAGGTGTAACTGCTATAGGATCAGTAGAAGCACCCTGTACACACTGGAAATCTACCCTAAACGAAACCTTTTCCCTACCAGTAATATCATGTGTAGGCTGAGTAGCGTACACATTTTGCAACAGGATAGTATTTGAACCATCAGTTACCATATGGATTGCTAATTCATCAGCTATTTTATCTCCAATATCAAGATTAACAAGCTGAGTATATAAAGTCCCCGATTTAGGTACAAGGAATGTAAGAGATCCAGTAAGAGAAAACTCTCCCGGAATAACTGCCAATCTTCCGCCTGCATTTAATGAGTTGGTATCTGTATCCAAACCATTATTAATAGTAAATTCTAGTCCTGTTATTGCATCTAATATACTAGTCTCATCAAGCTCTATATCCGCAAGTGCAAGAGGGCATAGAATAGTATTACCAGCCGATAAAGCATGTTTTGCTACAGGCAAACTAGTTACTTTAGACCATGTAAATCCAGACCAATCAATACTAGCAGTAAGTACAGCATTGGAAGCAAAGGATATTCTCATGCTCCCTACTCTCTGGCTTTCATACTTGTAAATCATGTTAGTATCATTACCGTGCCTTATATAAACATCATACACAGGTAAATCATCATCTGAAGGGCCAATTACTCCCGTATTAATTGCCCCTAATGCAGCATAGAACAAAATACCAAAATTTTCTTTTGTAAGCTCAACATCAAAGCTACCGTCTCCGGCTTTATTACCAAGACATCCGATACCTCTAGACCTCCCACCAGTGATAGCATTACTATTTATAAATTCCCCAACAGGGTTAAAAGCTTCTGTAGTAAAAGGCAGCTCTATAGTAACATCTTTAGTATTACCTTCTGCGTCCTCTATTAAAGTAAGATATACGGTAGAGCCTCCACCTTTAATAAAATCATTAGCCATAATTTATTTCCTCCTCGATTACAAATTAATCGTCACTTAATTGTTCAAGCGTAATTGTCATTACAACATACGCTATGTCATCAGTATCTTTATAATACCTAGCTGAAATATTTCTCACCATAAAACAAACTGAATCAACTGTTATATAATCATCTAATACCTCAAACATTTCATAAACCGTCTCTGCTGTACCCCATAAACTAACATAATCTGACTCCGTTCTACAAGTACGCTCTACAGCTACATTAAATGTAAATGTTTTATTAACTCTACGTAACTTTATAGGAGTAGAAGAGTATAAATTAGGATACACATATACTATTGGAGTAAGTCCTGCTTTTTTATAAGGGACTACCTTCTCCACAGGTATAGTTAATTCCTCAGAAGTAAATGCAGTACCTAATTGAGTTACTAAACCTGTTAATAAAGTATTATATGTCATCTTTAAACATCACCCTTTCTAACATTAACGTCCTAATCTTCTTCAGGGGTTACTGTTACTCTCATATTCACTGGAATAATCCTTAGTGTTCTAGGACGTATCCCTTCAAAATCATCTTCTGTGATTATATCTCTTGATGCACAATAAGAATTTATATTAGTAAAACCAGTCAATGAAATGGATTTTTTATGAAACAAAGTTCTTATTGTATGTGCTGCATTCATTGCAGCAATATAATCAATAGAAGAAACATATATATAAATTAAATATACTTCAAAATCACTATCATAATAATAAACATCTTTTTCTACATTAGTACCTACCCAAACATACGTACCATCATCAGTTATTTCAGGAGCACCAAACGAAACATTAGTAAATGAAGAAGATAATTTAGTATACACAGTACTTAATACTGTTTCTTCCATAGACATAGTAGCCATACTAATTACCTCCTTCTATATAAATTATCTCTTCCATTTTTTACTACCGTGCTTCCAAATCTTGATACTAGGAATAATTTTATTTCTTACAACAGAAGCCCCTAAAATAGGCGAATACGCTTCATACAATGCAGGTCGCATAAAAGGTCTAGGATTACTTCTGCTAGTTCCAAATTCAACAAATCCCGCATATGGTTCTGTAGCTACTAACCCTATATAAATTTGAGTATTAGCCAACTCCACACTACCGTCAATACTATCTGCCAATGCTCCAGATCTTTTAGGAGCGTATCCTTTAGCTCTAGGAATAAATACCTCTTTAGTAGCCTGTTCTAACTTACCGCCTAAAGTAAAAATAGAATCTTCGGCAACCTGTAAATTGTATAACGTATTGGTTCTATGCCTACTAAAAACAGGGTTTTGAGCATTAAAAGTAGTACTAACATCTAAATCAAACTTCATTCTTGTCTCACAATCAAAGCCAAATAACCAAAAGGCTCTAATTTAGGTTTAACAATATCATAATTTACACCATCTATTTGTACTATATCCCCATCTTCCAAACTAACAGCCGTACCAGCATCTGTAGTCGTGTTTATGGAAGCATCAAAAAAACTCTTATGTTCAATACCAGCAATAGTAACATCTATTGGAGGATACTTCCTAGCTTTATAAGACAAACTAACATTACTATATATTTTAGTTAATGAACTATCAATAACTTGTCCTAAACTATTAGTTGTACCAGCAGATCTATAAATATCCCCTTTATGACCATAGTTAGTATTTATTTGAGATATTAAACTATAAGCAGAGGACAGTTTACTCATTACCACTCACTACCTAGAGGATAATTTATTGCATCTACTGTAGATGTAAATTCTGGAATATCATCTCTCAAATACCCAATTTGAGGAGATATAGTAGTAACTAGTTCCTGATACCTCTGAAAGTATGTTTTCAAACCACCACTAGGGCTAGTAGTATTGCCATATTTAACCTTAATAATACCATTATCTATTTCACTAATTTCACTTGAATCATAATAAGAAGTAATCTGTCTCAAAGACATAAAATGACATATTAAATAAGCAAAAGCTTCAGCATGCTTATCAGGAACTGTACACTCCTCAGTAGTAAATGTATGTATAGTATAATACCGTACATTAATATCTTCATATTCTAATGGAGTAAAAAACTTTAACGTATTAACACTTTTGATAAATTCAAAATTAGTTAATTCATAGTCTAAACCTTCTATAGTTACAAAACATCTAATATTATTAGAATATACTTCGTCTGAAAGAACTATATCTGTCTCATCTTCTACGTCTTCAAATGTAACCTCTTTATATAATGGAAATGCTTTTGAATACATTTTAAGGGCATAAGAAATTACTCCAGCAGGAGGAGTGTCATACCCCTCCTGTGAAGTAACAATAGCTAATATTTCAGACCTTGTAGACATTATCTCCTTACCTTGCCCTTAGCAGGAACAACATATTTAGTTCCACCTTTAAATATAGTAACAGCTCTATTAGATCTGTTATAAATAAACTCATCAGGCTGTTCAACTTTTACAGGCTTTGCAGGTTTCTTAGATGTAGCCTTATTCAAAGGCAATCCAACCCTAACATCAGACTTAGTTGTTATAAGCTCTTTAGTATCTTCAATAATATCTTCTGATACTTCAGATAAGTCTGTTACTTTAGGATCTTCAATAACTTTCTTAGATGTTGACTTTTTAGATGTAGCCATACGTTACCTCCTTAAAATTTAAAGTGCAGATAATGCAGTTTTCTTCCAACCTGTACTATCTTCTGTATCATCTATAGCCATATAGATATAGCTATCATCCTGCATAATAGTACCAATAACCGCAGGAGTACCGTCAGCACCACCACTTAGAGTAGTTACTTCCTCTCCCCAAGTACCATTAGCACATGTTGTAGTAGTAGCAATAAGATTACCTGCATCGCCCTCGGTAACAGCCGTTACAGTAGCAGTACCATCATCATTATCAACAAGTGTGTACGTGCCATCACCAGAAACACCAACAGCAGTTTCTAAAATAGCCATAGCTTCAATGGCAGTAGCATCAGTACCACCACTTAGAGCACTAACTCCTTCTCCCCAAGTAGCACTTGCCGAATCAGTAGAAACAGCAACAGCATTACCAAGACTACCGTCAACAGCTCCAGCAGCATCCGCAGTAACTACAACTGTATCATCATCACCATCAACCGCAGCAACATCAATAGTATTGTGAGCTTCGATAGCTGATACCAACGCAGTAACACATGCAGCAGCAGTAGCATCTGCTCCATTTTCCAAGTGCTCTGCTCCCCAAGTAGCTTTTGCACAAGTCGTAGTAGTAGCAATACTGTTATCGGCAGATCTATGATAATTACCAGTAACTACAACTGTATTACCATCACCGTCAACCGCACTAACTTCTTCTGTACCCGCAGCTTCCACAGCAGCAACAAGGGCTATGATAGCAGAAGGGGCATCAGTATTAGCACCAACAAATACCTGTATATTTCCATCAGTTACTGAATCATTTGTATCAAACTCATAAGTATCATCCCCGATAACTACAACTTCGCCATCAGAAACTCCATCTGTAAAACTCAAGGTACCTGTGGCAGCAGTAGAGACTAGAGAAAGATCAATTGCAATATTTGAACCCGATGCAGTACCTGTAGTAGTAGCCTCATAAGTGTCATCGCCAATAACTACAACTTCTCCATCAAGCAATGAACCACTTATAGTAAGAGTAGCAGTAGCCTGTGTCTTAGTACTCCCACTGACATCAAGAGTTATATTACCTTCGGTAACAGCAGCGTCTATGTCAAACTCATAAATATCTGTACCTATAGTAACTAGTTCCCCATCTACTACTGGATCTGATAGAGTAAATACTCCTGATGCAGAGGCAGTCTTTATAGGTGTACCATTAGTTATTTTTCCTACCCAATTACCCTCAGCATCTATCACGGTTATTGGAGAAGCATTTGGGCCAACTTCCAAACCTTCTATGGATCTAACCAATGTTGCAATATAACTAGCCATAATACACTCTCCTTAAATTGATTTAACAAAGAAATTAGGGGAGAGATTACTCTCCCCTAACTTTTTATATCTTAGCACTATAGGTTATAATGACCTTATTATCAGTTGGAGCAGCATACCCACTAGACGCAGCTACTGCACCTGTTTCAAGATCAATAAAGATCGTGTTATCAGCAACCGTAGTAGGAACTTCCTCTGTTCTGCTATCCCATGTTTCTATAGTAAGATCTGTTGAACCATCCCCGTCTTTACCAGTAAGTGTTTCAGTAGGATGTACAGGGAAGTGTGCAAGTGTTCCAGCACCATCAGTAAGTGTTACATCTTCACTAGTATAGTCATCATAAAGAATAACCCTAGCCAAAGCCTCACCAAGATAAACCTGCATAGCTGTTCTGGTTCTTACAGTCCATTCAGATCTATCATACTCGGCATTATATCCACCGGGTCTGTATTCCATAGGAATATAAACTCCATAAACTCCGAATACCTTCTTCTCACCAATAATCATCATACCACTTTCCATATTAAGTGAGCTAAACACAGCAAGACCCTTAACTCTACCAATCTCACCCTGAAGTGCATTGTCTCCAACCTTGCTATATCCACCAACTCTAACAAGATAACTTTCCATATCAGGCGAAACAAGAGCAAAATCAGCATTGAATTTCTGTTCGGCAACATCAACAACTGCTGCAACAATGGCGTCATAAAGTGTTTCTCCATATTCCATTGAAGGATG
>ERZ795057.2566-NODE-2566-length-13428-cov-5.110372_pt1 | contig 13428 bp, 14 predicted proteins | sample MGYA00375141_ERZ795057 | MGnify/ENA primary metagenome ERZ795057 (study PRJEB30186, sample SAMN05720163) | activated sludge metagenome | isolation source: Anaerobic digester | place: Hong Kong | collected 2015-01-26 ... | reverse complement strand
TACCTGCGGGACACCTATCCCGGGAGATGGGAGTACCCTCTTTTCGCGATGATCCATGCCCGCTCCGAAGAGGAGCTGGATGATATTATAACCGGACTCAGGGAAAAGTCCGGCATATCCGACTACCTGGTCCTTCGCTCAGTAAAGGAATTCAAGAAGGAACGGGTAAAATATTTTTCACACAGATTTAAAGAATGGAAGGAACAGCATGATTGATATAGGAAAACTCTACTGCGGCGGAACATCCACGGGGGACGGCCTCAGGTACGGCACCGAGGCGAAGCCCGACTGCCACGGCAACACTCCCCACATGCGGCAGCTGGACGCGGGGGAACGGAAGCCCATCGTGGTATGGAGCACCACCCGAACCTGCAATCTCAGGTGCGTCCACTGCTACACCGACTCCGAAAACACCCGCTACACCGGGGAACTCACCACGGACGAGGGGCTTGCCCTGGTTGACGACCTTGCCTCCTTCGGCATTCCGTCACTCCTGTTTTCAGGGGGCGAGCCGTTAATGCGGAAAGACCTTTTCACCCTCATCGAACGGGCGTCAAATAAAAGCATACGCCCCGTTATCTCCACAAACGGCACCCTGATAGACCGTGACACCGCGCGGCGCATCAAGGACACCGGCATCACCTACGTGGGGATCAGCCTTGACGGCATGGAGGAGGTGAACGACAAATTCCGCGGTGTAAAAGGCGCCTACAGTAAAGCCATGAAGGGCTTTGAAAACTGCGTTGCCGTCGGTCAGCGCGTGGGGCTGCGGCTCACCCTGACCGAACACAACTACCGTGACCTCCACCGCATCTTCGACTTCATTGAGAAGGAGGGGATCAGCCGCGCGTGTTTTTACCACCTGGTATATTCCGGCAGGGGAAAGGAGATGTTCAAGGACGACCTCACTCACCGGGAATCACGGGATGCCCTTGACATCATCATGGCACGCACCGCGGACTACTTCGCCAGGGGACTGGACATCAACATCCTCACCGTGGACAACCACGTCGACGGCGTGTACATGTACCGGAAGCTTCTCGACGAAAATCCGGCACAGGCACAGGAGGTGTACAACCACCTGAAGTGGAACGGCGGCGGGGCGCATTCCACGGGAGTGGGGATCGGCAATATCGATTTTTTCGGCAACGTCCATCCGGACCAGTTCTGGCAGGACTACAGCTTCGGCAACGTCCGTGAACGGAGCTTCGGCGACATCTGGACCGACGAGTCGGACCCCCTCATGAAGGGACTGAAACACAAGGCGGACTACATCAGGGGGCGGTGCCGCCTCTGCAAATACCGTGAACTCTGCACCGGGGCCATGCGCGTCCGCGCCTACCGTACTTTCAACGACCCCTGGGCCCCGGACCCGCAATGCTATCTCTCGGATGAGGAGATCGGACTGGACAGCGGAAAACTGGCGGAACTGGCGCGTCACGGCGAGGACTATCCCATGCCGGAGGAGCTGAAGCAATAATGAACTACTACCCGATCTACATCGATATCCGGGACAAGCTGGTCACAGTGATCGGCGGCGGCGGGGTGGCGCTGCGGAAAGTGCAGGACCTCCTTGCGGCGGGGGCCCTGATCAGGGTCATCTCACCTGAATTTCACGACGGTTTTTCCGGGTTGATATCATCCCACGGAGAGAGGGTCGAGGCGCTCCATCGTCCCTACATGCAGGGCGACCTGAAGGGCTCACGCCTGGTATTTTCCGCGACAAACGACAGCGCCGTGAACAGGGAGGTCTTCCGGGAGGCCGATGAGGCGGGCATTTTCATCAACGCCGTGGACGACCCTCCGAACTGCAGCTTTATCATCCCCTCGTCTTTTTCCAGGGGGGACCTTTCCGTGTGCGTATCCACAGGGGGCGCCTCCCCCGCCATGTCCGCAAAGATCCGGCGCCTCCTTGAAGAAAATGTCCCCGATGACATTGCAACAATCCTGGAAGCCATGAAGGCCGCCCGGACACTCCTGAAGGAGGACAGCGCCTTCCGCGCCATGAGTTCCCCTGAGCGGGGTGCCCTTCTGAAACGCATTACGGGGAGCGATGAATTATTATCAGCCCTGAAACAACACTACACGGAACATACCCTGAAGGAGTTCCTGTCAGGCCTCGCCGCCCAATAAGATAATTGACAGGGCTTCCCCGTATCAGTATATTTGCCGGGATGAGATCCATTACATGAGGAGAAATACCCCGAGATGCTGAATGTGCTGATGTATTCCGACGAACTCGCGAGCTTTGAGTACGGCCAGAACCATCCCTTTAAACCTGCCAGGGCAAAGCAGTTTTTTGACCTCATTGACCGCTACACACTCATTCACGAGGACAATCAGGAAATAATTAAACCGCAACCCATCGATGAAGAGCTTCTGTACCTCTTTCATGACCGCCAGTACATTGACCTCCTGAAGCGCTGCGACCGCGGTGAATACAACCTTGAAATGCTGGCAGCGGGGCTCGGCACCGATGACAATCCCATAGCCCGGGGCATGTACCAGTTCGCCCTGAAGGCCGCCGGCGCGACCCACCAGGGGGCAATGATGCTCCTTGAGGACAAAGCGCGGCTGGTGTTCAATCCCGTGGGGGGGTTCCACCACGCCGGGCGAAACCACGCGGAAGGCTTCTGCTACATCAATGACCTCGCCCTTACCATCGAGGACTGTGTCCGGAAAGGGGCACGGGTCGCCTATATCGACACCGACGTCCATCACGGCAACGGCATCCAGAACGCCTTTTATGACAGCAGCAGCGTCATGACGATATCACTCCACGAATCGGGAAAAACACTCTATCCATGGTCGGGATATGAAGACGGCATAGGGGTCCGTGATGGCCGGGGCTACAACATCAACATCCCCCTCCTCGAAGGCACCGACGACGAGATATATTTATACGCCTTCAGGGAAATTATACCTCCCCTTATCGGGGCATACAAACCGGACCTTGTGGTTGCGGAAATAGGCGGCGACGTGCACCGTGACGATCCCCTGGCGCACCTGAACCTCACCAGCAACGGGTACAGGGGCATCATTCAGACTATCAATGAAATATCTCCCCGGATTCTCGCGACGGGAGGGGGCGGATACAATGTCTTCAAGACAGCCGCTCTCTGGACACTTGCCTGGGCGGACTTCTGCGGCCTGAAGCCTCACGATCATTACGCCGGCGTTGTAGGAGGGATGATGTACGGACCCGAGGCGCAGTCCGGACAGCTTGAAGACGATCCCTTCTTCCTCGAAGGAGAGAAGAAGGAGCAGTGTATGGACCATGCACGATATGTTGTTCGTTTTATACAAGAACTCCTTTTCCCGATGCACGGCATACAGGTGGCCTGACCGGAACACCGCGGCACAGACATAAATCAGAATACTACACTATTACGAGGACATTTCCCCATGAGAAGAACAGCCCTGATCACCGCCATAACAGCAGCACTCATAACAATTGGTACTATGACATCTCCCGCGGCACGGAACGACGTCCCCCGTATACACGGTCTGGATTTCGCACTGCCGGAAGTAACTACATTCCGGACACAGAACAAACTTACTGTATATTACATCAAGGACGAACTCCCGATGGTTACGGTAACCGCAGCCGTGGGGTTCGGCAAACTCTACGAGAAGAAACACAACGCGGGTATTTCCTCGCTCCTGGCGAAAACACTGTCCCTGGGCGGTTCAAAAAAATATCCCGGCGGAAAGCTCCATGAAAAAATTGAGTTTATTGGCGGAAGGATCGGCATTGCCTCCTCCTGGGAACAGACATATATCTCCCTCACCGTCCTTGAACGCCACGCGGAAACGGCAATGGACATCCTGGAAAGCATCCTCACGGAACCCAACCTTGATGAACGGTATGTTGAAAATGCAAAGGCCCTGATCATTGAAGGGATCAAAAGGAAGAAAGACCAGCCGCAGCTCATAGCCTTCGACAAACTCAGGGAAATTATCTTTCATGGCGACGGCTACGGTGCAACCGAGACCATTGATACGATACAATCCATTTCTTCACGCGATCTCGAAAATGTGGTCGCAGGGTATTTCACCGCGGCCAACACGGCCCTTGGTATTTCCGCGCCCTTCAGTACCGCCTCTGTCAGGTCCCTTGCGGCCAGCCATTTCGGATCAATGAAGCAGGGCTCACTGCGGGAATATTCAGTGAACAGGGGCCTTCTTGAAAAACGCATTGCGGAACGGCAGAACAATATCTACCTCATCCCGAAAGACATTCCCCAGGCCACCATCGCCATGGGAACATTAGCGCCTTCTCTCCATGATGAAGGGCTCTTCCCTCTCATGGTAATGAACTACATCCTCGGCGAGGGTTCCTTCAACTCCCGTCTTATGCAGGAAATCAGGGTTAAGCGGGGGCTTTCATATTCTACCGGCTCCGTCATGCGGTCCAGAAAAAACACCGGGCTTTTCCTTGCCTATGCCCAGACAAAAACGAACATGGCGGACACCACGTTCTCCATCATGGTTGAAAATATTCTGAAAATGAAACATGAAAAAGTAACCCCGAAGGAGCTGTCCTGGACCGGGGAGTCGATTCGAAACAGCTATGTGTTTGAGTTCAACTCGACCGGTGATACTCTCGGGAAATTCATGTACCTCCACTACAATGGACTGGGAAAAAATTTTTTGAATGATTACCCTGGAAATATCAACCGCGTCACTCCGGAAAGCATTATTAATTACAGCAATGTACTGCTGAAGGAGGGGCTTATAAAAGTGGTCGTGGGGAAAAGGGAAATGCAGGAGAAGCTGAAGCGGTTCGGGAACGTGGTAATTCTTGAATAGTTAAAAATTTCCTTCATTATACACAAAGTTTTCAAGTTTTTTACAGCCGGTAAGGATCATATTAATCTCGGAGATGGTATTACTTATTGATGTTTTCCCATCCTGCAGGATTTTTTCCTCATTGTATGATATTTTCGCGGCGTGCTTCTCCTCATACTCCCCGATAAAATCCTTCAGTTCATTGAGGATAGTCTTCAGGGAACGATAGAGGTTCCGGATTGAGAAGTACATTTCTGAAAGATAAATGAACCTCATTTTCCTGGAATCAGTATCCAGTGTATCGACAATATTCTTGCTCCTCGTATCAAGCTTCGCGACATAGTAGACAATTGAACGTGGATAGCTGACCAGTTCCTTATGGGAGTTCTGAAGAGTATCAATTTTCTGCACACCGTCAAGATCAATATTCCGGAAGACATCAATAAGAAACGTGGAGCCCATTTTATCATTTGCGGGAACAATATTCGAGTTCTTCACATTCATAACTATCCCGTTAAGGCGGCTCTTATGACTTTCCATAAGAGTAATTGTTTTTGAAATAAAATAGTCCGGGTTCCATTCGTCCTCAGCCGCAGCTTCCGGGGCAGCAGCCATTTCTCCGGACATATCCGCCGGAGACTCACTTTCATTTCCGCCAGGTTCCGGGGCAGCAGTCTCCGGAGAATCGATTTCACCGTCCATAACCTCTTCCATCTCTTCATCAGAGTCCGCCGGGGTACCGTTCTCCCTTCTCTTCATAATCTGCTGACTGTAATACCCGGAGCCCCGGGCCAGGGTCCGTATTATCTTGATTATCTCAATTTTCTTTTCATTTCTGTTGTACTTCAGGCCGTACATATTCCCTTTCGCGTCAATATATCTGTTGCGAAGGTCGTACACTGATACTTTGGAAAGATCAATCTGTGAGATATCATCAACTTTGATGAATCTGGTTTTCATAGGTGCCTATATATCGCCGGCGCTAAGACCGTCAATGAGGGTGTTGAATTCTACCGCGATATAGGAGTCACCTTTTGCACTGGTATTTGCAAAACGCATCGCGATTTCTGAAGGATTGTTTTTCAGCAGACCTGTCCTGATCACCATTCCGCGGATATTATACGACTGGCTTTTTGTTGAAAATTTAAGGTTAATCGGAACATTGATACCCACGCGGGAATTGGTCACAAAAAAAAGCCCCCCGATACTGAGATCAAGAATTACCCCTTTACCCTTGATTGGTATTGTTGTTTCAGTATCAATCTCATCAGGGTCGCCTTCATAGAACTCAAAATCAACTTTAATAGTGCAGGAAAACCTCTGATACCGTCTTTTTTCATCCATGCCGTTATCCGCCTTTGCCTGTTTATCTCACAACATACGTAATAAACAATTACACCATTGTCAAGTACTGTTTTTTCCTATTATAACAATTCTAACCTGTTCAGTTATTGTTTTTTATATTAAGGGCATGTTAAATAACATACAAATTCCGTAATATAATATGATTCCTGTTTGACGTCTGCTACGTTGTCGTATATGAACATTTCAAGACACTTCATTCCCGGAACATTCAATCCACCGGCAGGGCAGATATGAACGAAACAACAAAATTTATTTTCATCACCGGAGGGGTATGTTCATCCCTTGGGAAAGGTATTTCAACGGCATCTCTCGGCATGCTTCTTGAGGGTCACGGATACACTGTTTCCGTAATCAAAATGGACCCCTATATCAACATTGATCCGGGTACTATGAGCCCCTTTCAGCACGGCGAAGTCTATGTTACAGAGGATGGAGCAGAAACCGACCTGGACCTGGGGTATTACGAACGTTTCACGAACGCGAAACTGACAAAAAAAAATTCAGTCAGCACAGGACAGATCTATCACGAAGTAATTACCAGGGAACGACGGGGAGACTATCTTGGCAAAACAGTACAGGTGATTCCCCATATCACCAATGAGATAAAAAAACGCCTCTTCGATGTGGCAAACAACGAAGACATTGACTTCCTCCTCGTCGAAATCGGCGGCACCGTGGGGGATATTGAATCGGTACCGTTTATTGAAGCTATCCGGCAGATACGCCATGAGTTCGGCCGGTCACGGGTAATGAATATTCACCTTACCCTTGTACCCTCAATTTCCGTGGCAGGAGAGCAAAAATCGAAGCCCACGCAGCACTCCGTGAAAGAGCTGATGGAGCTGGGAATAATCCCTGACATTCTCCTCTGCCGGTCCGACAGGGCACTCCCGGACGACATCCGGAGCAAGATATCCCTCTTCTGCAACCTCCCTGAAGAGAATGTAATATCAGCTGTTGACATTACCGGATCAATTTACCAGATCCCCGAAATGCTCCACGATAACGGATATGACACCGTTGTGCTGAAACATTTCGGCCTGAAACCGGGAACACTGAAAATTCCGGAATGGAAAAAATTTATAACCGCACTGAAGAATCCCAAAAGGAAGGTCCGGATCGCCGTTGTGGGGAAATATATATCCCTTCAGGACGCCTATCGGTCCATTTACGAGGCCCTTATCCACGGCGCTATCGCGAATGACGCGGAACTTGAGATCATACGGATTGATTCAGAAGAGGATATCGAGAAAAAATACAAGGGAAACGCGAAGGCACTATTTACGAAGGAAAAAATTAACGGCATTCTCATACCCGGGGCTTCGGCAACAGAGGCATCGAAGGCAAAATCGCAGCTATCCATTTTGCCAGGACAGAGGGTATGCCCCTTTTCGGTATCTGTCTCGGACTACAGACCACTGTTATCGAATATGCGCGGAATGTGTGCGGCCTGAAAGACGCGAATTCAAAGGAATTCAATCCCACAACAAAATTCCCGGTTATATCTCTCCTCGAAGATCAGGAAATCATTGAATACAAGGGGGGTACTATGCGTCTCGGGGCCTATCAGTGCAACTTCCTTGAAGGTTCAAAGGTGCATTCAATATATAAAAACGCCTCAGCGATGGAACGGCACCGTCATCGGTATGAAGTAACACTGAAATTTCGCAGCACACTCGAGGAACACGGGCTTACCTGCAGCGGTATCAACCCCCAGACAGGACTCGTGGAAGTTGTTGAACTGGGAAACCATCCATGGTTTATCTGCACACAGTACCACCCGGAATTTAAATCGAAACCCACAAAACCGCACCCTCTTTTCACAGACTTCATACGGGCAGCAATTACCGGTAAAAAATAAACATACTGTTCCCCCGCTCCGCAGAGAAATTATTGATTTTTTTTGGGGGGAATAGTATATTTATTAATAATTGCTTTACGTTCCCGATATAAGATTTTAAGGATAAAGGAGGTACATTACCATACAGCTAAAAGCAATGTGAACCAGTGAGAATTTGAAACAATCTGATTCGAACACCTGCAGGGTAAAAAAAAGCGGTTTAATCAGAGAACAGGGTGGAAAATGGCGGTTTCGATAAAATTAGGGTTAAAACAGTCACAGCGGTTAGCACTAACACAGTCACTACGTCAATCAATTGAGTTATTGCAGCTATCTACATTAGAATTATCCCAGCGAATATCCAGTGAATTACTTGAAAATCCTGTCCTTGAAGAGGAAAATGTGTCCCTGCAGCCCTCCATCAGCCTTGATGAAGGGAATCTTATCGGCCAGATAAGCCGTGAACTGAGCGGTGAAAAAGAATCCTATTCCAATGAAGAAAACGAGAAACTCACCTACAGCGACCCTCCAGACAGCGGATATTCATCATCACGGGCAGAAGACAGAAAGCGTGATTTTATTGAAAATACTGTAGCATATCAGGAATCATTGAAAGAACACCTCATGTGGCAGGCACGGCTCAGTGCGGGCAACAGCAATGAATTGACAATCCTTGAAAATATTATAACCTCCATTGATGATAACGGCTTTCTCGTGCAAAGTCTCGAAGAATTAGCACAGGAAAACAATACTGCACCTCATGAAATAGAGAAACTGCTGAACCAGATACAGGAATTTGACCCCATAGGCTGTGGTGTTCACTCATTGCAGGAATCCCTCATTGTCCAGGCAATGTATTTCTTTCCTGATGACGATATACTGCGCTCGCTCCTTGAAGATCATTTCCTGGATATGGAAAAGCTGAATTATGAAAAAATCGCGAAAACCCTGAACATTTCAGTTGCGGACGTTATTGAGACCGGCAAAAAAATACAGAATCTTGACCCCTTTCCCGGAAGGCAGTATTCACAAAAGAACGCACGATATATTACACCGGACGTGGAAGTAAGATACCTTGACGGTGAGATAATTATTAATATGAATGATGAATGGATTCCATCCATTACTATTAATTCGTATTATTTGGATCTTTTACGGAAAAAAAGCATTGAAAAAAATATACGGGAATATATTCAGGACAAAGTACAATCTGCCAGATATCTTATAAAAAGCATATCCGGCAGACGGGACACGATTATTAAGGTCGTCAATGCCATAATGGAGCACCAGATCGACTTCCTGGCCAGGGGCCCCGGTCACCTGAAACCCCTTGTCCATACTGATATCGCACAGCAGGTGGGCATGCACGAATCAACCATAAGCAGGGTTACAAGCAATAAGTTTGTTCAGACAAGCTGGGGAGTCTTTGAGCTCAAGTATTTCTTTGTCTCCAGAATTAAATCCACCGACACGGAAGACCGTTCATCTGATGAGGTAATGAACCTGATCAAGGATATTATTGCCGGTGAAAAACCTGAAAATCCATTCAGTGATGAGGAAATACTCGCGCGTCTCAACGATGCAGGAATTGACATTGCCCGGAGGACTATTGCAAAATACAGAGGTATTCTCAACATACCTTCATCTAATAAGCGAAAAAAATTAAATATGATTAAAACTAAGGGGAGCCTATGAACATCAACATTACCGGAAGACACATGGAAATGTCTTCAAACCTTCAGGACCATGCAAGAAAAAAAATAAAAAAGCTGGAAAGGTTTTTCGACCAGCTTATTGACGCCCATTTAATATTGTACATTGACAAACTTGATCATGGCGCGGAAATTATAATAAACGGTGACGGTGTTCAATTCTACGGCACTGAGAAGTCCGGCGACATGTACTCATCCATTGATCTTCTTATGGATAAAATGGAAAAACAGATTGTCAAGTACAAGGAAAAACACAGCGAACATAAAGCAACACCGCTTGGAGAATTAAGCACAGTACAGATTGAAGAGCAAAGCGGAAAAGAGCTTAAACTGAACCAGGTCAGCAACAAACCAATTGACGGTGTGGAAGCTTTTCTGGAAATGAAAATTGAGAAAAGGGATTTTATCCTTTTCAAAAAAGGCGTCAACGAGGTAAAGAAAGACACGCCAAACTACTTCAACAAAAACTATTCTCTTATATACAAGGAATCTGAAGGATATAAAATGCTTGAGATTCCGTTTGAGATGATCAGGGAAAGCAACTTCGACACCGAAGGATTTATTGTATATGATCTGCTTGTCCATGATGATTCGCTTTCAAATCCGAAAATCGAATTCAAAAAGAACAGCGGCTCAGATATACAGAAATTGTCCCTGAACGAAGCGGTTAAAGAAATGGAATCACATTCAGGTCAGTTTTTACCTTTTTTTAATACTGACACGAACTATATAAATGTTATTTATAAAAACGGTAAGAATTTTGAAGTAATGGTCCCGACTTTTTAGGGACCATTACCCGGTTACCATCCTGCGGTAATGTTTTTCTTTTTTCCCATGGAAGAAAGGGTACATAATACTACATTACAAGCAGGATGGTTTCATATCTTATTCCGTCAACAATAGTTTCACATTCGTTATTCGTACAGTATTTCATAATCACAGGGACCATAGACATCCACATGAGAAAGAAAAAAATACTCATTCGCGACCTCCTTGCAACCATGAGTAAAATTGATCTTCGCCTGAGGCTTGTTTCCGGCGAAGAGGGGCTCGGCAAAGAGGTTGTCGGCGTTGAAATGAACAGACCCGGTCTTGCTCTTGCGGGTTTTTTTGATTTTTTCGCCTATGACAGGATGCAGATATTCGGTCTTGGTGAGACCGCGTTTATGGCACATCTCTCTGACGACCGTAAACGGGAGATATACAACCGATTTTTTTCCCATGACGTACTGTGTTGTATTTTCACCCATGACGAGCTGCCTGACGATGTGTTTATTGAGTACACCAACAAAATGAATGTTCCCACCCTTGTGACCGACCACAAAACGACACGCTTTATCAGCCTTCTGACACACATAATTGAAGAGTTCTATTCCCCCACAGTAACCATTCACGGCACCCTGGTGGAGGTATTCGGTATCGGTGTACTGATACTTGGAAAAAGCGGTGTCGGGAAAAGCGAATGCGCCCTTGAACTTATAGAAAGAAATCACCGTCTTGTTGCGGACGATATTGTTGAGATACGCAAGATAGACGAATCTCTCCTCATGGGAAGCGGTTCAGAAATCATTAAGCACCACCTTGAAATCCGGGGCCTGGGTATTGTGAATGTCAGGGATATTTTCGGCATTGGCGCGGTCCGCAACCGCAAACGGATTGAACTGGTAGTGATGCTTGAGGAATGGGACCCGGAAAAAACATATGACCGTCTGGGTATTGATGAAAACAAATATACTATTCTTGACATAGATGTGCCCTATATTACGATACCCGTACGTCCGGGAAGGAACATCCCTATTATCATTGAAACAGCAGCATTAAATCAAAGACTGAAAAAGATGGGTACTCATTCAGCCCGGGAACTGGACACGAAAATACAGAATTGGATAAAGGCACAGGAGTAGTTACATGACAGAAAAAGTTGTAGAAATCAGAAGTGATGCAGGTATACACGCCCGCCCGGCAATGATGCTCGTCAAGGAAGCAATGAAATATCCCTGCGAAATATTTCTGGTTAAAGATGATGTAGAGGCAAATGGTAAATCAATAATGTCTGTACTGTCGCTTGCCATAACAAAAGGATCAAATCTTGTCATACGCGCCGAAGGCAAGAATGAGAATGAAGCGGTATTAAGTATTGCAACACTTATAGAAAGCGATTTCAGCGTCAGTTGATAGTCTTCCCCTGCCGGACATACCGGCACTGATAAGATACGCGGCGCCGCAATCCACACTACACTGTACTACTATAATGAAAAAAAACCTGATACATTGTGCATTCACCGCTGTACTTATTGCAGTGTTACTATTTCAGGCGCAACCGGTTTTTTCCGCTATACCGTCAGCGAATCTGCAGTCTGCAACTGAACAATCAACCCTTGAGGACCTGGAATACAATCCCTATTTTTTCGAACGGAGAAGGGACCCGATTTTTGCCGGATTTCTTTCCTGGTATGTGCCGGGACTGGGACAGTATTACTCCGGAAAAATATGGAAGGGAACCGCGTTTCTGGTCACAGAGTATACCCTTCTCTTCTGCGCAATTTTCTATTTTCTTGATTTTGATTTTTCCGCGGGGAACGGTTCAGGGTTTCAGATACATGCTGACGCGAAACGTACAGATCTCGGTGTTGTTGAAACGTCCCGGAGAAACGTATTCATAGGAATGCTCTCAGTGGTGTTCCTGATTCATCTTTATAATGTCTCGGATGCGGTACAATCCGCGAAAGATTTCAACCGGGAACTGGAAATAAAACGAAGAGAACTTCAGAGACGTTACCCTTTTATGTCTTCATACAACAACGATACAAGGAGTATCTATATTGGATTTCAACATCCGCTGTAAAAGGATTCTGTCATTTCTGCTGATGCTGACTATAACAGGCGCCTGTGCGCTCCCTGCTTCAGCTTCCGGTGCCGCATTGCAGGAAACTGCGGGAACAGCAGCAGTAACAGATACTGTAATATCTGACGACTTCTATCTGGATGAACCCGAGAGAAAAGACCCTTTCATTGCCGGCCTCCTCTCCTGGTCCTGGAGCGGCCTGGGACAATTTTACACACAGAGCTACACAAGGGGCTCCCTGTTTCTTGCGGCAGACATAGCCCAGAAAGGCCTTCTCATATACGGTATCTTCTATTATTCCGACAAATACAGCGGAGAGGACGGCAATATCGTCAAATGGAAAAATATAAGCAACCGCGACAAGGGGATAATAATCGGATACCTGTTTTCCATGCTGATTATGAAAATTGTATGTGTTGTGGACGCAGTAAATTCAGCGGAAGAGTATAACCGGGACATCTATTTCCCCTACTGGAAGCGGCACAATAGATTTCGATTCTCAATTGAAAATGAGGATGACCGGATCAATATTTCAATGTCCCGGTCATTCACCCTCCTGTAACCGGCTGCCATGAAAACTGCAGAAAAACATCATAATATCACACACGACTCAATACCGGCAGTGATACCGCGTCATGGCCTCCATCGGCGTTTAATTATTTCATCAATGTTCCTGTTTTTTTTCGCGATTTCAACCACCCCCCTTTTCTCTGCCGAAATTACAATAAACCGGCTGCGCTTTGATGAAGGTATTCTTCATATTGATTTTCTTGTATCAAACTATCAGAAAAAGGAGATAATTGATGCAGTCCGGCGTGGAATAGAAGTACATGTTAAGTACAGGATTGAAATTGTAAAGAAATCAAGGATCGGCT
>ERZ795057.2558-NODE-2558-length-13453-cov-7.029631_pt1 | contig 13453 bp, 9 predicted proteins | sample MGYA00375141_ERZ795057 | MGnify/ENA primary metagenome ERZ795057 (study PRJEB30186, sample SAMN05720163) | activated sludge metagenome | isolation source: Anaerobic digester | place: Hong Kong | collected 2015-01-26 ... | reverse complement strand
GAAAGGTCGTGGTTATATCATCCGGTATTTTTTTCAGCCTTTTATCATATATTTGCATTCAGAAGTGCCTCCTTAGCTCAGTCGGTAGAGCAGCTCATTCGTAATGAGCAGGTCGTGGGTTCGAGTCCCATTGGAGGCTCCAGAAGAAGGGTCAATAAGTTGAAGAAGGTTGAAAAAGTTGAAAAAGTTGAAAAAGTTGAAGAAGTTGAAGAATAGGATGTGAGTCTTTAATAAATATTTGACTTGTATTTATATCTTTCCGACATTTGGTAATTAGTCCTTAACCTTTTTATTCAACTGACCATGAAAGAAAAAGTTAATCAGAATGCCTCATCAGGTGCTGTTTATGGCCTTGGCTTCATTGGAGCAGCAATATGGTTCATCTCAACTGCAAGCAGTTTCTGGATGGGGGTCCTGGGTTTTCTGAAAGCCATAGTATGGCCTGTATTTCTTGTTTATCAGGCATTTAAAGATTTAGCTCCACCCGCATGAAAAAATCTGTGTTAAACATCTGACCCTAAAAAATTATAGTAGTGATTCTGATTACAGGTCTTCAATAGCTTATCAATTTTCTCTACTATTTTAATCTTAATACTATTCTTGTTCAGAATATCACAAGGGACTTTTTTGGAATTGAATGGTATTGATATACTATTGCTTAAGCACTATTGATATATAACTGTGTGCCAGAATTTACTCTGGTATTATAATTTAATATCAATTATTTGGGAAGAACATACAATTTAGTATTTTTGCTCCCCATGACCTGTTTTTTGCGGGAGTAGCTCAGTGGTAGAGCATCAGCTTCCCAAGCTGAGGGTCGCGGGTTCGATCCCCGTTTCCCGCTCAATTTTTTGTCATTTTTTATATATCTTAGCAGAGGATCTTACAGAAATTTCCTTAATATCTTTTAAATCTGTCCGATTTCTTCGTTCAATTCTATATAAACAAATAATAAAAACAATGAAAAAGGTTACACTTGTCTCAGTTTTATCCCTTATCCTGGCATTTACAGGATGTAATAAAGAACAAAATCCTGTTCTGACTATTGAAGGCGGACAGATAAAAGGTGTGGAAACAGCAACACCTGGTGTTATGATATACAAAGGCATCCCGTATGCTGCACCACCTGTTGGCGATTTACGGTGGCGCGAGCCACAGCCCGTTATTCCATGGGAAGGAGTAAAAATATGTGACACATTCGGGGCAGCTGGGCCGCAGAAACTTACTGACCCGGGATCTTTTTACGATAAAGAATTTTATTCTCAAAGCCCCCATGTTAAAAATGAGGACTGTCTCTATCTGAATGTATGGACTCCCGAAGCAGGCAATACCGAAGCAAATCTTCCAGTAGCGATGTGGATACACGGTGGAGCATACAGAAACGGGTTTGGTCATGAAAATGAGTTTGATGGTACTGCCTGGGCCGAGCATGGAGTTATTCTTGTTACAATAAATTACAGGCTTGGGATTCTGGGATTCCTTGCACATCCGGAATTGACAGCTGAAAGTCCAAATGCTTCATCAGGCAATTATGGTATTCTTGATCAGGTAGCTGCACTTAAATGGATCAAGGCAAATATTGCTCAGTTTGGAGGTAACCCTGACCAGATTACCATTTTCGGACAGAGTGCCGGAGCGGGTAGTGTACAAACTCTGGTGGCATCCCCTTTGACCAAAGGTCTAATTCAGGGAGCTATTATCCAGAGTGGCGGAGGCATTGGTAGCAGGCCGGGGACTACTCTTCAGGATGCCGAAATGACAGGAGAAAGCATTATGAGATTTTATGACTGTAACTCAATTGACGAGATGCGTGCTGTAGATGCTGAAGAGTTCGGTGATTTTGAGAATCGTACTGAAACTTTTATGAAAGCAGAAAACAGAATGGCTTATCTCTCTCCGAATATTGACGGATACCTGTTAAAAGAAAGTTTCAGTGAAGCAGCTATTAATGGTAATCTGGCTGATATACCCTATATAATAGGAGGTACTATTGTAGATATGAGGGGGATGAGCAAACCTATAGAAGATTTTTGTCTGATACGCGAAGAACAGGGCGGCAAGGCGTATGCATATCAATTCGCACGTCCTCTTCCGGGTGATGATGCAGGAGCTTTTCATTCATCTGAATTATGGTTTATTTTTCATACACTGGATCGATGCTGGCGTCCTTTGACTGAAGGTGATGAAGATTTAAGTCAGTATATGGTCGATTGCTGGACTAACTTTTCCAAATCCGGGAATCCAAACGGACAAGGCGAAGAAAAGTGGAAACCTTATACAACAAATAATCCTTTTTTCATGTTATTCACTACAGACGAAATCAGTAATACATCATCTATGGGAAAACCTTTAAGTCCTGACAACGAAGAAATCGCACTGAATTTCTGAAATACAAAGCCCATTTTTTTCTGAGTATTTAAACACTTAGAATAAGTTCAGGATAATTTTTTATAAGGAATAAAACCCCGTAATTATAATAACGGGGTTTTATTTTCTTTTCTCATACATTAAGACATCTCTTGTCTTTTCATTGATTACTTTTAATTTTGTTCATCTTCTGAATAACATATAAATATGAAAGCAATAATCATAACAATAGGTGATGAACTTTTGATCGGCCAGACAGTTAATACGAATTCAGCCTGGTTAGGAAGTGAAATGAGCCTTCTCGGATTCGATGTCCCTCGTATGATTTCTATCCATGACAACAGGGAAGATATTCTGAACATTCTGGAAGAAACCACTGGCAAATATGATATTGCACTGATCACCGGGGGACTTGGACCAACGAGTGATGACATAACAAAACCTGCCTTATGTGAGTTTTTCGGTACCAGGCTTATCCCTGACAATGAAGTACTCATGATGATAGAGACTATGTTGAAAAAGAGAGGACTCCCTTTGAATGAGAATAATGTGAGGCAGGCCGAGGTACCTGAATCATGCAGAGTCCTTTACAATGCATTGGGTACAGCTCCGGGTATGTGGTTTGAAAAAGGAGGGACAGTTTTTATTGCAATGCCCGGAGTGCCATATGAGATGAAATACATAATGACTGAACATGTTCTTCCGGAATTACGATCCCGCTATCATTCACAGGTTATTATCCATAAAAACGTTATGACATACGGCTTATCAGAATCTATGCTGGCCGAAACCCTGGAAAACTTTGAATCATCGCTGCCCTCTGAAATCAGACTTGCATATCTTCCTTCATTTGGAATCATTAAACTGAGACTTACCGCTAAAGGTACCAACAAAACTCATCTTACCGGAATAATTAATGAACAGCTAAAAAAACTATATATGATATTACCTGAATATGTATATGGAGAAGATGAGGAACCATTGGAGAAAGTAACAGGGAATTTACTCAGAGGGAAAAACCAGACTATTGCTACAGTCGAAAGTTGTACCGGAGGAAATCTTGCTCATATGTTTACAAGCATACCAGGTAGTTCATGCTATTTCAAAGGATCTTTAGTTGCTTATGACAATAGAATAAAAACTGATGTCCTTAATATACCTCCTTCTATTCTTAAACGTTATGGTGCCGTAAGTGAACAGGTAGCCGGTTTAATGGCTTCTGAAGCCCGTAAGCTTTTTAAAAGCGATTACACTGTGGCTACAACAGGTATAGCCGGACCTGAAGGTGGAACTAAGACCAAACCTGTAGGAACAATATGGATAGCTGTTGATTCAGAAAAGGGTCTGGTTACTGAAAAAAAATATTATGGAAATGACAGGACAGTAAATATCAACAGATTTTCCCTTGCAGCACTTAATCTTTTGAGAAAACAGATATTAAGAAGTTAATAAGTTTTTATACCCTAAAAAGTTCATGAAATATTTGGTTAATCAGATTAAAATCATTTATTTTGCGCTTCATTTTAAAAGGCATAACAGCAGTTAAAAACATATAGTAAAATGTCAAAAGTTTGTCAGGTTACAGGTAAGAGAGCAATGGTTGGAAATAATGTTTCTCACTCAAAAAGAAGAACAAAAAGAAAATTCTATCCCAATCTCTTTGATAAAAAATATTATCTCCCGGAAGAAGAAAGATGGATCACTCTTAAAATTTCAGCTGCAGGAATTCGTCTGATAAACAAGAAAGGTCTATCAAAAGCTCTCAAAGAAGCAAAGGAAAAAGGTTACGTTGTTAGTTACTAAAAGAATCAGGAAATGGCAAAGAAAGCAAAGGGAAACAGACAGCAGATAATCCTGGAATGTACCGAACATAAGGAAAGCGGGCTTCCCGGAATGTCAAGATATATTACCACAAAAAACAGGAAAAACACTCCTGACAGGATAGAGAGAATGAAGTTTAATCCTGTTCTGAAAAAGCACACCCTTCACAGAGAGATTAAATAAAAAACAATAATATCATGGCAAAGAAAGTAGTTGCAGCTCTTAAAACAGGAAAAGGCAGGCTTTTCACCAAGTGTATAAAAATGACAAAATCACCTAAAACCGGTGCATACCAGTTCAAAGAAGAGATTATTCACAATGATCATATAAAAGAATTCTTCAAAGACAGCTAGAATTGATATTTATATAATAAAGGAAAGATATAAAAGCTTTCTTCATTATGAAGAAAGCTTTTATATTTTTATGTTCTAATTATTTTTCACTTAAACCGACATGAATGGCTTTATCAGATTTTTTTTCCAGAGAAAAGAAGAATAGTCTGAACAAAGGACTTGAGAAGACTAAAGAATCAGTTTTTGTAAGACTGTCACGTGCTCTAGTAGGAAAATCAAGTGTTGATGATGAAGTACTTGATAATCTTGAGGAAGTTCTTGTTTCCTCAGACGTTGGAGTGGCAACAACCATTAAGATAATTGAGCGCATAGAAAACAGGGTGGCACATGATAAGTATCTTAATACAAGTGAATTAAATCTAATCTTAAGAGATGAAATAGTTGCTCTTCTTGAAGAAAACAAAACAGATTCAGGTTCAGAATCTGATTTTTCTTCACCACTGAAATCAAAGCCTCATGTAATAATGATTGTGGGTGTTAATGGTTCAGGAAAAACGACCACCATAGCCAAGATGGCACATCAGTATAAGAAAAACAGCAAAAAAGTATTACTTGGAGCAGCAGATACTTTCAGGGCTGCAGCAATAGATCAGCTCCAGATATGGGCAGACAGGGTAGGAGCAGATCTTATTAAGCAACAGATGGGTTCAGATCCTGCATCGGTTGCTTTTGATACTCTTAAATCAGCCGTTGCAGGAGATTATGATGTAGCTATAATTGATACAGCCGGGAGACTTCATAATAAGATTAATCTTATGAACGAGTTATCCAAGATAAAGAGAGTAATGGATAAAGTTGTACCTGAGGCCCCACATGAAGTAATTCTCGTACTTGACGGTTCCACCGGACAGAATGCATTTCAACAGGCCAAAGAATTTATAGCTGCAACTGAAGTAACTTCCATTGCAATAACCAAACTTGACGGAACTGCAAAAGGTGGTGTCGTGATAGGGATTTCCGATCAATTTAAAATTCCCGTCAAATATATTGGCGTGGGAGAAAAACTTGAAGATCTGCTTATTTTCAACCGCGATGAATTTGTTGATTCACTCTTCAGTACTGATAAATAGCATTTTACAGTAAATCAATAATCTACGCCCGATGAAAAGAAAGAGAATAAATATTATTACTCTTGGCTGTCCAAAAAATATTGTCGATTCCGAAAAACTTCTCTTTCAGTTAAAAACAGGAGGCTATGAAGTAATGCATAATGCAGATCTGAATTATGCCAGAACAGTTATCATTAATACCTGCGGTTTTATTCATGATGCTATTGAAGAGAGTATTAACACTATACTTGGTTATGTAAAGGCAAAAGAATCAGGACACATTGACAAGATATATGTAATAGGCTGTTTATCACAGAGATATAAATCCGCCCTGATCAGTGAAATTCCTGAAGTGGATAAATTCTTTGGAGTTAACGAAATCCCGGATGTTTTAAGAATGTTTAATACAAATTTCAGGGAAACACTTTCAACAAGCAGGATACTCACTCCTCCGGGTCATTATGCATATCTGAAAGTTTCAGAAGGATGTGATCGTAAATGTGCATTTTGTTCGATACCTTTTATAAGAGGTAATTATATTTCCCGATCTGTTGAAGAGCTTGTCAGGGAATCTGTCTATCTTGCCAATTCAGGAGTTAAAGAACTTATACTCGTAGCACAAGACCTAAGCTACTATGGTGTTGATCTTTATAAAAAAAGGAAACTACCGGATCTTATTGAAGAACTTTTAAAAATTAACAGCCTTGAGTGGATCCGGCTTCATTACTTATACCCATCTGGTTTACTCAAGGATCTTATTCCACTAATGAAGGAAAACCCCAAAATTTGCAGATATATTGATCTTCCTATTCAGCATATATCGGATAAAATGTTGAAAATCATGAAGAGATCACATACCCGGAAAGAAACCGAATCAATTTTATATAAGTTAAGGAATGAAATTCCCGGTGTTGCCATCAGGACTACAGTTATAACCGGTCATCCCGGAGAAACTGAAGGAGATTATCTTGAATTGAAAAGATTTACAGAAGAATTCCGTTTTGAAAGGCTTGGAGTTTTCAAATACTCACATGAAGAAGGGACCTATGCTTATAATAACTTCAGTGATAACATTCCGGATGATATAAAAGAGCAAAGAGCATCAGAAATAATGGAAATACAACGGTCAATCTCGGCGGAAATAAACGCAAAAGCAGTTGATAAGGTTTATAGAGTCATTATAGACCGAAGGGAAGGGGACTTTTTCATTGGCCGGACAGAATTTGACTCTCCTGAAATTGACCAGGAAGTATTAATTCCGGGTATATATAATTTATCAACAGGAACTATTGCCGATATTACAATAACAGAATCTGATGATTTTGAGTTATATGGCAGACCGAAGGAAAGTTATTTCAAGCCATAACCTGTTTTTCACTGGTTATTATTCGTTTTATTAATTGCTTCTTTTTTCTTTTGAATCTTTATTTTTATTTCTTCTTTGGTGCTGTTAAATCCCACATTAATTGTTTCTCCTTCTCCAGGAACGGCTTTGATAAGCAATTCTGCCATAGGATCCTCAAGATATTTCTGTATAGCACGTTTTAATGGTCTGGCACCATATTTTATATCAAATCCTCTTTCTGCAAGAAAATCCCTGGCAGCCGGAGCAATCTTTAACTGGTAACCGAGTGATCTCACTCTGTCAAACAATCCCTGCAGTTCAAGCTCAATTATTTTATTAATATCCTCTTTATCAAGAGAATTGAACATAATAACATCATCGACCCTGTTAAGAAACTCAGGTGCAAATGTTTTCTGAAGAGCTTTCTGCAGAATGCTTTTTGTCTGTTCATCCCTGGAAGCTTTTTTAGCCTGTGTATCAAATCCTATTCCATGGCCAAATTCAGCGATCTGTCTTGTCCCGATATTTGATGTTAGAATAATGATTGTATTTCTGAAATCCACACGGCGTCCAAGACTATCGGTTAGCTGACCTTCATCAAGGACCTGAAGAAGAATATGAAATACATCAGGATGTGCTTTTTCTATCTCATCAAGTAAGACCACGGAATATGGTTTTCTCCTGACTTTTTCCGTAAGCTGTCCCCCTTCTTCGTATCCAACATATCCCGGAGGAGCTCCAACAAGTCTTGAGACAGAAAATTTCTCCATATACTCACTCATATCAATTCTCACAAGATTATCTGTAGTATCAAAGAGGAATTGTGCCAGGACTTTTGCAAGTTGAGTTTTCCCCACACCAGTAGGACCCAGGAAAATGAAAGAACCTATTGGCTTATTGGGATCCTTAAGTCCGGCTCTGTTTCTCTGTATTGATTTAGTAACTTTTTGTATGGCTTCATCCTGTCCGATAACACTTCCTTTCAATTCTTCAGCCATTTTAAGTAATCTTGTACCTTCTGTCTGAGCAATTCTCTGAACAGGCACTCCGGTCATCATGGCCACAACTTCTGCAACTTTTTCTGCATCAACAGTCTCGCGATTGACAGCAAGCTCTTTCTCCCATTTTTTCTTTTCAAGTTCTATTGAATCCAGCAGGTCTTTTTCCCGATCACGAAAACTTGCAGCTTTTTCAAAATTCTGGTTTTTGACTGCAGCCATCTTTTCTTTCTTGGTTTCTTCAAGCTGATTCTCAAGAGATAATATCTTTTCAGGTACAATGATATTTGATATGTGTACCCGTGAACCGGATTCATCAAGCGCATCAATAGCTTTATCGGGAAGATGTCTGTCGGAGATATAACGGTTGGTCAGCTTTACACATGCCTCAATTGCACCATCTGTATAGATAACATTATGGTGTTCTTCATACCTCTCTTTTATATTCTGGAGTATCAGAATAGTTTCTTCTATACTTGTAGGATCAACAAGCACCTTCTGAAATCTTCTTTCCAAAGCCCCGTCTTTCTCGATATGCTGTCGGTATTCATCAAGTGTGGTAGCTCCGATACATTGTATTTCACCTCTGGCAAGAGCGGGTTTGAGCATATTGGCTGCATCGAGTGAACCTGTTGCCCCCCCTGCACCTACTATTGTATGGATTTCATCAATAAAAAGAATAATATTATCGTTTTTTGATAATTCATTAAGGATAGCTTTCATTCTTTCCTCAAACTGTCCCCTGTATTTTGTACCTGCAACAATAGACGCAAGGTCCAGGGCAACAACTCTCTTATTGAACAGGACTCTCGACACATTTCTCTTTGTAATACGTAAGGCAAGTCCCTCCGCAATAGCAGATTTCCCAACCCCCGGTTCTCCAATAAGCACAGGATTGTTTTTCTTTCTACGGGATAATATCTGGGCAAGACGTTCAATTTCTCTTTCTCTGCCTACTACAGGATCAAGGCGACCTTCATCTGCAGCCTTTGTCAGGTCAATCCCAAAATTATCCAGTACAGGGGTATCCGATGAAGTTTTGGGTGAAGAGGGATTAGCTGAAGGGCCTTTACCCTGTGATCCTCCAAATGATTGATTTTCATCATCTTCTTCTCTTGGAAAATCAGCTCTTGCCCCGGGTGCTCCTGCTTCAACCATCCTTTTTACAGCCTGATAATCTACGTCTAATTCAGAAAGAAACCTTGTGACCAATGTGTTTTCATCCTTGAGTATTGCAAGGAGCAGATGTTCTGAATCAATAACAGGACTTTTCAACGCTTTTGCCTCAAGATATACCAGTTTAAGAATCCTTTCAGTACTCCGGAGAAGGGGAATGACCTCACTATCAGCAACAGATACGGGGTTTTCAACTTTAATACTTTTCTCCAGTGATCCTTTCAGTACCATCAAATCAATGCCCTGGTTTATAAGTATTTCAACAGCAATTCCCTCTCCGTCACGTAATATGCCAAGGAATAAATGCTCCGGGCTTATGTGGCTGTTGCCAAGCCTTATAGCTTCTTCTTTGCTATATCCAAGAATATCTTTTACTCTCTGTGAAAATTGTGAATCCATATATTTTTATCCTCAATAATCTTTAATTTATTTACACGCCATTCTGTCAGTACCATTATGACAAATATTCTGCTTTATTTTTGTATAAAGGTACTTCAAGCACATTTATAATGTGGCAATTATCATGCCCATTTATGAACAATGAGTGTTCAAAATTCCCTATAATATTAATCCAAAATTAGTTAAATTATCACTATTTTCGTAATTCAAAATAATAAGTGGAGTAATTCCATATACTTAATTTATAATTAATCATTTATGTCAGAAAGAGAAAGGGTGCTTCAGGTAAATATCGAAGAGGAAATGAAGTCTGCCTACATTGATTACTCGATGTCGGTCATTGTTTCCAGGGCTTTGCCTGATGTGAGAGACGGGCTGAAACCTGTTCACAGACGTGTATTGTTTGGAATGTCAGACTTAGGTGTAATGTCAAACCGGCCACATAAGAAATCGGCCAGAATAGTAGGGGAGGTGCTTGGTAAATATCATCCTCACGGTGACTCATCAGTCTACGAAGCTATGGTAAGAATGGCCCAGGAATGGTCAATGAGATATCCTCTTGTTGATGGACAAGGAAACTTTGGATCAGTTGACGGAGACAGTCCGGCAGCTATGAGGTATACAGAAGCAAGATTAAGGAAAATAGCTGAAGAAACACTTGCAGATATTGATAAAGAGACAGTGGATTTCCAGCCAAATTTTGATGATTCACTTTCTGAGCCAGTCGTCTTACCCACGAGGATACCTAACCTTCTGGTAAACGGAGCCAGCGGTATTGCCGTTGGAATGGCTACAAATATGGCACCTCATAATATATCAGAAGTAGTTGATGCCACAATAGCCTATATAAATAACAATGATATAACAAATGAAGAGTTGCTTGAGTATATTAAAGGTCCGGATTTTCCGACTGGTGGCATTATTTACGGAGAACAGGGAATAAAAGATGCCTGTGAAACCGGCAAGGGAAGAATAGTAATCAGAGCAAGAACTGAAATTGAACTGACACACTCGGGCAGGGAATGTATTGTGGTCACTGAGATCCCCTATATGGTGAATAAAGCTGAAATGATTAGAAAAATAGCTGATCTTATCAACGAGAAAAAACTTGAAGGGATATCATACATCAATGATGAATCTGACCGTAAGGGAATGAGAATAGTTATAATTCTCAAGAAAGATGCCACAGCAAATGTTGTTTTGAATAATCTGTACAAATATTCACAACTCCAGACAACATTCAGTATAAACAATATAGCTCTTGTTAAAGGACGTCCCAGATTATTAAACACAAAGGAGTTAATTTCATATTTTGTAAAACACCGGCATGACATTATTCTCCGGAGAACCAGATATGAACTTGATCAGGCTGAAAAACGTGCTCATATACTGGAAGGACTGATAATTGCCAGTGATAATATTGATGAAGTAATTGCTATCATCAAATCTTCCGGTAATACCGAAGAGGCAAGGACAAGACTCAGCGAACGTTTCGGCCTTTCGGAAATACAGTCGAGGGCAATTGTTGAAATGAGACTCAGACAACTCACAGGACTTGAGCAGGAAAAACTCAGATCTGAATACCAGGAGGTTATGAATCTTATAGAGTATTTGCAGAAAATTCTGGGAGACATTGAATTACAGATGCAAATTATTAAAGATGAGCTCATTGAAATTAAGCAAAAATATGGCGATAAAAGAAGGACAGTCATAATACCAAATGCTGAAGAATTCAACCCGGAAGATTTTTATCCCGACGATGAAATGGTTATTACCATGTCTCATCTTGGATATATTAAAAGAACCCCGCTGACAGAATTCAGAAGACAAAACAGAGGAGGGACAGGTGCAAAAGGAGGAACAACGAGAGACCAGGATTTTATAGAATACCTGTATATTGCCACAATGCATAATACAATGCTGTTTTTTACCAGTAAGGGAAAATGTTACTGGCTTAAAGTGTATAATATACCCGAAGGATCCAGAACATCCAAAGGAAGAGCCTTGCAAAACCTCATAAATATTGAACCGGATGATAACGTCAAGGCCTTTATTAATGTAAAAAACCTGAATGATACTGATTACATTAATAATAATTTTATAGTACTCTGCACAACCAGAGGAACAATAAAGAAAACCTCGCTTGAAGCTTATTCCAGACCCAGAGCCAATGGAGTAAATGCCATAACTGTCAGGGAAGGAGATGAACTATTGGAAGCCAGGATGACTAACGGCAACCACCATATTATGCTTGCCGTAAAATCCGGCAGAGCAATTCGTTTTCCTGAAAAATCCGTTAGGCCAATGGGCAGAACTGCATCAGGTGTACGCGGAATAAAACTGGCCGATGAACAGAATGATTATGTTGTCGGAATGATCACTGTTGAAAATAAGGAAAAAGATATACTGGTTGTTTCAGAAAAAGGATATGGCAAACGATCGGATATAGACGGATACCGGATCACAAACAGAGGAGGAAAAGGAGTGAAGACAATTAACATTACTGAAAAAACCGGAACCCTTATAGCTCTCAAAGATGTTACAGATAAGCATGACCTGATGATCATAACCCAGTTTGGAAATATACTTCGAAGCCCTGTTGCATCATTAAGAGTTATGGGAAGAGCCACACAGGGAGTAAAACTGATAAATCTCAGGGAAAATGATATTATTGCCTCTGTGGCATGTGTCCTTGTAAACGAGGAAGAAGACATTGAAATCACAGAAAATGAGATAATTGGAAACCCCACAAACGAAAACTGAGGATTTTGGCAAAGAATTTGAAGATTAATTAGTAATGTTATAAATTTGACAAATTATTTTAAAGTACATTTACAACCAAAATTTTTAATTATGAAAAAGTTATTTCTGCTTATAGCAGTTATTAGTATCTCAACAGGAGCGTGGGCACAAAGAGGAAAAGTGACCGCTGCTCTCAGCTTCATTGAACAGGGTGAACTTGATAAAGCAAAAGAGGCACTCGATGCAGCATTAGAACATAAAAAAACAAAAGAATGGCCTAATACCTATTTTGCACTTGGACAATTCTGCCAGGCAGTTTTTAGTTCTGAAAACCAAGACTTTAAGAAATTTTGTGACGATCCGCTTCTTGAAGCCTATGAGGCTTACGAAAAAGCTATTGAGCTTGACCCTAAAGGAAGAATGAAAAACAGGATTATAACGGGCATGATCTACAATTCTCTGGCACTGGATATGTATAATCGTGGTAGCCAGCAATTCTCAGAAAATGATTTTGAAGGCGCTCTCGAATCTTTTTCCACTCAGATAAAGATAACCGAAAGTGATAAATATGTAAGCGCACTGGATACAGGGATGTATTACAATGCCGGATTAGCTGCTATGAATGCAGGGAAACATGAAGAAGCAATAAAATACTTCGAAACATGTGCAGAAATGGAATATCAGGGCGTAACACCATACATTCAGATTTCCGAAAACTATCTGATGCTAGGCGATACTACCAAAGCAGAACAGATTCTCACTGATCTGCCAGCCAAATTTCCGGATGATAAAACTATCAATCTCCAAATGATCAACTTTTATCTCAAATCAGCTAAATATGAGAATGCAGAGAAATATATAAATCTTGCAAAGGAAAATGATCCTGATAATCAAAATCTATATTATGCTGCAGGGATAATGTATCTCAACCAGGAAAGATATGATGAAGCAATAAAAGAGCTTACTAAATCCGTCGAACTTGATGGTAATGTATACGATACACAGTATGGTCTTGGTGCAGCATATATAAATAAGGCAGCAAAAATGTTTGAACAGGCAAATGAGATTATGGATGTAAACAAATATGCAGCTGCCGTTGAAGAAGCAAACAAAGTGTATGCAAAAGCACTTCCGGTAATGGAGAGAGCTCTTGAACTGAAACCGGATGATGTATTCACTCTTAGAAGCCTTCAGGAATTA
>ERZ795057.2550-NODE-2550-length-13492-cov-11.993302_pt1 | contig 13492 bp, 11 predicted proteins | sample MGYA00375141_ERZ795057 | MGnify/ENA primary metagenome ERZ795057 (study PRJEB30186, sample SAMN05720163) | activated sludge metagenome | isolation source: Anaerobic digester | place: Hong Kong | collected 2015-01-26 ... | reverse complement strand
CGCTGGCGGGTCAGCAAAAGGTCCCAGTTCACCTTGTGCCCATCGAATTCAGGTCCGTCAACACATGCAAGGCAGGTCTTCTCATCCACCTCCACCCGGCATGAGCCGCACATGCCGGAGGCGTCCACCATGATGGAGTTGAGGCTGACAATGGTCGGGATCTTGTACTCCCTGGTGGCAAGGGCGCAGAACTTCATCATGACTGCCGGTCCGATAGCCCAGATGCGGTCAATAGACCGACCTCCCTCAAGAAGTTCTTTCAAGGGGAGCGTCACCACACCCTCCCGGCCGTACGAGCCGTCATCGGTACAGACAATGAGTTCATGACTTACTGAGCTCATCCTGTCCTCCCAGAAGAGCAGATCCTTATTCCGTGCGCCGATAATGGAAATGACGGTATTCCCGGCTTGTTTCAATGCGACAGCGATGGGGTAGATTGCGGCGATCCCCACACCGCCCCCAATACAGATGACTGTTCCGTAGCGTCTGATCTCAGAGGGTCTTCCCAGGGGGCCGCTCACCACGGTGAAGCGTTCGCCCTCCTTCATCGTGCACATCTCCATGGTGGTCTTGCCGATTTCCTGCACAACAAGGGTAATCACCCCCTGACCGGCATCGTAATCGGCGATGGTAAGGGGAATACGCTCTCCCCTGTCATGGATGCAGATGACGACAAACTGTCCTGCCCCGGCCTTGCGTGCCACCTTTGGCGCATGTACCTCAAACAAAGTGGTGGTCGTATTGAGAGTCTGCTTTTTCAGGATCTCATTCATGATTCATCCCCGTCCGCAGGAAGTATGGCATCGTAGTAACTATAATAACGAGAGGTTTAAGAAGATAAAGAAGCGATCACAATCGCATGGTCCCAACCCGGCTGCCATGCCTGCCTGCCACCGGGCAGTGTGACTTCAGCAGGGCTTTCCCTGCCGGAAAGAGGTAAATAGCCACTTGATTTTCATGGGTAAATTTCATTAAATAGCGGGCAATGAAAATGCAAGAGAGGTTTTCCCATGCCGATCTATGAGTTTTACTGCCATAAGTGCAATACCATCTACAACTTTTTTTCCAAGAGCGTAAACACGGAAAAGATCCCGGACTGTCCCAAGTGCGGGGACGTGAAACTGAAGCGCAAGGTCTCGATCTTCGCCACCATCTCAGGCAGGAAGGACGAGGAGGCTCTTGACGGCATGCCCGATATAGACGAGTCCAAGATGGAAAAGGCCATGTCCATGCTTGCCAGTGAGGCAGGCAGGATCAACGAGGATGATCCCCGTCAGGCGGCCCAGCTCATGAGAAAGCTCTCCGAGGCAACAGGGCTGCAGATGGGGGCAGGCATGGAGGAGGCTCTCAGCCGCATGGAGCGTGGTGAGGACCCTGACAAGATAGAAGAGGAAATGGGTGATCTTCTCGAGGGAGAAGAGCCCTTTATCATGGGGGCCAAATCAAAGGCCGGAAGATCAAAGAACAAGCCAAAGGTCGACGAGACCCTCTATGACCTCTAAGGGGGACTGATAACGGCTCTTCCTGTACCCTGCAGGAGCCGGACAGGAGTACTTTTTTCCCCGCAGTCTTTGTTTTCACCCTGCAGTCTCTTATTATGATTCACATATGATCGTTTCGGCTCACAGACCCTATTTTTGTCCGTATCCGGGATTTTTCTACAAGGCCATGAAGTCCGATGTGGTTGTGCTTCTTGACGATGTTCAGTATCCCCAGGGGACCACATGGATTAACAGGAACCGGTTCAAGAACGATCAGGGATGTTTATGGATGACCGTGCCTGTGTGGAAGAAAGGGCTCGGCCTCCAGAAGATTAACGAGGTGCGTATCTGCCATGAAGGACGCTGGCAGAGGAAACACCTGGAGAGCCTTAAGATCGCATATGGCAATGCACCGTATCTGCATGAGCATCTTCACCTGTTCGAAGAGGTCTTCTCCCCGGGGTGTGTGACGCTCATCGATATGAATCTGGAGATCATCCGCTATCTCATGGATGTGCTTAAAATAGAAACGGAGATCGTGCTGCTCTCGGGGATGGGCATGCAGACCAATGGCAGCAGACTCCTGATCGATGTATGCAGATTCCTGGGAGGATCAGTGTTCCTTGCACAGCGTTCTGCGCGCAAGTATCTTGATGAACTCCTCTTTGAAGATGCCGGCATCCAGCTGTTGTATATAACCCCTCCTGACATCGTCTATCCCCAACTGTGGGGGGATTTTATCGGCAATCTCTCTGTGTTTGACCTCATCTTCAACTGCGGACCGAAATCCATCGATATCATGATGGGCCTATAGGAGAAGGCAAAGGTGTTTTCCGAGAAGCAGCAGGGACGTTTATACCGGTCAAACACATGAACGACAGGAGCTATGCTGGTAAGGGGTAAGGAGGGACTTCACATGTGCATGAAAAATCAGTAAGATATTTTTATATGAAAATAGAATCCAGTATCCGGAATTCAGAATACAGAATAAAAAACCTTAAAACATTTAATCAGGTAGCTGAAGCAAAACAGACACTTTTTTTCCTTCGTTGTGGTTATCTGGCCATGCCTGTTAGACAGTGTGACCCATGATGAAGAATCGGACAGAAACGATCATGTGCCCGCGTGCAGCGACTTGTCTTGTGCTGATGACAGTTGCCCTTGTGCTGGGGGGCTGTGCAGGTAGATATTTTCGAGATGCAGGAAGTCCGCCACAGCCTGCACCCCGATATGAACTTGCCCGGTTGCCCTACAGTGAATACTGGAGCGGGATCATATTCAACGGCAACAAGATCGGATTCAGCCATTTTGCCATAAAAGCATCGGATTCTATGCCTGGTTGTTTCGAGGTGCGCTCTCAGGCTGTGCTCCGATTTCGCTTTCTCATGATGGACAAGAAGATCTCCCTTGTCTCGTATGACCTCATAGGAGAAGACCTCCTGATCAAGGAGTTTCTCTACGATTATGATTTCGATGGAAGCACGCTCAAGCTTTCCGGAGGCCTCAGGGACGGGGTGCTTGAAGTGGAGAGGGTCTCCAAAGGGCATACCGAAATGGAGACAATCCCGGTGGATGGACCCTTATATCCGGGGAGCATTCTGTACCTCTATCCCGTGGTTAAGGGTCTTGAGATCGGCCGCACCTATCACTACAAGATCTATGACAGTGAAACCCAGAGCATACAGGATGTCTCCCAGGAGATCGAAGCATATCAGGAGAGCGATCTCTTTACAGGCAGTGCCTTCAAGGTGACCACAGAATATTTCGGGCAGGAGGTGAACACCTGGATCGATGCTGTAGGCAGGCCGCTGTTCGAGATGGCCCTGGGGGGTGTCCTCCTTTCCGGGCTCGAGAGCGAATCCCAGGCAAAGGCATACCTCCTCGAGGCAACACTGAACAAGGACGAATCCCTCCTGGATTTCAGCCTGATAAAGACGCCAGAACCCATTGAACGGCCGTATGAGGTGACAGGCCTGGAGGTTCTCATCAGCGGGCTCGGCAGTGAGATCGTCCTCCCCGGTGATGACAGGCAGGTGTGTGAATACCGGGGCACGAACGTGTACTGCAGGGTCAGGGCAACTGACACCGGGGGGCTGGTTGCCTCCGCCGGGACAGACCATATACCTCAAAGCACATACCTTGAGCCCAGCTATACCGTACCGAGCGACAATGACGAGATTGTCTCAATGGCACAGGAGATCACGAAGGATGCATCAACGAAGCTGGAGCAAATTGATGCGATCCTTAAATGGATCGGGAAGAATATCGAGCAGGAGCCCATTGATTCCTTTACCGCCCTGGATGTACTGACAAAGAAAAAAGCTGAGTGCCAGGGGCATGCATATCTGTATACCGCGTTTGCCCGGGCCCTGGGTATTCCTACCCGTGTGGTCAGCGGGATCGTGTATGCCGAGAATTTTCAGGGATTCCTCTACCATTCCTGGGCAGAGAGCATGGTGGCAGGACAGTGGATCGCAGTAGATCCTACAACAGAGCACTTGTCAGCAGATGCAACACACATTAAATTTATAGAAGGTGAGAATCTGTCTTCATTGGTCCCCCTGGTAGGGATCATCGGCAAGGTCGAGATTGAGGTTCTTCGGGTGGAATATTGAAGTCGCCCGGATTGGGGAACCGGAAAAGAAACATGAGATTCAAGATGAATTGAAGTGAGGCGGTCTTGCATGTTATGAGCCACAAGGCTGAGAAAACCAAATACCAGTTCAGCGCGTCGGAAAAATTGCTGCTCAAAACCGGACCGGCAGTGGCTGCTTTCCTGATCAGATGGTGGTGCAGATCGTGCCGGGTGGTAAAGCGCATCAATGCAGACAGCGAGATGCGTGAGGTAGAACAGAATAGCGGCTGTGTCTATGCCACCTGGCATCAGCGCATGTTCTATTTCTTCGAGGACTTCGGATCCCGTCATGTGACTATGATGATCAGCAGGAGCAAAGACGGAGAATATGCACATGCGCTGGCAGTGAAGATGGGGTTTTACTCGGTGCGCGGAAGCAAATCCCGTGACGGTAAGAAGGCCATGCATGAGCTCATAGATCTGTTGAAAAAGGGTGGATACACGGCCGGCATGATGGCTGACGGTCCCACCGGGCCTCCCCGTGTACTGAAGATGGGGACGGTCAGGATCGCGCGTGACACCGGCAAGCCCATCATTCCCATGATGTATGGTGCCAGGAGGAAGATCGTCCTCAACAGCTGGGACAAGTATGTCATTCCGGTACCATGCACTGGGATCGTCATCTATCACGGGGACCCGGTATATGTTCGCGGTGATGCTGGTGAGGAAGAGTGCGAACTCATCAGACAACAGGTGGAACAGAGGATGAATGAGATGGCGGATTTCTGTGATACCTTCTGGGGTGGAAATCCTGTGGGCAAGCCGGGATACGACCTCTAGAGAATATACTGCACCGGCCATGCAAAAAAGCCCTGGACTTTGACTTGTGCAACCGATACATCATTTTCATGATGATACACGACCATACTGACCCGCAACCTGCAGGAGTGCTCCTTGACCACGCAGAGGTAATAAGGAGGTCCTGCAGCAGCTTACCTGCCCTCGACCTGGCATGCGGCATCGGGCGCAACGGGATCTACCTGGCCCGTCAGGGGATGAAGGTGGTGTTTGCAGATATCTCCTTTGACAGGCTCAATGTCCTGCATCACGCCGTCAGGGATCTGTCGGACAGGGTTTTGATCTGCCGGGTGGACATGGAAAAAGACGGGCTCGATGTTTTTAAACCCGGAACGTTCGGGGCGGTCCTGGTCTTCAGGTACCTTCACCGTCCGCTGATTCCCTTCATTAAAGACCTGCTCGCACCTGGCGGTATCCTTGTATATGAAACCTTTACCGTGGACCAGCCGAAATTCGGGAAGCCCACGAATCCTGACTTTCTGCTCAATCCCGGGGAACTGGAGGGCTGGTTCGGCTCCTGGGAGGTCCTGCACCGTTTTGAAGGCGTGCAGGAACATCCGCGTCAGGCTGTTGCCAATATCGTGTGCCGCAAGCCCGAATAGGTGTTCTCAATTCTCTATAGGGAGACGTTTTTGTCCGCAGGCACGGTTCGGCTGTAATCCACAGATGTTTCAAAAATAACATATTATTATTGTTCCAAGATGCTCTGTGATATAGAAATAAGGTGCAGCTGATGAATCAACACAGGGAATGGATCATGGTTGCATCCTGATGTGTGGAGAGGTTCTATGGGCTTCGATAATGATCCGGCAGTGATGGCTGAACTGAAGAAGAGGTGTTCCGGGAAATTTGCCGCCAGGGAGAAAATATTCAGTCATATCCACCGGGGGAACAAGATATTCATCCCCACAGGGTGTGCCGAGCCGCAATATCTGATCAATTCCTTTTGCGACTATGCCCGGTCTCATCCCAAGGCTGTCTTTGATGCCGAATTTTTCTATGTGCTGACCTTCGGAGCAGCCCCGCATCTTGATGAAATGCTCGAATCGAATTTCCGGCAGAACACCTTCTTTGTCGGAGACAGCACGCGCCATGCAGTCAATAACGGACTGGCGGACTACACCCCGGTGTTCCTGTCACAGATCCCCGTATTACTGCGCCGAAAACTCATCCCCGTCGACGTTGCCATGATACAGACCTCTCTGCCGGATGAGAACGGCAGGTTGTCACTTGGCATCAGTGTTGACATTACCAGGGCTGCAATCGAACAGGCCGACCTGGTAATAGCACAGATAAACGCTTTCATGCCAAGAGTACATGGGGACACCTTCATTCATATCGACGACATCGATTTTGCCATCCATCACGATGAGCCCATCTTAGAATATGAATCCACGGTCCCGGATGAGATCGCCCGGAGTATTGGCAAGTACGTCTCGAGGATCATCGAAGACGGCAGCACGATCCAGGTGGGGTACGGAAGCCTGCCCAATGCCATTGTGTCGAGCCTCGGGACAAAGAAGCATCTGGGTATTCACACCGAGGTCTTGAGCAACGGGCTCGTGGATCTCATCAGGAAACGGGTTGTCGACAACACAAGAAAGAGTGTGGACAAGGGGAAAACCGTTGCGAGCGTCTGTCTTGGGAACAGTGATACCTATGAATACATTCATGACAATCCGCACATAGACCTGAGACCCATCGATTACACGAACAACCCCCTGGTGATTGCGCGGCAGGAGCGGATGGTTGCCATCAACTCGGCCCTTGAGGTGGACCTCACCGGTCAGGCAACCGCCGAATCAGTGGGGAAGATCTTCTACAGCGGTATAGGCGGACAGGCCGATTTCATGCGGGGCGGTGCACTGGCACCGGAGGGCAAGACCATCCTGGCTCTGCAATCGACAGCCAAAAACGGCATGGTGTCGAGGATCGTCCCGTTTATCAGGGAAGGGGCAGGTGTCACACTGGGCAGGGGCGACATACACTACGTGGTGACGGAATACGGCATAGCGTACCTGCAGGGCAAGAGTATCAGGGAGCGTGCCATGGCACTGATCTCCATAGCCCACCCGAAATTCAGGGCAGAGCTCATTGAGAGGGCGAAGGCCCTGAATCTCATTTACAAGGATCAGGCATTCATTCCGGGCAAGGAAGGCGAATATCCCGAACATCTTGAGGCATACCGGACGACGAAGACCGGGATGGACCTGTTCATGAGGCCGGTCAAGATCAGTGATGAACGGCTGTTAAAGAATTTTGTCTACTCCTTATCCGACCAGAGCATCTATTACCGGTTCTTCTCGGTACGCACCTCCATGCCCCATGAGTTTCTTCAGAAGTTCGTGATCATTGATTATACAAAGCAGATGGCTATCTTTGCCATCAGAGAATATGAGGGGAGAGAAGAGATCGTCGGCGTGGGGAGGTATACAGTCGAGGAGGATACCCATATGGCAGGGATTGCCTTGGTTGTCAGAGATGATTATCAGAACCTGGGCATCGGCAGGGAACTTCTTTCCTACCTGATTCACCTTGCACAGAAACAGGGTCTGTTGGGGGTCAGCTCGGAGATGCTCGTGGAGAACAAGCCCATGCTGCATCTTCTGAGGTACTTCATCAAAGAGGATTACGACATAGAGAGGAAATTTGACGGAGGGGTCTACTCCTTCAATGTTGCATTCCGCGACCTGGTTTAATTAGTCTGCAGGGAACATGAAAACGAAGCAGAGGGACATTTGATGGAAGATTCATCAGTACGGATATCAGGAAATATTGTTGATGTTCTCGGACAGCGTATCTATCCCGGCACCGTGATCATCTCGGACGGGACAATCGCGGATATCATCCATGAGCAGGGGCCGTATAAAACATACATCATTCCGGGATTTATCGATTCACACATTCACATAGAAAGCTCCATGCTCACACCGGTGGAGTTCGCCAGGATTGCAACCGTTCACGGGACCGTTGCCTGCGTGTCAGACCCGCATGAGATAGCCAATGTCCTGGGGATGGACGGGGTGAAATTCATGATCGAGAACGGAGAACTCAGCCCGTTCAAATTTTTCTTTGGCGCCCCGTCGTGTGTGCCGGCAACACCCTTTGAGACATCGGGGGCAAGAATAGGCCCGGATGAAGTCGAAGAACTGCTGCGACTGGATGAGGTGAAGTACCTGAGTGAGGTGATGAACTATCCAGGTGTTCTCTGTGCTGATCCGGAAGTCATGGCCAAGGTGGAGCTTGCCCGGAAATACAACAAGTGTATAGACGGACATGCCCCGGGCCTGAAGGACGATATGCTTAAGGCATATGTGAATGCAGGCATGCAGACCGATCATGAGACGTTCGCCCTGGACGAGGCCCTGCAGAAACTGAAAAACGGGATGAAGATCCAGATACGTGAGGGTTCTGCTGCGCGGGACTTTGACGTCCTGCACCCCATTATCGACGAGTATCCCGATCTCTGTATGTTCTGCAGCGACGACAAGCACCCCGACGACCTGCTGAGGGGTCACATCAATGACCTGGTGAAAAGGGCGGTCGCCCTCGGACACGATTTGATGGCCGTTCTCAGGTGTGCCTGTGTAAATCCGGTCAGGCATTACGGTCTCGAAGTGGGCCTGCTGCGCAAAGGCGATCCTGCAGATTTTATCGTTGTTGAGGATCTGAAGTCCTTCGCCGTCTATGATACGTACATAGGCGGCCGAAAGGTTGCACATGAAGGCCGAACGCTCCTTGAAGGGGTGCCCGTCGAAGCGATCAATGTCTTCAGAACGAACAGAAAAATCCCTGAAGACTTTCATGTCCCTGCAGCATCGGGGATGATGAACGTCATTGAAGCCGTGGACGGACAACTGATAACCGGCAGGATTCATGCGCAGCCCGAGGTGGAAGACGGCCTGGCGGTCTCGGACACAGACAGGGATATCCTGAAGATGGCCGTGGTGAACCGGTATGAGGATACATCTCCTGCCGTAGCATTCGTGAAGAACTTCGGGCTGAAGAAGGGGGCCATTGCGACATCTGTGGCCCATGACTCCCACAACATCGTGGCTGTGGGGGTGACGGACCGGGATATCTGTGAGGCCGTGAACCTGGTTATAGGCAACAGGGGAGGCCTTGCCGTCTGCCGTAACGGGGTGAGGGAAAGCCTTGCCTTGCCGATCGCCGGACTGATGTCCAATGATGAAGCCCACATAGTCGCGGACAAATATGCCCTTCTTGACGGGCTCGCCCATGAATTCGGTTGTCAGATGAGGTCACCGTTTCTGACTTTATCGTTCATGGCGCTTTTGGTGATACCCTCACTGAAGTTGAGCGACAAAGGTCTGTTCGATGCGGAGAAGTTTTCTTTTATAGACCTGTTTGAATGATCGTCCGGTCCTGTTGCGGACCGAAACAGGACCGGACTCCCTGGAACAGCATCCAGGTCTAGCCAGGTACTGTCTGATCAGAAAAGGTGCGCATGCTGCTTTTGTGTTTGAAAAGGTAGAACTTTCTGGTATTTTAGGAAAAGCTGATAAAGCTCCTGCGAGGCCACCGACAGGTTTTAACTCCTTGAGAACTACCCCGGTGCCTGCTCGCAGCATTTCAGTGAAGAGTGATGAACTTGATTGTAATGCGTTGAAATGTATTTATGGCTATCCCTGGGTTATACTAAGTTTTTTGAAGGGGGAGCACCATGAAAACACTTGTTGCAGATGAAGACCTTGTCAGTAGAAAAAAGATGAACCTGATCATGAAGAGTCTCGGTGAGTGCGTCCTTGTCGACAACACTCAGGATGCAATCACAGCTTTTGAGCAGGCCTGGAACAGCGACTCTCCCTTCGATCTCGTCACCCTTGATATCTATATGCACGAGATGGATGGCAAAGAGGCACTGAACAAGATCAGACAACTCGAATCCGGCAAGGGGGTCGCAAGGGAAACCCAGGTCAAGATATTCATGTTGACCACCTATTGCGACAAGGACACCATCATATCCTGCGTCAAGGAGGGATGTGACGATGTCATTATAAAACCCTTTGACAAGAGTACCATTCTCAAAAAACTGGTGGTACATGGCCTGCTGGAGGACATCGATTATACAGAATCGTATATCGGATCAGATTCTTCTCATGGGAGCACTGTATCCGGAAAGAAAGAGGGTATTCTCAAGGAGATTATTACGCAGTTCAAGCGTGGAGAGATTGATCTCCCCGCGCTTCCCCGTATCCAGCAAAAATACAGAGAACTGGTGGGGGCCGGAGCCAATCTCCAGGAGATAGCGGACCTTTTAAAACAGGATGCGGCAATCTCATCCAAGCTTATCAGCATCTCCAACTCTTCCTATTACCGAGGTGTGGTGGAGAATAAAACCCTGGACCAGGCCATCGGCCGCCTTGGGCTGGAAACCACCAGGCAGACGGTGAATGCGATTGCCAACCGGTCTTTGTACGTAACCCGGAACAAGAAATACACCGATATCGTGGAGGCCTTGTGGGAGCATTCTCTCTCCTGTGCATACGCCTCGCAACTCGTTTTAGAGAGCCTGAACCTGACATTGAGCGACGATGCCTTCACCATGGGCCTCTTCCATGATATTGGCAAGCTGGTTCTCGTCCAGGTCGTCGGCGAAATAGAAGAGAAGGACGAAACCGGTCAAGAGATAGATCCCCTCGAACTTTTCGAGACCATGGATACCTATCACGGACAGACAGGTTCCGCGCTCCTGAAAAAATGGGGGTTCTCTCCCCGATTCATCACTGTGGCTGAGTACCATGACGATCCAGCCGGTTCAGACAGCATCACTGATGAGCTGAAGCTGGTGTATTGTGCTAACCTGCTGGTGAAAACCATGGGCTATGGTCAAAGGGAGCCATTAAAGATCGACCTTGCAGCCGATGAGGTTGCACAGGAGTTGGGCCTCGATGAAATGAAGATCACCGAGGTGAAGAAGAACGTAACAGAACAGATGGATGAACTGAAAAAGTATCTCGAATAATCTGCCGAACCCATACAGGGATGAGAGAAAGGAGAGAGACATGCTTCCGGATCCGTCTAACCTTATCAAACAGCTCGATCTGAACATACCGCTCATGGGATTCTACGATGCACCCCTTACCCAAGGATTCGAGCCCCTTATAAGACCTGAGCCGGGAAAACACCAGTGCATCTTCTGCTTTTATGAGAACTGGCTCAAGGGCGAAACCCTTGTCATCACAAAGGACAATTTCGGATGCAGCGGCGCCGGGAGCTGTCTGTGCGATGTTCAGACGAGAACGAAAGAAAACCTTGTGAAATTCCTCAAGGAAGGTGAGGGACTGAAAGCCACCAGCGAGATCATGAATGAGTGGGTGGATCACAGAGAACCCTATGTACAGGAGCATCCGTTCCTCCTTATCGGGCCGTTTAAGAGTGACAGGTACGACCTTGTAAAGACCGTCACCTTTTTTGTCAATCCCGATCAGCTCTCATCTCTGATCATCGGGGCGAATTATCGAAGCGTTCCCGGAGATATCCCTGCAGTGATCGCGCCGTTCGGGGCCGGGTGTATGGAACTCCTTCCGCTCTTTTCAGATCTGAATGTCCCCCAGGCGATTATCGGGGCAACGGATATTGCCATGCGCCAGTACCTGCCCGGGGATATAATGGCCTTTACCGTGACAAAGCCCATGTTCGAGCAGTTATGCTCTCTTGGAAAAGACAGCTTTCTCTACAAGCCTTTCCTGAAGAATCTCAAGAAGGCGAGGGCGGCGAACCCTCAATGAGATGACCAGATGCATACAGAGGACTTTGGTCCTTCCCTTACGAGCAGTCCCCGGGAAAGATACCCCTTTTGTTGTGTCGTACAATACTTTATAAAGAATAACCGGCAGGATCTGCACAGGGACTGTGTTGTCTGCTGTGGTGTGATTCCATAATGCAGGGAGGAGCATATGGATTATAAGAAGATGACCGCCCCGTGCGGGCTCGACTGCTTTAACTGCCCTATGTACCTGGCGCAGAAAAATGACGAATTGCGCACACTGCTGTCCGAAAGACTCGGGATTCCTTGGCAGGAGGCAGTCTGCACAGGGTGCCGGCAGCAGGAGGGAACAATAGCATTCTTAAAGATGCATCAACCCTGCAGCGTATACCGGTGCATCGATCGGAAAGGAATCGATTTCTGCTGCGACTGTGAAGAGTTTCCGTGTGATCATCTTCACCCCTATGCTGACAGGGCATCCCAGGTCCCGCATAACACCAAGGTGTTCAATCTGTGTCTGATAAAAAAGATGGGACTTGAAAAATGGGCACAAGAAAAGGCGGGCAGCGTGAAGAGCACATATTTCAAGGGCAAGTTCCATCTGTAGACTCACAAGTGATTGTTGCCGTCAGAGGCATGGTGTGCTGAAGAAGCACTGTCAGTTCAGAGGTTCGCTGGAAGAATAGGGAGGTAGTGGTATGGTGGAAGACCTTATAGTGAAAAACAGATCCTACAGGCGCTACTTTGAGGATCACACAATCGAGAGGGAAACGCTCAAGGGACTCATCAATCTCGCGAGACTCTCTGCATCGGCTGCAAACAAGCAGCCCCTGAAATATATCCTCTCGTGTGATTCAAAGAAGAACAACCTGATCTTTCCCCATCTGGGATGGGCGGCATACCTGAAAGACTGGCCCGGACCGGACAAGGGGGAAAGGCCTTCAGCCTATATTATCATTGTGCTGGATACCTCGATCAGCAAGTCTCCATGGTGCGATCACGGGATTGCGGCCCAGAGCATTCTGCTGGGCGCAACCGAACAGGGCCTCGGAGGATGCATGATTGCCTCCATCCAGAGGAATCAGCTCAGAGAGGCTCTTGATATCCCGAAGAAATACGAGATCCTCCTCGTCATTGCACTGGGAAGGCCCAAAGAAGAGGTAAGGATAGAGAAGGTCGACGATGAAGGTGAGATCGAGTACTGGCGCGATGAAAACGGTGTCCACCACGTGCCGAAACGATCGCTGGACGAGATCATACTGGAATAATGCTCTCTTTGTGGGGCTGCCTGCCGGCTGCGCTGCCGAGGCGTGGAGTTGAACTCAGGGATCACCACGCATTGAGCAGCTCCTGATTAAGGGGGATGACTGGGAAGGAACAGCAGTCATGGATAGTGAAGACTTCATCAGGCAGAGGGTACATTCCTACTACTGGGACGAAGATATCAACTGTGCAACTACCTGTCTGAGGATCCTTGCGGAGAAGTTCAGCGTCGTGCTCGAACCCCAGGTTCTCAGTGCGGCGCTCGGCATGCACGGGGCCGGCAAATACGGTGCCCAGTGCGGGCTCGTGGAAGGCACCCTCATGTTTATCGGCATCATCGGAAAGAGACTGGGTTTGAGTGATGATGATATCGTTGATTCCTGCAGGGAGTTTGCCGCGGGATTCGAAGAGCACTTCGGGTCTCTTGTCTGTGCAGTGCTGCGCCCGGCCGGATTCAGCGAGGAGAACGAGCCGCACCTGTGCGAGGGCATAACGTGCAGGGCAATTTCACACAGTATCGGCTTCATCTCCGGGGTAATACGCTCCAGGGAGATCAATGCCTTGGTGCAGGAACAGAGACAAGCC